>OGJH01002331.1_pt1 | contig 12624 bp, 10 predicted proteins | sample 1572021 | NCBI WGS metagenome assembly OGJH01 (sample SAMEA2582098, study PRJEB24529) | metagenome | biome: Human gut stool | place: China | collected 2011
TGGACATCGTTATGCCGGAGATGGACGGTTTTCAGGTGCTGGAGGAGATGAAGCAGCGCCAGTGGCTGGAGGATGTGCCGACGGGGATGATCTCCGCCGAGACGGGCAGCGGCTACATCGACCGGGCCTTTGAGCTGGGGGCGGTGGACTACATCAACCGCCCCTTCTCCGCCACGGTGGTGCGGCAGCGCATCATCAACACCATCCTGCTCCACACCCGGAGGCAGGAGATGATGGACATCCTCACCAGCCGGGTCTACCGGCAGGAGAAGAGCAGCGAGGTGATGCTGTCCATCCTGAACTTCGCCGTGGAATACCGCAACGGCGAGGGCGGCGGCCATATGTCCGGCGTGGAGTACCTGACAGGGCTTCTGCTGCGGCGGCTGATGGCGGTGACGGCGCAATACTCCCTGACCCCGGAGGATGTGAACCTCATCTGCACAGCGTCGGGCCTGCACGATATCGGGAAGCTGCTGGTGCCGGAGGATATCCTGCAAAAGCCCGGCAAGCTGACGGACGAGGAGTTCGCCGCCATCTACAAGGAAGCCCAAAAGTATGTGGGCACGCCCTACGTCTGGGGCGGTTCCACCCCGGAAACCGGGTTTGACTGCTCTGGCTACGTCTGCTGGGTGTACAACCAGAACGGCTATGATGTGGGGCGCACCACCGCCAACGGCTTGTGGAACAAGAGCCAGCACATTTCCGAAGCAGAAGCAAAGCCCGGAGATCTGGTCTTTTTCAAAGGCACCTACGACACCCCCGGCATGAGCCATACCGGGATCTATCTGGGCAATGGCATGATGGTCAGTGCCGGAGACCCCATCAAGTACGCAAACATTCACTCGTCCTACTGGGAGAAGCATCTCGCCGGGTTCGGACGGCTTTCAAAATGATTGGAGGAGTTACTATGAGCGAAAAATCGGATAAGCTGCGGGCAATGCTGGCAAAAGAGAAGGAGCGCCGCATCAAGCTGAACAACCGCATCGAGATCCTGGAGCGGCGCATTCAGGAGGAGGATTCTGCTGAGGTCAACGAGATGGTGCGGACTGCAAAGGTCACGCCGGAACAGCTCGCCGCCCTGCTGCGGCAGTCGGCAACTGCCACCCCGAACCCGGCTGCGCTGTCTGCCGTGGGTGCAACTTTCGAGAAGGAGGTCAATACGGATGAAGATTAAGAAACTGAGCGCACTGCTGGTATCGGCGGTGCTGTGCGCTGGCATGGCAGCTCCCGCCTTTGCCTTTGAGGGCGAAGCCACCCCGGTGGAGCAGCCTATCCTGCCGGAGGTGGTGGAGGATGTTGTCACCGTCACGGACGAAACCTCTGGTGCTCTGACCCCGGAGGGCAACCTGACACTGGTGGACGATTACCACACCAATTATTCGGATGGTTCCGGGCAGCAGTTCATCACGCTGGTATCGAAATCGGGTGCGACATTTTATCTGGTAATCGATCGGAACAGTAAAGGCGCGCAAACCGTACACTTTATGAACCTTGTGGACGAAGCCGACCTGTTGGCACTGATGGAGGAAGAAGATGTGGATGCTTATACCGCTGAAAAAGAAGCAGCGGCGCAGGCAGAACAGGACAAGCTGAAAGCCGAGGAAGAAGCCAAGAAAGCCGCAGAAGAAGCGGCGGCATCCGGCGAGGAACAGCCCAAGGAAAACAAGGTCACAAAGATCGCATCCGGCTTTCTGGGCGTAGTCGTGCTGATTGCGCTGGCGGCAGGCGGCGGCTTCTATGCTTTCACAAAGCAGAAGCAGAAAAAGCAGGCAGAAAAAGAAGCCCTTGACCCCGATGCAAACTACACCGAGGACAAGGGCGACTTTGAAATTCCTGTGGAGGATGAACCGGAAGAACCCGGCGAGGAAGATACCGAACTCATCTGATTTTAAGGCGGCATTTGCCGCCTTACATATCTAAATCTGAAAAGAACAGGAGTTGATGCTTATTGTCTTATCAGCTTGTGGTCAGCGAGAAACCCTCAGTCGGGGCAGCTTACGCAAAGGTTCTCGGTGCGACCAACCGGCAGGACGGCTATCTGGAGGGCAACGGCTATCTCGTCAGCTGGTGCGTTGGTCATCTGGTGGAACTGGCACCGCCCAATGTCTACGATGCCAAATACGTCAAGTGGAGCATTGCAGATTTGCCCATCCTACCGCAGAAGTGGCAGTATCTGGTGTCTGCCAGCACCAAAAAGCAGTTCGGCATCCTGCAAAAGTTGATGCACCGCCCGGATGTGGATAGTATCGTGAACAGTTGCGATTCCGGACGTGAGGGAGAGCTGATCTTCCGACTTGTCTACCAACAAGCAGGCTGCAAAAAGCCCTTCTCCCGCCTGTGGCTGTCCAGTATGGAGGAAAATGCCATCCGGGAGGGCTTTGCCCACCTCAAACCGTCAACTGAATACGATGCGCTGTACAACGCAGCACTCTGCCGGGAACGCGCCGACTGGATGGTCGGCATCAATGCATCCCGGCTTTTTTCGTGCCTGTACGGTCAGCCGCTAGCGGTGGGGCGTGTTATGACCCCGGTGCTTGCCATGACGGTGGTGCGGGAAGCTGCCATTGCCGCCTTTGTGCCGGAGAAATTCTACACGGTGGATTTGGAACTGACCAGCGGCTGCACAGCATCCAGCCGCCGCATTCCTGAAAAAACCGTTACTGAAAACCTGCTGAAAGCCTGTCGAAAGGAGATGGTGGCAACGATCCAGCGCATCACCCGCAAGGAAAAGTCTGAGAATCCGCCGCCGCTGTACGACCTGACCACCCTTCAGCGGGATGCAAACCGCTTGCTGGGGTACAGCGCACAGCAGACTCTGGACTATGTGCAGCGCCTGTATGAGAAGAAACTTACCACTTATCCCCGAACTGATAGCTGCTATATCACCGATGATGACGAGGAAATGCTGGAGGAACTGACTGAGGAACTGGAAAGTTTTCTCGATATTACTCCGGCAGATGTAGACGAGGCTGTGCCCCGGACACGGCGCACCGTCAACCGGGAAAAAGTCACCGACCACCACGCCATCCTGCCCACCCGCAGTATGCTGCAAGCCGATCTGGACGCACTGCCCAAGGGGGAGCAGAACGTCCTGAAGCTCATCATCGCCCGGACGCTGATGGCAGTCAGCAAGCCCTTCCGGTATCTGGAAACCCTGCTGACCACCGAATGTGCCGGGGAGGAATTTACCGCCAAGGGCAAGGAGGTTCTGGAGGAAGGCTGGAAAGCGGTGGAACGCAAGGTACTGGCAGACATTCTGAATCGAAAACAGGAACTCACCGCCCTGCCCAATGCGGCAGAAAACGAGTGCGGTATCCTCAATGCAGAGCTGAAGGAGGGTCAAACGTCCCCACCGAAGCATTTTACCGAGGACACCCTGCTGCACGCTATGGAAACCGCCAGTGCAGACAGTATGCCGGAGGGCGTGGAGCGTCAGGGCATCGGCACCCCGGCAACCCGTGCCGCCACCATTGAAAAGCTGGTGCAGAAGGGCTTTCTGGAGCGCAAGGGCACCAAGAAAACCAAGGTGCTGCTGCCCACGGATAAGGGGAAAGCGTTAATCACCGTGATGCCCGAAGAAATCCAATCCCCGGAAATGACCGCTGATTGGGAAACAAAACTGCTGCAAATCGAGCGCAGCGAAATGGAGCCGGAAACTTTTATGACTGAAATCAAAGAGATGATCTCCTCGCTGGTAACGACCACCGAGGCTGCGAAGGGAGCGAATGCGCTTATGAAAAACAAGATTATTGGTATCTGCCCGAACTGCGGTGCAAATGTTGTGGAGCGTGAAAAGGGCTGGTTCTGCGAGAACCGGGAGTGCCGTTTCGTGCTGTGGAAGGACAATGCGTTCTTCAAGCGTCTGGGCAAGCGTCTGGACGCTCATGTGGCGGACAAGCTGCTGCGGGATGGTCGGGTCCGCCTGAAGGACTGCAAGAGTGCCAAGGGCAAGACCTACAATGCCACCGTGCTGCTGTCCTGTGAAGCCGATGGCCGCAGCAAGTTTTCGCTGGAATTTGAAGGTGGGTGCTGATGGAGCAGATAAAAGAAGCGGTCTACCTTATCAACGATGAACGCTATCTGCATCTCCGGGAAAACGGTGCAGGGGTCGGCTTTGCCACTTATAACAAGGTAACTGGCGAGCCGCTGGAAAGTGGGCAGATTTCGGAAAAGAATCTGCCGCCAGATGGACAAAACACCATTCCTGCCGCCCGGAACTGGTATCTGTTTGAACTTTCGGACGATGACCGTAAGGCCATCCAACAGGAAAGCGTAAAGATCCTCGAAAACATCCCGCAGGCGGGCATCGGCAGACGGCGCATCTGGGAGCCGGAAACGCTGCCGAAGGATATTCGTCTCATCAACAGCCACTATGATGACCTCTATCGCATTCCAGATGGCGGCGTGATTCAGGTGGATTACCCGGATGGGCGCAGTTTTACGGCACGGGTGGAACATCTGGATGATTACCACTTTGACATGGGCGGTCTGGGCAATGTGTTCCACATCTGCCAGTTTGCCGAAGTCATGGAACGAAACCATGCAGACTTCTACCCGGAGATTCAGACACAGGACGAGCAGGCTGCATGGGAACTGGGCGGCAAAGGCTACCTTGCCATCCAGTCCTGTGAGGATGGATGGGACTACACCATTTACCACAGCGATTATTCTGTGATGGACGGCGGGCAGTTGAATGCCCCGGAACTGACCATTCAGGAAGCCCGTGAGCAGATTCTGGAAGCGCACCACTTGGAAAAGGGCCGGCGGCTGTTGCAGGACTACGATGCCGTCATGGACAAAGTTGCGGAAGCCGAGGAACTGAGTGCAGACCATCGCCCTTCCACACTGGAAAAGCTGGCAGAACTGGCAAGTGATACGTCTGCGCCAAAATCCTCTGCACGTTCTGCGCCAGAACTGTGAGGTGGACGATGCAGCAAAAATGGAACCAGAATTTTGACGGCGAACCCATGGCGGACATCCCGCAGAAATTTCTGAACGCAGGGTGCGATGTTTATATGGTGATGCAGCTGCGGCATGACGAAAAAATCCTCGATGAAAGATTTGCTTCCATGCGGGAACTGCATCGTCGGGGCAAAACGCCAGACCCGGAGCATTACGAGGTCACCTACTATGCTGATTTGCCCGCCATGTGGCAGGATGTGCCGAACAACGAGATTTTGGAAGAACTGTTTCAGGTGTTCAACCTCTCCCGTCCGCAGGATTTTGAGGGACACAGCCTGTCGGTCAGCGATGTGATCGCACTCAAACGCAATGGCGAGGTGTCTGTGCATTATGTGGACAGCATCGGCTTCAAAGATTTACAGGGGTTTCTGGACAAGCAGCCGGAACGCCCTTCGGTGCTGATGAATCTCAAGGAAAAGTGCGATGCCCCGGAGTGCAATCCCAGCGGATGTAAAAAAGAAAGGAGCGGCCATGAACTTTAACCATGAAGAACTCATGCTGATGATGCTCTACAACACCGGCACCCGGATTGGGCTTATCCACGAACTGCGGCTGATGCAGTGCTATCTGATGCCCGATGAGACCGCCCTGCGGGAGTTGTCGGAGGGCGTTATCGAAAAGCTGAAACTGCTGACGGATGCGGAGTTTGCCGAACTGGTATTTCCCCCGGACTGATTATTGCCGCCTACGGGCGGTATACATACTCTCTTTTACAATGCGGTTCGATGTGGTATACTGAAATCGACAATTCGGAATCTGACAAAGGAGCGTGACCATATGAAAAACAATAGCCCACAAAAGCACGCTGTCATTTCTTGTCTCATCTTGGTAACAGGAATATTGCTCGCAGTAATAGGCGCAATGACAACAAAGGAGTACAAAATCAACCTGTGCCTGTTAATCGGTGCAATAGTTGTGATTGGCAGCATTGTATATCATCTCATTATGATGAAATGTCCTTATTGCGGCTGCTCACTTGTTGGTTATAGACCAATCCCTAAAGAGTGCCCAAAGTGTCATAAAAAGTTTGAAAAATAAATTCCAGTCTGCCGGGCAACCAAATACTGTTCTGGGTAAAAAACGATGAGAAACAATAACAGACTTTACAAATATGTTCCGTCCTTGCTGCTGTTCCTGTTGTTTGAAACGGTGGCGGTGGCGCTGTGGCTCGCAAAAGGCAACCTGTTCTACCTGCTTAATTTCAGCTACATCGGGGGCTGCCTTGGAGTAGGCACGGCGCTGTTTGCTGCGGGAAAACGCTACGCCCGGCAGTTCGTGCAGTGGGCGGTGGGCAGCTATATGCTGCTGTACCTCGGTGTTCTCTCCCACGAGAATATGCAGATCGAAGGATTTTGGTATTACCTGTTCCTCGGCGTTTTTGAAGCAGCTACCATCCACTACGCAGTGGCAAAAATCTTCGGTCCACTGATCTTTGGGCGGGGGTGGTGCGGCTACGCCTGCTGGACAGCCATGGTTCTGGATCTTCTGCCCTACAAAATACCGCAGGCACCGAGGAAAAAGCTGGGGTTCTTTCGATACATCACCTTTGCAGCATCCTTTGTCTATGTGGCGGCACTTTTTTTGATGCACGCCGAAAACATGGAAAAGATCCTGTTTGTCTCTTTTCTTGTTGGAAACATTCTGTATTATGCGGTTGGCATTGTACTGGCATTCCGATGCAAAGACAACCGTGCCTTTTGCAAGTATCTCTGCCCGGTAACGGTCTTTTTGAAGCCGATGAGCTATTTTTCCCTGCTCAGGGTAACGTGCGATAAGGAAAAGTGCACCTCCTGCGGAAAGTGCAGGCAGGTGTGCCCCATGAATGTGGATATGACGGACAACTCCCGAAAACGGCTCAATGGCACGGAATGCATCCTGTGCATGGAGTGCGTAAAGGCCTGCCCGAGAAAAGCACTGTAAACGCAAAAGCCAATATTCAAGCAGTCAAATCAATCCATCCCCTCAGCGGGCAACCCCAAAACGGTTGCCCGCTATTTTTATACCCTAAAATCTGAAGAAGGAGGCCAAAATGCCAAGCAAAACCGAAGAATATCTCGCCCTTGCCCAGCGCACAGCCAACGGCTTGACCCGGTACTGGGAAAGCTGGACGGACTACCTGACCACCGCATCCCGGCTGTACAAGTACCCCTTTGCGGACCAGCTCATGATCTACGCCCAGCGCCCGGATGCCACCGCCTGCGCCGAATTTGACATTTGGCGCAACCGGATGAACCGCTATGTCAGGCGTGGCTCTAAGGGCATCGCTCTGCTGGACGAATCCAGCGGATTCCCTCGACTGCACTACGTTTTTGACGTAAGCGACACCGGGGTGCGCCGCAATTCCCGTGACCCGGAGGTGTGGCAGCTCGGTCCCGATTTGGTGCAGCCGGTTTCAGAAATGCTCGCCGCCACCTACGGCATCAGCGGAGAGCGTGTCAGCCAGCAGCTTGCGGATGTTGCCGGGAAACTGGTGGCAGATTACTGGGACAACAACAGTGGTGACATTCTCGCCATCGTTGACGGTTCGCTTCTGATGGATTATGATGAAGCCGGAGTGGAGATGCAGTTCAAGTCTGCTGCCGCCATCAGCGTCACCTACACGCTGCTGGAACGCTGTGGATTTGAGCCTGCCGGGTGGTTCGACAAGGACGATTTTCAGGCAATCTACAATTTCTCAACCCCCAGACAGTGTTTACGCCCTCGGCGCAGCCGTCAGCGACATGAGCCGGGAGGTGCTGCGGAACATCGAGCGCACCGTAAAAACAACCATTCGCCGCCGAAACAATGAAAGGAGCCAGCATGAATATGAGCAGCAATCTGAGTTACACGCAGACCGGGGATTATCTTCTCCCGAACCTGACCCTGCATCAGCCGAAGAACCCGCTGGGCAAGTACGGCAGGATGCGCCTGAACTTTCTGAAACAGCAGCACCCGGTTCTGTACCACACGATGCTCCTGAACGGGAGCCTGTACCCGACCCTGACCGAACTGGAGCAGACCGCAGCAGCAATGAAGGAGCAGATGATGGCCGATCTGCTGGCGAAGAACCCGGCCCCGGACAAGGAGAAGAACCAGATGGCGTGGGTGCAGCACATGAACAGCCTGCGGGAGCAGGTCGAGGAAGTGATCCAGACGGAGCTGATCTACAGCTAAGTTTTCTGGATGCCGTCATCCCCACCGAAGCCCAGCAAATTGAACATATCGACCGAGCGGAGAGCGAAAAATCGCCCTCCGCTTTTGTTTTGTCGCAGGCTGAAATTGAGAATGAACTGCGCAAGCATGGTTCCGGTTTTCAGGATGGCAAGCAGCGGATCATCGAACTGTACCAGACACAGCCCGACCGCAAACTCCGCGCTAAAGCATTGGCGAAAGAGTACGGCATCGGCGGACATTCGCAGGATTTTCTGGATGGCAGCAGCGGTTTTGTAAATCATGATGGAAAAGGACTTGAATTTGACCACTACCCGGATCATCAAAAGGTTACGTTAAGCTGGACACAGGTCGAGAAATACATCGACCTGATGATTCAGTCTGACCGCTACCTGACCGATAAGGAAAAAGAGCATCGTGCCGCCGTGCAGGAAGCGGAACGACAGCTCCCAATGCTGGATGGTGATGCCGCTGCCGAATACAATGCTCTGAAAGAGCAGTACCCCAATACCCTGATTGGCTTTGAACTGGGCGGATATTTTCTGTTCTATGACAAAGATGCAATCACTGTAAAGGAAGTTTTTCGTTCTAATTTGCTGTCACAGGAAAATGCGCTGGGAAAAGTCAAAGTGACCGGCTTTTTGCGCAGAGAGTGGGTAGCAAAATCGCAGAAGCTGTGGGCCGAGGGCAACAGCATCTATCTAGCCGGACAGGGCGGAGATGGTACCCACCATCAGACAAAATATCTGCGAGAGGAAGATTATCTGCCGATCGGCATCATCATCAAGCTAGATGGCCGGGATTTCCGTGTGGATCACGTCAACTTCATGTTCAAATCCGTCAGCTTGCAGGACATGGACTTGACCAACAGCGGACAGCCCATCTTCCGGGTTGAACGGTTGCCCAATATCCGGGAACTGTATGAACAGCAGCAGGATGAAATTATTGACGTTTCTCCTGAAAAGGCTGTTGATTACAAGGTCGGTGACGAAGTTGTTGTTGACCTTCCCACCCGAACCATCGAAGGCAAAATCGGCTATGTTGGCGAAACCGATGTGCGCATCGACACCAGCGCGCATGGGCAGTCGTGGGATAACGAGGTACTCAACAAGCAGCAATTCGAGGACGGTCTGCGGCGGGATGAACCTACACCTGATGAGGAACTGGACAAGTTGCCTATCTCTGTGGAGGTCAATGGCGAGTGGCAGACCTTTCCGGATGCTGCTGCCGCAGACGAAGCCCTGAACGCTGAACCGATGCCGGAAGCCGCAGGAAATTTTCACATCACGGATGATAATTTGGGTGTCGGAGGCCCCAAGCAGAAATTCGCCCGCAATATTGAAGCCATCCAGACCTTGCGCACTTTGGAGCAGGAGCATCGCGGTGCCACCGCCGAGGAGCAGCAGGTGCTTTCCCAGTATGTGGGCTGGGGCGGTCTGGCAGATGCCTTTGACCCTAGCAAAGATAGTTGGGCAAAGGAATACGCCGAACTGAAAGGACTGCTTTCCGAGGAGGAATACGCCGCAGCCCGTTCCAGCACCCTGAACGCCCACTACACCTCCCCGGTGGTGATTCGCTCTATTTATGAGGCGGTCGAGAAAATGGGCTTCCAGTCTGGAAATATCTTGGAGCCTTCCATGGGTATTGGCAACTTTTTCGGTATGCTGCCCTCTGGCATGGCTGACAGCCGTCTGTATGGTGTGGAACTGGATTCCATCACCGGACGCATCGCCCAAAAACTATATCCACAGGCCGACATTACGGTTGCTGGCTTTGAAACCACCGACCGCCGAGATTTTTACGACCTTGCCGTAGGTAATGTCCCTTTCGGTCAGTACAAAGTCAACGACAAGGCGTACAACAAACTGGGTTTTTCTATCCACAACTACTTTTTCGCCAAGACTATCGACCAGATCCGACCGGGCGGCGTGATTGCTTTCGTGACCAGCCGTTTCACGATGGACAGCAAAGACAGCAGTGCCCGCAAGTACATGGCGGAACGTGCTGATTTGCTGGGAGCCATCCGCTTACCCAACAACGCTTTTAAGGCAAATGCAAGCACCGAGGTTGTTTCGGATATCCTCTTTTTGCAGAAGCGTGACCGCCCCGCGGATATCGAGCCCGCATGGGTGCAGTTGGGGCAGACTGAGGATGGATTTACTCTCAACAGCTATTTTGTAGACCACCCAGAAATGGTGCTGGGAAATTTGGAACTGGAAAGCACCCAATATGGTCACGACCTGACCGTTGTACCCATCGAGGGCACCAGCCTTGCAGACCAGCTTGCCGAGGCGGTGCAGCACATCGAGGGCAATTACACTGCGGTGGAGATTGCTGCCCCGGACGTCGCAGATGCGGAAGCACAGCGCAAAACGCTGCCTGCAGACCCGACTGTGAAGAATTTTAGCTATACGGTTGTTGATGGCGAGATCTACTACCGAGAGAACTCTATCATGACGCAGATCGAACTGTCCGACAACGCCAAAGGCCGTGTAGCTGGTATGGTGGAGTTGCGGCAGATCGTCAACGAACTGATTCAGCAGCAGTTGAATGACTTCCCGGACGAGGACATTAAGGCATCGCAGGCCAAGTTGAATGCCGCCTATGATGCCTTTACCGCAAAATACGGCCTGATTAACGACAAGAAAAACGCACGCCTGTTCGATGATGACAGTTCCTACTATCTGCTCTGCTCACTGGAGAATCTGGACGAGAATAAAAATCTCAAGTCCAAGGCAGATATGTTCACCAAGCGGACGATTCGGCCAGAGCGTGTTGTCACCAGCGTGGATACCCCCAGCGAAGCACTGGCGGTGTCCATTGGCGAGCATGGCAAGGTTGACCTGCCCTACATGGCCGACCTGCTGGGTACTCCCGGCAACTACGAGCGCATCACCACTGAACTGTCCGGTGTGATTTTCAAAGATCCTGCCGCCGATGTAGACGACCCGGAAGCCGGCTGGCAACCTGCGGACGAGTATCTTTCCGGCAATGTGCGGAATAAACTGCGCATGGCTCAGCTTGCCGCTGAAAGCCACCCGGAGTTCAAGATCAATGTGGAGGCTTTGACCAAAGCGCAGCCGAAGGACCTTGAAGCATCAGAAATCGACATCCGACTGGGTGCCACATGGCTGAATCCCGCCATTGTGCAGCAGTTTATGATGGAGACTTTTCAGCCGCCCTACCGCATCCGCTATAACAACCTGATCCAAGTCCGCTACTCTCCATTTACGTCCGAATGGCGCATCGGCAACAAATCTGCCGCCGGAATGTATGATATCATGTCCACCGAAACCTACGGCACCCACCGGGCCAACGCCTACAAGATTTTGGAGGACACCTTGAATTTGCGGGACTGCCGCATTTATGATACCATTGAGGAGGACGGTAAAGAGCGGCGTGTCCTGAACCAAAAGGAGACGATGCTTGCCCAGCAGAAGCAGCAGGCCATCAAGGATACCTTTGCAGGCTGGGTTTGGCAAGACCCGCAGCGGCGGAATCTGCTGGTGAAGCAGTATAACGAATTGTTCAATAGTACCCGGCCCCGCGAGTATGACGGAAGCCATATCCATTTTGTCGGTATGAACCCGGAGATCAATCTGCGGGAACATCAGCGCAATGCAGTTGCTCATGTGCTTTATGGTGGGAACACCCTGCTCGCCCACGAGGTGGGTGCCGGCAAAAGTTTTGAGATGGCAGCTTCGGCAATGGAATCTAAGCGTTTGGGCCTGTGTCAGAAAAGCCTGTTCGTGGTACCCAACCATCTGACCGAGCAGTGGGCCAGCGAGTTCCTGCGGCTATACCCCAATGCAAAGCTGCTCGTTACCAGCAAGAAAGACTTTGAACCCGCCAATCGAAAGCGTTTTTGCGCCCGCATCGCAACCGGCGACTACGATGCCGTCATTATCGGCCACTCGCAGTTTGAGAAAATCCCTCTTTCTGCGGAACGGCAGGCACGGATCATCGAAGATCAGATCGAGGAAATCGAAAATGCCATTGCAGAGGCCAAAGAACAGTCCGGTGAGCATTTTACCGTGAAACAGATGGAAAAGACACGGAAAACACTGGAGGTGAAACTGAAAAAGCTACAGTCCACCGACCGCAAGGATGATGTGGTCACATTTGAACAATTAGGCGTAGATAGGTTATTTGTGGACGAGAGCCAGAACTACAAGAACCTATATCTTTACACCAAGATGCGCAATGTTGCTGGCCTTTCTACCTCCGAAGCACAGAAGTCCAGCGATATGTTCGGCAAGTGTCGTTATCTGGATGAAGTGACTGGCGGGCGCGGCGTGATTTTCGCAACGGGAACGCCCATCAGCAACTCCATGACGGAAATGTACACCCTGATGCGCTATTTGCAGTACAGCACTCTCCAGCAGAAACAACTGACCCACTTTGATGCATGGGCTTCTACGTTTGGCGAGACCACCACGGCCATTGAGCTTGCGCCGGAAGGAACCGGCTACCGTGCGCGCACACGTTTTGCCAAGTTCTTTAACCTGCCGG
>OGJH01002334.1_pt1 | contig 12614 bp, 9 predicted proteins | sample 1572021 | NCBI WGS metagenome assembly OGJH01 (sample SAMEA2582098, study PRJEB24529) | metagenome | biome: Human gut stool | place: China | collected 2011
CGCTCCGGATGAATATGATGATCTCATATCAGGAACTTGTTCGCACCTTCCCTAATAGAGTGCAGGAATTAGGTGACAGATATTATCCTGTAAATAAGCACGTTAAAATCCGCTACACTCTTTAGTTCAGAAAGGGTTCCACCTGCAAGTTGTTATTCCACCTGAGAGTGAATCGCAATGCAGGTAATCATTTCATCTGTATATCTGTATGCCAACTGGCATTCCATCTCTTTTTTCGCCGATATTTTGTTGTGATCGGCGACACTTCGCTTAAAAAAGCACCAGTAGTGGTTTCGCAGCCATGCGGTGTATAAAAAATGATCTCATGCAGATGTTTTGTGAATGTGTTGGTTGACATTCATATGAAAAAAATCATAATTCCATCATGTTTGTGTGGGGTCTTTTCTGTATCTTACGCATCGCACTTAAGCCTGACAGAAAATATGCTGTAAGGCTCATATCAAAAACCGCCATTAGCTCATCAGGAAGAGCAGACGACAACCAGGATTGTTGTATGGTACGGGGTTCGAGGCCTCGATGGCGGTCCAACTTTTCAAAACTCTTCTGAATCAGATCCCCTTATTATCATCCCTGCAAAGTGGAACATTGCCATTGTTTGGCTATTCAGGATGGGGCAGACCAATGAAAAAAGCCCACACAGGGGAGAGTGGGCTGAAATGGGAAGCTAAAGACTCAAGTAAACTTATCGGAAATAAGGACCACGCATTACGGGGGCTATCATCGCCGATGGCCGTGATTCGGCAAATCAGGTTGATTACGTAGAGAGTAAATTATCTGCTCACCGCTGCGTCACCCCTTCGTAAATCAGGCGTAGCGCGAATACACCAATAATTGCACCAATAACCCGACTGGCAACGCGTTGCATACGCCCATAAGCACGACGCACAGCGGGCAAAGAAAACGCCTGACTAAGAAAAACTCGCCAGATAATTGATGCGAGCACAATCCCCGCCCAGGCCATTAAACGTGCCCATGTTGGTGTTTCGGCATTTAATGTTACTGAGAAAATACTGATAAAAAATAAAACGGTTTGCGGGTTAGAGAGATCGGTAATTAATCCGCGGCGAAAAAAGACATACCAGGGGGCGCTAATCGGTTGTTGTAGTGTGCTCATTTGCGGTGTTGACTGGCGGCGCATGCTGCACCACGCAAACCATAAGAGATAAGCGCCGCCGACGATTCTGATAAGCGAAAAAATCTCCTCACACTGCGTAATTAGCGTTGCAAGACCAAACAAACCCAACCCGGAATAAAATGCATCGCCCAGCGCCACGCCCAGCCCGGTCAGCACCCCTGCGCGTCGACCGGAAGCCAGGCTGGTTTGTACTACCACAAAGAGATTGGCTCCCGGATTAAAAAAAGTAATCACGAACAGTCCTACGGTCAGGTAAACGGCATGCAAAGGATCCATAGTGATTTCATCCATAAATAAGTGAACTAACTGCATCATATTTCTACCAAAAATAATCGGGTGCGAGAGAGATCACAAAGTGTCTTATTTCCGGTTACTGGCGTTTATGCCCTGACTGAACTAATTATTAATCAACCCAATAATGTGGGTGGGTGATAGTGTGATAACAACTCTGGAGCCGTAATATGAAAATAATCTCTAAAATGTTAGTCGGTGCGTTAGCGTTAGCCGTTACCAATGTCTATGCCGCTGAATTGATGACCAAAGCGGAATTTGAAAAAGTTGAATCGCAGTATGAAAAAATAGGTGATATTTCAACCAGCAATGAAATGTCGACTGCAGATGCAAAAGAAGATTTGATCAAAAAAGCGGATGAAAAAGGGGCTGATGTGTTGGTACTGACCTCCGGTCAAACTGACAATAAGATCCACGGCACGGCAAATATTTATAAGAAGAAGTAATTCTGAATCCTATGTAAACATCTCCGATGCGTAAGTTTATCGGTGATCATCTATTGAAATTTATGCCGGATAAAGCGTTCGCGCTGCATTCGGCAGTTCAGCTTTTCAGCCGCCGCCAGAACGTCGTCCGGCTGATGCCTAAATAATTCGCCGCTGCTGTTTTATCGCCATTAAATTTCTCCAGTGCCTGTTGTGGTGTCAGTAAGCGTGGAGCGGGAGTTTTCGCCGACTCGCGCGCCAGTTCCGGCAGTAGCAGTTGCATAAACTGCGGCGTTAAATCCGGCGTCGGTTCCACACTTAAAAACAGCGCCAGTCGTTCCATCATATTGCGCAGTTCACGAATATTGCCTGGCCAGTCGTAGTGCAGCAGCACAGTTTCACTTGCCTGTAACCCCTGGCGTAATGCAGCAGAAAATGGGGCGGAGAGCGCCGCCAGAGACACTTTCAAAAAGCTTTCCGCCAGCGGAAGAATATCCGCCACCCGCTCGCGCAGTGGTGGCAATTGCAGACGCAAAATACTCAGCCGATAAAACAGATCACGGCGAAAACGTCCTTGCTGCATATCTTCTTCCAGATTGCAGTGAGTGGCGCTAATGACCCGTACATCTACCGGAACAGGCTGATGCCCGCCGACGCGGGTGACCTCTTTTTCTTCCAGCACCCGCAGCAGCCGGGTCTGCAAAGGTAGCGGCATTTCGCCAATCTCATCCAGAAACAGCGTACCGCCGTGGGCAATTTCGAACAGCCCGGCGCGACCTCCGCGTCGCGAGCCGGTAAACGCCCCTTCCTCATAGCCAAACAGTTCTGCTTCCAGCAGCGATTCGGCAATCGCCCCGCAGTTGACGGCAACAAACGGATGCGACTTTTTGCCCTGTCGCGCATCGTGGCGGGCAAAATATTCCCGATGAATCGCCTGGGCCGCCAGCTCTTTGCCCGTCCCCGTTTCCCCCTCAATCAACACCGCCGCACTGGAGCGGGCATACAGCAAAATAGTCTGCCGTACTTGTTCCATCTGTGGTGATTGACCGAGCATATCGCCCAGCACGTAACGAGTACGCAGGGCGTTGCGGGTGGCATCGTGAGTGTTATGGCGTAACGACATGCGCGTCATATCCAGCGCATCGCTGAACGCCTGGCGCACGGTGGCGGCGGAATAGATAAAAATTCCGGTCATTCCGGCTTCTTCTGCCAAATCGGTAATCAGCCCTGCGCCGACCACCGCTTCGGTGCCGTTAGCTTTTAGCTCGTTAATCTGCCCGCGTGCGTCTTCCTCGGTAATGTAGCTACGTTGGTCGAGGCGCAAATTAAAGGTTTTTTGAAACGCCACCAGCGCTGGAATTGTTTCCTGATAGGTGACAACGCCGATAGAAGAGGTGAGTTTTCCGGCTTTTGCCAGTGCCTGTAACACATCGTAGCCGCTCGGTTTAATCAAAATAACTGGCACTGACAGGCGGCTTTTCAGGTACGCGCCGTTAGAGCCAGCCGCGATGATGGCGTCACAGCGTTCGTTTGCCAGTTTCTTGCGGATGTAGGTCACTGCTTTTTCAAAGCCAAGCTGAATAGGGGTAATGTTCGCCAGGTGATCAAACTCGAGGCTGATATCGCGAAACAGCTCGAACAGGCGCGTTACAGATACCGTCCAGATAACCGGTTTGTCGTCATTAAGCCGTGGTGGATGTGCCATAGCGCACCGCAAAGTTAAGAAACCGAATATTGGGTTTAGTCTTGTTTCATAATTGTTGCAATGAAACGCGGTGAAACATTGCCTGAAACGTTAACTGAAACGCATATTTGCGGATTAGTTCATGACTTTATCTCTAACAAATTGAAATTAAACATTTAATTTTATTAAGGCAATTGTGTCACACCCCTTGCTTTGTCTTTATCAACGCAAATAACAAGTTGATAACAAAGGATGGGCTATGTCTCTACACTCTCCAGGTAAAGCGTTTCGCGCTGCACTGACTAAAGAAAATCCATTGCAGATTGTTGGCACCATCAACGCTAATCATGCGCTGTTGGCGCAGCGTGCCGGATATCAGGCAATTTATCTTTCTGGCGGTGGCGTGGCGGCAGGTTCGCTGGGGCTGCCCGATCTCGGTATTTCTACCCTTGATGATGTGCTGACCGACATTCGCCGTATCACCGACGTTTGTTCGCTGCCGCTGCTGGTGGATGCGGATATCGGTTTTGGTTCTTCGGCCTTTAACGTGGCGCGCACCGTGAAATCGATGATTAAAGCCGGTGCGGCAGGATTGCATATTGAAGATCAGGTTGGTGCGAAACGCTGCGGTCATCGTCCGAATAAAGCGATCGTCTCGAAAGAAGAGATGGTGGATCGGATCCGCGCGGCGGTGGATGCGAAAACCGATCCTGATTTTGTGATCATGGCGCGCACCGATGCTCTGGCGGTAGAGGGGCTGGATGCGGCGATCGAGCGTGCGCAGGCCTATGTTGAAGCGGGTGCCGAGATGTTGTTCCCGGAGGCGATTACCGAACTCGCCATGTACCGCCAGTTTGCCGATGCGGTGCAGGTGCCGATCCTCGCCAACATCACCGAATTTGGTGCCATGCCGCTGTTTACCACCGACGAATTACGCAGCGCCCATGTCGCAATGGCGCTGTACCCACTTTCAGCGTTCCGCGCCATGAACCGCGCCGCTGAACATGTCTACAACGTCCTGCGCCAGGAAGGCACGCAGAAAAGCGTCATCGACACCATGCAGACCCGCAACGAGCTGTACGAAAGCATCAACTACTACCAGTACGAAGAGAAGCTCGACAACCTGTTTGCCCGTAGCCAGGTGAAATAAAAAACGCCCGTTGATTGTATTCGACAGCCGATGCCTGATGCGTCGCTGACGCGACTTATCAGGCCTACGAGGTGCACTGAACTGTAGGTCGGATAAGACGGATGGCGTCGCATCCGACAACCGATGCCTGATGCGCCGCTGACGTGACTTATCAGGCCTACGGGGTGCACTGAACTGTAGGTCGGATAAGACGCATAGCGTCGCATCCGACAACCGATGCCTGATGCGCCGCTGACGCGACTTATCAGGCCTACGGGGTGAACTGAACTGTAGGTCGGATAAGACGCATAGCGTCGCATCCGACAACAATCTCGACCCTACAAATGATAACAATGACGAGGACAACATGAGCGACACAACGATCCTGCAAAACAGTACCCATGTCATTAAACCGAAAAAATCTGTGGCACTTTCTGGCGTTCCGGCGGGCAATACGGCGCTCTGCACCGTGGGTAAAAGTGGCAATGACCTGCATTACCGCGGCTACGATATTCTTGATCTGGCGAAACATTGCGAATTTGAAGAAGTGGCGCATCTGCTGATCCACGGCAAACTGCCGACCCGTGACGAACTCGCCGCTTACAAAACGAAACTGAAAGCCCTGCGCGGTTTACCGGCTAACGTGCGTACCGTGCTGGAAGCCTTACCGGCGGCGTCGCACCCGATGGATGTTATGCGCACCGGTGTTTCCGCGCTCGGCTGCACGCTGCCAGAAAAAGAGGGGCATACCGTCTCTGGCGCGCGGGATATTGCCGACAAACTGCTGGCGTCGCTTAGCTCGATTCTCCTTTATTGGTATCACTACAGCCACAACGGCGAACGCATCCAACCGGAAACCGATGACGACTCCATCGGCGGTCACTTCCTGCATCTGCTGCACGGCGAAAAGCCATCGCAAAGCTGGGAAAAGGCGATGCATATCTCGCTGGTGCTGTACGCCGAACACGAGTTTAACGCCTCCACCTTTACCAGTCGGGTGATTGCGGGCACCGGCTCTGATATGTATTCCGCGATTATTGGCGCGATTGGCGCACTGCGCGGGCCAAAACACGGCGGGGCGAATGAAGTGTCGCTGGAGATCCAGCAACGCTACGAAACGCCGGACGAAGCCGAAGCAGATATCCGCAAGCGCGTGGAAAACAAAGAAGTGGTCATTGGTTTTGGTCATCCGGTTTACACCATCGCTGACCCGCGCCACCAGGTGATTAAACGTGTGGCGAAGCAGCTCTCGCAGGAAGGCGGCTCGCTGAAGATGTACAACATCGCCGATCGCCTGGAAACGGTGATGTGGGAGAGCAAAAAGATGTTCCCCAATCTCGACTGGTTCTCTGCTGTTTCCTACAACATGATGGGCGTTCCCACCGAGATGTTCACACCACTGTTTGTTATCGCCCGCGTCACCGGCTGGGCGGCGCACATTATCGAACAACGTCAGGACAACAAAATTATCCGTCCTTCCGCCAATTATGTTGGACCGGAAGACCGCCCGTTTGTCGCGCTGGATAAGCGCCAGTAAACCTCTACGAATAACAATAAGGAAACGTACCCAATGTCAGCTCAAATCAACAACATCCGCCCGGAATTTGATCGTGAAATCGTTGATATCGTCGATTACGTCATGAACTACGAAATCAGCTCTAAAGTGGCCTACGACACCGCACATTACTGCCTGCTCGACACGCTCGGCTGCGGTCTGGAAGCTCTCGAATACCCGGCCTGTAAAAAACTGCTGGGGCCAATTGTTCCCGGCACCGTCGTACCCAACGGCGTGCGCGTCCCCGGAACTCAGTTCCAGCTCGACCCCGTCCAGGCGGCATTTAACATCGGCGCGATGATCCGCTGGCTCGATTTCAACGATACCTGGCTGGCGGCGGAGTGGGGCCATCCTTCCGACAACCTCGGCGGCATTCTGGCAACGGCGGACTGGCTTTCGCGCAACGCGGTCGCCAGCGGCAAAGCGCCGTTGACCATGAAACAGGTGCTGACCGCAATGATCAAAGCCCATGAAATTCAGGGCTGCATCGCGCTGGAAAACTCCTTTAACCGCGTCGGCCTCGACCACGTTCTGTTAGTGAAAGTGGCTTCCACCGCCGTGGTCGCCGAAATGCTCGGCCTGACCCGCGAGGAAATTCTCAACGCCGTTTCGCTGGCGTGGGTGGACGGTCAGTCGCTGCGCACCTATCGCCATGCGCCGAACACCGGCACGCGTAAATCCTGGGCGGCGGGCGATGCCACTTCCCGCGCGGTACGTCTGGCACTGATGGCGAAAACGGGCGAAATGGGTTACCCGTCAGCCCTGACTGCGCCGGTGTGGGGCTTCTACGACGTCTCCTTTAAAGGTGAATCGTTCCGCTTCCAGCGCCCGTACGGTTCCTACGTTATGGAAAATGTGCTGTTCAAAATCTCCTTCCCGGCGGAGTTCCACTCCCAGACGGCAGTTGAAGCAGCGATGACGCTCTATGAACAGATGCAGGCAGCAGGCAAAACGGCGGCGGATATCGAAAAAGTGACCATTCGCACCCACGAAGCCTGTATTCGCATCATCGACAAAAAAGGGCCGCTCAATAACCCGGCAGACCGCGATCACTGCATTCAGTACATGGTGGCGATCCCGCTGCTATTCGGGCGCTTAACGGCGGCAGATTACGAGGACAACGTTGCGCAAGATAAACGCATTGACGCCCTGCGCGAGAAGATCAATTGCTTTGAAGATCCGGCATTTACCGCTGACTACCACGACCCGGAAAAACGCGCCATCGCCAATGCCATTACCCTTGAGTTCACCGACGGCACACGATTTGAAGAAGTGGTGGTGGAGTACCCCATTGGTCATGCTCGCCGCCGTCAGGATGGTATTCCGAAACTGGTCGATAAATTCAAAATCAATCTCGCGCGCCAGTTCCCGACTCGCCAACAGCAGCGCATTCTGGAGGTTTCTCTCGACAGAGCTCGCCTGGAACAGATGCCGGTCAATGAGTATCTCGACCTGTACGTCATTTAAGTAAACGGCGGTAAGGCGTAAGTTCAACAGGAGAGCATTATGTCTTTTAGCGAATTTTATCAGCGTTCGATTAACGAACCGGAGCAGTTCTGGGCCGAGCAGGCCCGGCGTATTGACTGGCAGACGCCCTTTACGCAAACGCTCGATCACAGCAATCCGCCGTTTGCCCGTTGGTTTTGTGAAGGCCGAACCAACTTGTGCCACAACGCCATCGACCGCTGGCTGGAGAAACAGCCAGAGGCGCTGGCGCTGATTGCCGTCTCTTCGGAAACAGAAGAAGAGCGCACCTTTACCTTTCGTCAGCTGCATGACGAAGTGAACGCGGTGGCCTCAATGTTGCGTTCATTGGGTGTGCAGCGCGGCGATCGGGTGCTGGTGTATATGCCGATGATTGCCGAAGCGCATATTACTCTGCTGGCCTGCGCGCGCATTGGCGCTATTCACTCGGTGGTGTTTGGTGGATTTGCCTCGCACAGCGTGGCGGCGCGAATTGATGACGCTAAACCGGTGCTGATTGTCTCGGCTGATGCCGGAGCGCGCGGTGGCAAAATCATTCCCTATAAAAAATTGCTCGACGATGCGATAAGTCAGGCGCAGCACCAGCCACGCCATGTTTTGCTGGTGGATCGCGGGCTGGCGAAAATGGCGCGCGTCAGCGGGCGGGATGTCGATTTCGCGTCGTTGCGCCATCAACACATCGGCGCGCGGGTACCGGTGGCGTGGCTGGAATCCAACGAAACCTCCTGCATTCTCTACACTTCCGGCACGACCGGCAAACCTAAAGGCGTGCAGCGTGACGTCGGCGGATATGCGGTGGCGCTGGCGACCTCGATGGACACCATTTTTGGCGGCAAAGCGGGCAGCGTGTTCTTTTGCGCATCGGATATCGGCTGGGTGGTGGGGCATTCGTATATCGTTTACGCGCCGCTGCTGGCGGGGATGGCGACTATCGTTTACGAAGGATTGCCGACCTGGCCGGACTGCGGCGTGTGGTGGAAAATCGTCGAGAAATATCAGGTTAGCCGGATGTTCTCAGCGCCGACCGCCATTCGCGTGCTGAAAAAATTCCCTACCGCTGAAATTCGCAAACACGATCTCTCGTCGCTGGAAGTGCTCTATCTGGCTGGAGAACCGCTGGACGAGCCGACCGCCAGTTGGGTGAGCAATACGCTGGATGTGCCGGTCATCGACAACTACTGGCAGACCGAATCCGGCTGGCCGATTATGGCGATTGCTCGCGGTCTGGACGACAGGCCGACGCGTCTGGGAAGCCCCGGTGTGCCGATGTATGGCTATAACGTGCAGTTGCTTAATGAAGTCACCGGCGAACCGTGTGGCGTCAACGAGAAAGGGATGCTGGTGGTGGAAGGGCCGCTGCCGCCGGGGTGTATTCAGACCATCTGGGGCGACGACGGCCGCTTTGTGAAGACTTACTGGTCGCTGTTTTCCCGCCCGGTGTACGCCACCTTTGACTGGGGCATCCGTGACGCTGACGGTTATCACTTTATTCTCGGGCGCACTGACGATGTAATTAACGTTGCCGGGCATCGGCTGGGGACGCGCGAGATTGAAGAGAGTATCTCCAGCCATCCGGGCGTTGCCGAAGTGGCGGTGGTGGGGTGAAAGATGCGCTGAAAGGGCAGGTGGCGGTGGCGTTTGTCATTCCGAAAGAGAGCGACAGTCTGGAAGATCGTGATGTGGCGCACTCGCAAGAGAAGGCGATTATGGCGCTGGTGGACAGCCAGATTGGCAACTTTGGCCGCCCGGCGCACGTCTGGTTTGTCTCGCAATTGCCAAAAACGCGATCCGGAAAAATGCTGCGCCGCACGATCCAGGCGATTTGCGAAGGACGCGATCCTGGAGATCTGACGACCATTGATGATCCTGCGTCGTTGGATCAGATCCGCCAGGCGATGGAAGAGTAGGTTATTGTCGGATGCGTCGCGCGGTGCATCCGGCACTGTGTGCCGATGCCTGATGCGACGCTGACGCGTTTTATCATGCCTACGGACCTGAACCGTAGGTCGGATAAGGCGCTCGCGTCGCATCCGACACCATGCTCAGATGCCTGATGCGACGCTGACGCGTCTTATCAGGCCTACCCACTGTTTTTACACCGATAATTTTTCCCCCACCTTTTTGCACTCATTCATATAAAAAATATATTTCCCCACGAAAACGATTGCTTTTTATCTTCAGATGAATAGAATGCGGCGGATTTTTTGGGTTTCAAACAGCAAAAAGGGGGAATTTCGTGTCGCAAGATAACAACTTTAGCCAGGGGCCAGTCCCGCAGTCGGCGCGGAAAGGGGTATTGGCATTGACGTTCGTCATGCTGGGATTAACCTTCTTTTCCGCCAGTATGTGGACCGGCGGCACTCTCGGAACCGGTCTTAGCTATCATGATTTCTTCCTCGCAGTTCTCATCGGTAATCTTCTCCTCGGTATTTACACTTCATTTCTCGGTTACATTGGCGCAAAAACCGGCCTGACCACTCATCTTCTTGCTCGCTTCTCGTTTGGTGTTAAAGGCTCATGGCTGCCTTCACTGCTACTGGGCGGAACTCAGGTTGGCTGGTTTGGCGTCGGTGTGGCGATGTTTGCCATTCCGGTGGGTAAGGCAACCGGGCTGGATATTAATTTGCTGATTGCCGTTTCCGGTTTACTGATGACCGTCACCGTCTTTTTTGGCATTTCGGCGCTGACGGTTCTTTCGGTGATTGCGGTTCCGGCTATCGCCTGCCTGGGCGGTTATTCCGTGTGGCTGGCTGTTAACGGCATGGGCGGCCTGGACGCATTAAAAGCGGTCGTTCCCGCACAACCGTTAGATTTCAATGTCGCGCTGGCGCTGGTTGTGGGGTCATTTATCAGTGCGGGTACGCTCACCGCTGACTTTGTCCGGTTTGGTCGCAATGCCAAACTGGCGGTGCTGGTGGCGATGGTGGCCTTTTTCCTCGGCAACTCGTTGATGTTTATTTTCGGTGCAGCGGGCGCTGCGGCACTGGGCATGGCGGATATCTCTGATGTGATGATTGCTCAGGGCCTGCTGCTGCCTGCGATTGTGGTGCTGGGGCTGAATATCTGGACCACCAACGATAACGCACTCTATGCGTCGGGTTTAGGTTTCGCCAACATTACCGGGATGTCGAGCAAAACCCTTTCGGTAATCAACGGTATTATCGGTACGGTCTGCGCATTATGGCTGTATAACAATTTTGTCGGCTGGTTGACCTTCCTTTCGGCAGCTATTCCTCCAGTGGGTGGCGTGATCATCGCCGACTATCTGATGAACCGTCGCCGCTATGAGCACTTTGCGACCACGCGTATGATGAGTGTCAATTGGGTGGCGATTCTGGCGGTCGCCTTGGGGATTGCTGCAGGCCACTGGTTACCGGGAATTGTTCCGGTCAACGCGGTATTAGGTGGCGCGCTGAGCTATCTGATCCTTAACCCGATTTTGAATCGTAAAACGACAGCAGCAATGACGCATGTGGAGGCTAACAGTGTCGAATAACGCTTTACAAACAATTATTAACGCCCGGTTATCAGGCGAAGAGGGGCTGTGGCAGATTCATCTGCAGGACGGAAAAATCAGCGCCATTGATGCGCAATCCGGCGTGATGCCCATAACTGAAAACAGCCTGGATGCCGAACAAGGTTTAGTTATACCGCCGTTTGTGGAGCCACATATTCACCTGGACACCACGCAAACCGCCGGACAACCGAACTGGAATCAGTCCGGCACGCTGTTTGAAGGCATTGAACGCTGGGCCGAGCGCAAAGCGTTATTAACCCATGACGATGTGAAACAACGCGCATGGCAAACGCTGAAATGGCAGATTGCCAACGGCATTCAGCATGTGCGTACCCATGTCGATGTTTCGGATGCAACGCTAACTGCGCTGAAAGCAATGCTGGAAGTGAAGCAGGAAGTCGCGCCGTGGATTGATCTGCAAATCGTCGCCTTCCCTCAGGAAGGGATTTTGTCGTATCCCAACGGTGAAGCGTTGCTGGAAGAGGCGTTACGCTTAGGGGCAGATGTAGTGGGGGCGATTCCGCATTTTGAATTTACCCGTGAATACGGCGTGGAGTCGCTGCATAAAACCTTCGCCCTGGCGCAAAAATACGACCGTCTCATCGACGTTCACTGTGATGAGATCGATGACGAGCAGTCGCGCTTTGTCGAAACCGTTGCTGCCCTGGCGCACCATGAAGGCATGGGCGCGCGAGTCACCGCCAGCCACACCACGGCAATGCACTCCTATAACGGGGCGTATACCTCACGCCTGTTCCGCTTGCTGAAAATGTCCGGTATTAACTTTGTCGCCAACCCGCTGGTCAATATTCATCTGCAAGGACGTTTCGATACGTATCCAAAACGTCGCGGCATCACGCGCGTTAAAGAGATGCTGGAGTCCGGCATTAACGTCTGCTTTGGTCACGATGATGTCTTCGATCCGTGGTATCCGCTGGGAACGGCGAATATGCTGCAAGTGCTGCATATGGGGCTGCATGTTTGCCAGTTGATGGGCTACGGGCAGATTAACGATGGCCTGAATTTAATCACCCACCACAGCGCAAGGACGTTGAATTTGCAGGATTACGGCATTGCCGCCGGAAACAGCGCCAACCTGATTATCCTGCCGGCTGAAAATGGGTTTGATGCGCTGCGCCGTCAGGTTCCGGTACGTTATTCGGTACGTGGCGGCAAGGTGATTGCCAGCACACAACCGGCACAAACCACCGTATATCTGGAGCAGCCAGAAGCCATCGATTACAAACGTTGAACGACTGGGTTACAGCGAGCTTAGTTTATGCCGGATGCGGCGTGAACGCCTTATCCGGCCTACGTAGAGCACTGAACTCGTAGGCCTGATAAGCGTAGCGCATCAGGCAATTCCAGCCGC
>OGJH01002336.1_pt1 | contig 12610 bp, 17 predicted proteins | sample 1572021 | NCBI WGS metagenome assembly OGJH01 (sample SAMEA2582098, study PRJEB24529) | metagenome | biome: Human gut stool | place: China | collected 2011
CTTAAAATCCTGCGGGACTTATACTCCCATACGGGTTCGATTCCCGTTGCCGGCACTAAACACGAAAGTGTTTAGGAAGTACGTGTAGCTCAGCTGGATAGAGCGTCTGGCTACGGACCAGAAGGTCGCGAGTTCGAATCTTGTCACGTACATTTATTAACCTTGCATAGTTGCAAGGTTTTTTTAGTTTCATGAAACAATAATTGAAAGCATTTTCATGTATGAATAAAATAAGACAAAATAGCAATACTACATTAATGTAAAAATATTTATGGAGGTTGATATTATGTCAAAGAACACATCTAAAAACTCAACAAATTCAAAGAATTCTACTAATTCCAGCAATTCAACAAACTCAAGAAATTCTTATAATGAAACTAATTCAACAAACAGCAAGAATCAGTCATCTAAGAATTCCAAGAATAAGACATCAGGTTCTGATGAGTCTGACTGCTATTAGTCAGAATATAGGTCGCATATGCGGCCTTACATAACAAAATGGTAATAAAAAAAACTAATTAAAGTATAATATATTAAATTCTATATTATGTGGGTAAACTATGTCATGTGAAATGATAAGTTCAAGAAAAATAGATTATTATGTAAATGATCCATATGTAACAATAATTGATATAAGATTGAAAGAAAAATTTTTACATTCGAGGATAAAAGGAGCAATACATTATGAATATAATAGGTTGGTTGATGATATAAATAATATATATAAACGCGGAAAGATTTCCTATGAATTTAGAAAAATATTCAGTAATAAAGATAAAATATACATATTTTATTGTGATAAAGGTGCTATGAGTCTAGTTATATGCGAAAAGATGTCCGGGCTTGGATATATATGTAAGACAGTCGTAGGAGGATTTGAGGCGTATAAAGGAATGTGTGTAATCAATTAACGGATTGACACTCATTTGCGTAGGCATTAATATATATATAAATGTACATTTGGAGGATATATGAATACATATGAATTAATTGCTCCCTGCCATTTTGGTCTGGAATCAGTATTAAAAAGGGAAATATATGATCTTGGATATGATATATCATCGGTAGAGGATGGAAAGGTCACTTTTGTAGGTGATTCTGAAGCCATATGCCGTGCTAATATAAATTTAAGGACTACAGAGCGTATTTTGATTAAAGTGGGTCAATTTAAGGCTGAGACATTTACAGAGCTATTTGATAATACTAAAGCTCTTGAGTGGGAGAATTATATACCTAAGAATGGCAAGTTCTGGGTAACAAAAGCTAATTCTGTTAACAGTAAATTGTTCAGCAGTTCTGATATCCAGTCAATTGTTAAGAAAGCAATTGTAGAGAGACTTAAAGAACATTATAGAATTGGATGGTTTGAGGAAGATGGTGATTCTTATCCTATAAGAGTAACTATTATGAAGGATATTGTGACTATTGCACTTGACACATCAGGTGATTCACTTCATAAGAGAGGATATAGACCGGCAGCTGGAAAAGCTCCTATATCGGAGACACTTGCAGCGGCGCTTATTATGCTTACGCCGTGGAGAGGCGACAGAATTCTTGTTGATCCATTCTGCGGAAGTGGCACATTTCCAATTGAAGCAGCTATGATAGCAGCTAATATTGCACCAGGAATGAACCGTAAGTTTACAGCACAGAGGTGGACTAACATAATTGACAAACAGTTGTGGTATGATGCTGTTGATGAAGCTGAGGATATGATTAATCTTGATATTGAAACGGATATCCAGGGATTTGATATTGATGCAGATGTTATAAGGAAAGCAAGAAGTAATGCGGAGAATGCCGGAGTAGAGAAGTTAATACATTTTCAGGAAAGAAGCGTATCGGACTTAAGTCATCATAAGAAATACGGTTTTATTATAACTAATCCGCCTTATGGTGAAAGACTTGAGGACAAGGAGACACTTCCAGGAATATATTCTGCATTTGGACGACAGTTTGCAAAATTAGATTCATGGTCAGCCTATATGATTACTTCATATGAGGATGCTGTCAAATATTTTGGCAGAAAGCCGGATAAGAATAGAAAGATATATAATGGAATGTTAAAGACATATTTTTATTCATTCCAGGGACCAAAGCCGCCTAAGAAAGAGAAGGGACAGGAAAGATAATTATGACTACTATTATTTTAGCGTCTAATAATAAGGACAAGGTTAAGGAAGTTAAAGAAATTCTTAAAGGATATAATGTTATCTCTCTTAAGGATGCTGGAATTGACCTTGATGTAGAGGAAAATGGCACTACATTTGAAGAAAATGCGTTGATTAAGGCAAGAGCTGTATGCAAACTTACAGGACAGCTTACAATGGCAGATGATTCAGGACTGGAGATTGATTATCTTAATAAAGAGCCTGGCGTGTATTCTGCCAGATATATGGGACATGATACATCATATGATATTAAAAATGCTTCTCTTATTAAACGACTTGAGGGGGTTGAAGGGCAGGACAGAAGCGGCAGGTTTGTATGTGCTATAGCAGTGTGTTTTCCTGATGGAAGGGAAATTGTTAAAAGAGGCACAATGGAGGGGCTTATAAGCAAGGAAATCGTTGGAGACAATGGTTTTGGCTATGACCCTATAGTTTATCTGCCTGAATATGGTAAAACATCAGCACAGCTTGATCCTGAAGAGAAGAATAAGATAAGCCACAGAGGTAAGGCACTTGAACTTATAAAGAAAGAACTGGATGAGTGCCTCTAATTGGCTCATTCTGGAGGTTTTATGCAGAGGATAATGATTGTTAGCGATTCACATAGAAGACACGGTAATCTGGCAGAGGCAATATATAATGAGCAGCCATTCGATTTACTTATTCATCTTGGTGATATCGAAGGGGAAGAAGATATAATACAGGAGCTTGCCGGGGGTGAAACAATAATGGTACCGGGTAATAATGATTTCTTTTCACCTCTTCCAAGAGAACGTGAGATAGAACTTGCAGGGAAAAAAGTACTTTTGACACACGGCCATTATTATTATGTTTCTCTTGATTTGCAGACTCTCAGGGAAGAGTGTATAGCAAGAGGAATTGATATAGTTATGTTTGGACATACTCACAGACCATTGATACAGATAGAAGATGAACTCACATTCATTAATCCTGGAAGCATATCATATCCTCGTCAGGCAGATAAAAGATGTACATATATTATGCTTGAAATTGATGATAATGGTGAAATGTCTTTTAATTTAAAGTATGTATAAATCCAGTAAATATGCGGGCTTACAGACTTGTAGAAAAAAATTTGAAAAAAATTCAAAAAAAGTGTTGACAGATGGTATACCTTATAATATAATCATTCTTGCGTTGCGGAACAGAGCAAACGCAAGAAACAAAAACGGGGTGTGGCTCAGCTTGGCTAGAGCGCTTGATTTGGGATCAAGAGGTCGCAGGTTCGAATCCTGTCACCCCGACTTTACAACTTAATAATTATGCGGGTGTAGTTCAATGGTAGAACACTAGCCTTCCAAGCTAGATACGTGGGTTCGATTCCCATCACCCGCTTTGTGTGTTCGTAGCTCAGCTGGATAGAGCAACGGCCTTCTAAGCCGTGGGTCGAGGGTTCGAATCCCCCCGGGCACACTTTTTTTTATGAGTCATGGCCAGTAGCTTATGACTTTTGCATTATGGTGGGTATAGCACAGCTGGTCAGCGCGTCAGATTGTGGCTCTGAAGGTCCAGGGTTCGAATCCCTGTACCCACCCTTTTTTTATTTCTTGGGCTATCGCCAAGCGGTAAGGCACAGGGTTTTGATCCCTGCATTACGCTGGTTCGAATCCAGCTAGCCCAGCTCGGTAGTTATAATCCGAGGCTGGATGTTTGATATAGATTGTTACTCATAATTGTATACATTGAGGGCTCATAGCTCAGTTGGTAGAGCACTAGACTTTTAATCTAGGTGTCCCGGGTTCGAACCCCGGTGGGCTCATTAAAAAAGGCTTGTTTACTGGACTTGTTCCAATAAGCAAGTCTTTTTTTGTTTACTGCAGAAATGAAAAAGAATCTAGGTGTCCGCTAATTAAAAAATATATCATCAATCTTATATACATCAGGATATATAAGAGACAAATGAAGATAATTCTTAAGAATCTCATAATCAGCATGCCCCATAAACAGACGGAGCTTCTCCATGTCACCACCATATTGTAAAAAGCTTGTAGCAAACGTATGTCTACATAAATGACCATGAATCCTATCTATTCCAGACAATGTTTTTAAGTCCTGGTAAAAGCATTTTATTGTATTAAGTGTTATAGGCTCAATATCATAAAAATCCAAAAATACAAACTTAGAATTATTCTCAAAATGATAATGTTCATGCGATTCAATGAAATAATTATCTAAGGACATGTAAAGGAATCTAGGAAGAAGTACAATCCGATCTTTATTATTTTTGGCATTATGTATTATTAATCTATCGCTTTTAATATCCATCCTGCGGAGCTGAACAATCTCTTTTCTACGTAGTCCACAATCAAGAGCCAAATGAAAGATACAATAATTTCTCAGTGCGATATGTTTATTAACAGACTTGTTAATTATAGTATCGTCAATCTGTTTTACTTCCAGAGCTGTAAGAGGTTCAACAATAGCAGGATCTTTCTTTGGCAGCCTAACACCTATTGTAATATCTTTATCAAGGTAATCTTCCTGGTAAAGCCATTTACAAAAAGCCTTTACAGGTCTGTAATTAGTAGCAATAGAAGTATTCTTCATTGTATACCTTAAAGATAATATGTAATCTCTTAAAGTCTGTTTAGTAAGCAGTTCAAAATCGTCACTATCAAGCCACTTTGTAAAACGGCCAAGATAGAAGATATAAGACTGTACAGTAACATCTTCACAATATACTTTTCTGTCCTTGATAAACATTCTTATATAATCACTTATATGCAGCATTAAAATCACCCTCCAAGTCATTTTTATTAAGACGGGTTAAAACCTTAGAACGATATCGTTCAGCACGTTTTACATCGTTATCATTAAGCAAACAAAGATTATCAGCAATTGTTGTCTGAATGTCTTCTTTATAATCAAGTCCATGTGTATATATTCCCAATGTAACAGCCTTATTAACAAAACTATTCTTCACAAGCTCTATTGAATGCTCCCGCGAATAATCTCTATGCATAGCAGCGATATTCTTATTCTTTTTAGCAACATCTATCATTTTAGTTCTTTTTATAGACTGCCAGAAAGGTGTGTCAGTACATTGAGACTTTTTAAGCGCAGTATTTCTATCAACAAGTCTTAAAACAGACTCCAAGAGATAATCCGTTATTAATTCATGATTATCAAGATAAGTTTCAATTCTATGATCTGCAGCATTGGAAGGATGAAGATCTAATAAACAAAATGATTTTGACATTCTTCTCATTACCTGAAACTCAACATTCATGATAGTAGTAAGTTTAGGTGTCAATCTATCTGCGAGCTTAGAAATATAGTCCCAGTTGCAAGAGCCTTTTCTGAAATAAGATTCCATAGCAGCATAACACTCTTTTTTAAAAATATCACTAGAACCATAATCATAATAAAATTGAAGCCGGATTAAATCTCTAACTTTCCAATTTTTAAGATCGTAACAATTTTCAAGTACATATTTATCATATCTGGAAATAAGATTGTTATAAAACCACAGGTTAATAAAAAAAGGTTTATAAGATTGTTCTACAACTTCTTTAGTCTTGAGGTACATACGTACAAAAATTTTATCACTACGTTTTCCCAAAGCAATATAATCATTTTCATATGAATCATTAGAACCAAATTGAAACTGATATTGAATACGCTTAAAATGAGATACTTGCATTTTAGAAAAATTGTCAATATGAAGATACTTCTCAGGAGATTGAAGATAATTAGTGTGCCAGGCAAAATCGGATCTATTTTCAGTAACATCTTTAATAGTCAAATGATACAAAGCACATATTTTTTTTACAGTATCAAATGATTTGTTATAAATTGCATTAACCCCCATAAGCCATAAATCTTTAGATCGGATTTGAACAACAATAGCAGGAGTATCAACATTAGGTGTATGACTAGAAATAAAAATATCATAACTATCGGGTGAACTAATACAATTATTATAAAAATTTGGTTTACATGGCTTTAAGCAGTAAACTAAAGAATCATCACAAATTAAACCAGGAGGATCATAAATAGTAGCTATATCACCATATAACTGATTAGTTTCTAACAAACGATTTTTAAATGCATCAAGCTGTTGAATAAAAAAATGAACATTAGGATCTCCAGGTTCACTAAAATCATTCTCAGTTAATACAGTATAATAAAATGTATCTATATTATGTAAATTCTTTTGCTGTTTACGATAGAACCAATATTCATTATTTCCATCTTTTAATTCCTTTTCTATTAAACTCATATTACCCCCATAATAAAATTCATTAAAACAGGCTTTTTAATGAACGTATTTTTTTTAATTTTTCCCAGATTTTAAGCGGATTTGATTGTATTTTTTTTAGGATTTTTAGACCACCTATTAGACCACCTATTAGATATACGTGGTCAAGGTGTTTCTCGCGCCCAGGTCCCCGCAACCCCGGGCGCAAAAAACACGTTGACCGCGTTTTCTAACAAGTTATCTTAAATCCTTATTTAATCAATAAATATTAAATTGTTATTGGTAATATATTTCTGCAGAAATATATCATTTTAAAAAGTTTGATAGCTATCATATATTCGATATAATTTCTTCCTGGCGTGAAAGAATTCACTTCCAACTTTCTCTTTAAGCGGATACCAGGACTTCACAGCTACAAATGTCTTACCACCGAATATTATATTTAACATCATTCCACGCCAGCCAAAGTTAGATAGCTTTCTATGTATATATTCATACTCTATAAGACTTCTTATCTGTCTATCTATCATTCTGTCAAACTGTGCTACAAGAACAATGCAATATCCGTAGTGCCTATGAGTTGTAAAAAACTTAAGCCAGGCTTTACGATTAAACACACTCCACTCACGAGCGTTAAATAACATCTGGCATTCATCTATAATGAGCAAAATTTTATCTTCATGAATCTTCTTATCTTTAAAATAATCCCTAGAATACTGCATTAAGTACTCAGGCGTTAACTGCTCATTATCCTTATATGTAAAATACTGCCGGCCTTTGACATTCTGCGCTATATCAAAATTGCAAATGATAGGGCGCTTATGCTTTAGACCATTTATAATTATTTGTGCAGCGTGTAAGCTCTTGCCCGATCCGGGCGTCCCAGAATATAAAAATATCATTATTGAATCACCTTTATCCATCTTAAAATCATTTGATACAAGTAATAAACACCAACAGCAACAAGATAGGCTTCCATAACTGTTATACATTCCTTAACTGGAAAAAACCAATTTAAGTAACCCAATGCAGGAAGATTAGCAAATTGATCTATAAATTGTGTAAAAGGACTTAGTGGGAGATACTTTGATATCTGATCCCAGAACTTATTAAACATATCCATATTTAACACCTCTAATGTTTGATTAAATTATTAGTTACAAATGCAAGGCCAACACAAAAAGCAAGCAGCTCCATAGTCCTTAATATCTTTGCTACTGAATCGAATTGAGATAAATCTAATGTATATGTATACTCCTCAAGACCAAAACTATTTGCTGCTATGATAGGAATATCAAAAGAGGGAGCAACAGGATCAGCTTTAAGACAATTCAAAAATCTATATATGTCGTAAGGAATACAAAAAGGAAATATATCAACTAATTTAACTTTATACTTTTTAACCTCATCAGACTCATCTGCTGGATTATCAACATCGGTATCAGTTTTTTCATCAGTCTTTTCATCAGTTTTTTCTCCGGGTTTTTCTTCTGCTTTAACACGATCCTCTGCTTTAGTATTAGCCTTATCAATTGAATTTGTTAATTCACCGGTTATATCTGTTGCTGCATCAGTACTTGTATCAATAGATTTAACATCAGCTAAGACCTGATCAACAGATTTAGTATCAACCTCATCAATGTTTACATTGACAGATACAAGATCAGATACATCATCATTAGTACGTTCTATTGAAATAGAACTAATTTCACCAGAATCCAAATTATCAATAGCCTGTCCATAAACAAGGCCGGCAGCACTGGTATGCGGAAGAGTAGAAGAATCAAAGCCAACAGGAATTATTAAATTCATAATATTCCAATAGTCAAAGTCGTTATCATAAGCGGATGGCTGATCTAGCGTAATTCCACGACCACAAAATGCAGAATATTCTTTTTGTGTATAAAAATTAATTTTTTCTGATTCCTTATAACTTCCAGCGGATGAATTTCCTATCTGATAAACAGTAAAATCTAATTCTGCATCATTCTCATCTTTGAAACATAAAGAGTATAAATCATATGATAATCCAGAATGTGACATAAAATGATAAATAGATTTAGCTCCTTCAGGAACATTAATTAATTGAAGAGATGCAGAAACACTACTATCATAAATAGAACCATTAATTGTAAATAATAAAATATATTTATCCCCACAGGCATTTAATGCATTAGCCAGTTCAGCTCTATGATCATTAATAAGTGCATTTGTAAGTGTATAAAAGTTGTTCTTACAAGCAGCAGTTAAACCACGCACGCCATGAAAATAACTTGAAAAATAATCATACATATCGTTTGGAACATTTTCAGCAAATAATTTATAATATGCTGTGTTTGAAATATCAGCATATTCTATCTTTGTTCCTATCATAGTTGAAAATAATTGATTTGGATCATCCATTACTTTACTAGCTATATCAGACATCCAATCCTTAGACAGCATTGTAAGCAGCTTAAAAGAGCCATTAGTTTTTAAATATTGTTCTGCTGTATAATTGCTTTTAAGTTTACCAGACTGGATAGCTGAAACAATCTGTTCTGATAGTGTGCGCTCTGATGCAGTTGGATCTATGTTATTAGCAGGGCAATAGATAGTTGTATACCAATCATCATAATTCAATGCACCAGAATCAGAAGTTACTCCCAGATAGTTTAAATATTGTTCACGAGGTGTTTTTGATTTATTTACATTATCAAGTCTTTTTTTATCGATTGCTTTATTGTCTGCTAATATTCGATTGATATATCTTTCTAAGTCCTTTTGAGCTGATTGAGCTGCAGAACTTCCAGTTACACTATAACCAAGGAATTGCAACGCAGTTATAAATGCATCCATATATGCATTACCTGTTGCAGCTTCTACCTTAACCACCCAAGGAGATCTATAAGATGCATAAGAGATATTAACAAGTAATATAGCTACCAGGGCGGGAATTATTAATATACGTTTTAATATTCTTATTTTCATATTAACCCCCTAAAAGTTTGTATAAAAAAAGGGGAGATAATCTCCCCAGCAACGTAGAAATGTAATTATTATGCCTTTGATGTAACACGCTTGAATGTTTTGATACCAAATGCAACAAGAATACCAGCACCAACGACTGGAAGAGCAATTGGAAGTGCACTTGTTACAAGTGAAAGACAATCCGTAGCAGTAGTTGATAATGAACTAATTATTGCTTCTGAAACAGTAGCAGCACCATCTAATGCGAACATAGCCATGTTTATTACCTCCTTATTTTTTTAATATATTATACACAGTGTGTATTGTGTAACCAATCAGACAGGATATAGCTCCAATAAGAAAGCCAAACCCGAACCCAATCGGAAACATTTGATTGATAAATATGTTAGTTGCTTGATTAAATGTTTCTATATCCATTTATCACCTCATAAAAGAAAATACAAGTTTTGCAACTTCAATTCCCACCAACAATATAATTGCAATAAATATCATTAAATCACCATATGTAAATTGCTGGATAACAACAGCTGTATCCGTTTGGGTTGCTGTAACTGTTTCAGTGAGGGATACAGATTCATCTGCTGCTTTAACATTATTCGGCATATTAAAAATACATATAAGTGCAATTAAAATTATTAGTGCTATTTTTTTCATTTCATAATCCTTTAATTAATTGATAACGTACGCTAAATGTCCGGCCCTAGTCTTGCTAAAGCAAGCCTCTCCCCATGGGACCCGCCGAACATTCTTAACGCTGTCTAAGAGCCTGCGGCGGTTTGTAGAAGAAAAAGCGGATAGTGCATCATTTCTTTTGTGAATCTACAAAGTCTAAGCCTTTGATATATAATGTCTGCTTTCCGGCGCTGTTCTTCATTCCATAAGTTACTTTTGCAACTGTTGGAAGTCCTTGAGCCTTAGCCCTGTCATAAAATGTTATTGGCATACGTTCTCTAACAGGAGCATAACCAAGCAAACCAGTTTCGGCATCTTCTGATGTCTGATTAATATTGTTAGTAGTTATATAGTTCATTGTACATCCTGTTGTATGTGTTCCATCTTCGTTTGGAATATCGTAAGGTTTTCCAACACTTAAAATAATTATTAAATCTTCCATTTTAATTTTCCTTTCTAGCCTATCTTGTCAAACACCAGCCGGCCATTACTGGCATGACTACATAAGTGAACAGCTTATGTAGTTTCGAAATATTATTAGGGAAATAAATAGATACTGCAAGTTAACCATGTTCATATTTGACACAACTATTTTCATCAAGTACAAGTGCATCATCATGACACATATTTTTTGATATTTCTTTACACTTTCCAGCTAAGGTTGAAACATCAACACCTGGAACAGTTTGATCAAAATTTATTAGGGATAAGACTTTACTAATGTTATAAAAATCTTGTGAATCTAATGATAAATAAATGTTTTCCATATGTACCAACTTTCTACTTTGCTCCATTCATAGACGGATTGTCAAAGATTTGATATAATATAGTGTTAAATAACAAACTTAAAAAAGACATTGTTAGCGGCTAATATCTTTTTTAAGTTCTTATTAAGTATTACAAGTGTATTGTACTCGCAAATGCGAGCAAAGTCAACAAAAAAGTTTGCAAATGCGAATATAAATGAAAGGAGTAAAATGACGATTAATGAAAGAATGTTTACATTAATAAAAGATAACAACTATAAGAAAGCAGATCTAGCACGAATACTAAATATAAATACATCAGTTATAGCAACATGGGAAAAAAGAGGCACAAACCCTCCAGCAGAATATTTGATTCGCATATGCAATTTTTTAGATATAAGTATATATGAATTATTGGGAGTAGAAGATAAAAATAATATACAAGCAGCATATGATATTGCTGATCCAGGAACACAAGCCGCTGTTAGAAAGTTATTAGATATAAATGAGTATGAGGAACAAGATATAAAATCATTAACTTCAAAAATTGGATAGAAAGGAAAAGATAAATAATGGGAAGTACATATATATGGATAATTATAATTATTGTTGTGATTATAATTAATTCAGTGATAAATAAAAAAATAACAGATAATAAAATAAACAAGAAAAATACAGAAAATGTTAAGTTAAATGATTACCCATACAAATCTAAAATGTTATTAACAAAAACAGAATATAATTTCTATATGAAGTTAAGAAAATTTACGGATGAAAAACAATATATTATATGTCCTAAAGTAAGATTAGAGGATTTCATTGATGTTACAAATAAACAGGAGCTATATAAATACAGAGGATATATAAAAAGTAGACATATTGATTTTTTAATATGTGATAATAAATTGCATATTAAATTTGGTGTAGAGCTAGATGATAAAACTCATAATAGCAATAAAGCAAAAAATACAGATGAATTCAAAAATAAACTATTTGATACAATTCAGATTAAACTGTACAGAATAAATATTAATGATAATTATGAAGATAAAATAAAACAGATCTTCAATAATTTGACATAAATAAAAAAATATATTAATATAATAATACAAAAAGGTGCTACCGATAGACGGTTTAGCCTTGAACAAATAAGAAGATTAAAAAGATAACCGCTTAGTTGACCAGACTGGGGCGGTTATTTTTTTGGTTTATTACAAATAGAAACTACAAGAGTCACAACAGCACATAATACTAAAGTATATGTAAACATATCTGTATATGTAACCATGTCTATCACCTCCCTTCTAAAGAGGTTCAAGACTAAACCGCCTACCGTTATGGTAACACCCAGAAAGATATCTTAACACATTAAAAGTAAGATAGCAATACTATGATTATATGACTTTTAATCTAGGTGTCCCGGGTTCGAACCCCGGTGGGCTCATTGCAAAGGGAATGGTTGAAATACCGTTCCCTTCTTTTTTTGCCATAGTGGACTAGGTGTCAAACAGGTGTCGTAGTCTGAGAATGGGAAAAGTGTGATTTTAATAGAAAAGGTATAAAAAGCCTGCGAAGCCGCATAAATACTGGGAGAATCGTTGGTGGTGAAGTTGGGCACTTTTTGGGCACTCGGTGATAGTGGAGAGCGGAATGATTGATAATTCTAGTTTTAATTAGTGCAATTAGGTTGAGTTTTATGTTAAAATTGGTAAAACAAATCGTTGTTTGGCGATTTGGTAAATCCCAATAAATTAGTTTTATATGGAACAGAAACTTTGAATTTTGATGTCGATTATCAGGGGGAATATATGGTGCATAAAGAAATATAT
>OGJH01002337.1_pt1 | contig 12603 bp, 8 predicted proteins | sample 1572021 | NCBI WGS metagenome assembly OGJH01 (sample SAMEA2582098, study PRJEB24529) | metagenome | biome: Human gut stool | place: China | collected 2011
TCATTATCAATGAAGTAGAAAGTCACACCATCGCGAACGATTTTCTTGATGCCGACATATTGACGACGCCAACCAACATTTGTATAGAAGAAGCCAAGGTCTTCAACCTGATCGCCAAACTTAGCCGAAACTACATCATAATAAGGGAGAATTACGGCAACTTCGTGACCATTTTTAACAAGAGATTTAGGAAGGGCACCGATAACGTCACCTAGGCCACCTGTTTTAGCGAAAGGCGCACCTTCAGCTGCTACAAATAAAATTTTCATCGTACAATATCCTCTGTTACAACGCTACCTTTTTTGATGACAACTGGGTTGTTTTCTGTACCGCGGATAGTAACGCCGTCAGCAATTTTAACACCTTTATCCACAATAGCATATTCAACAGTAGCATTCTTACCAACTTCAACACGTGGGAAGATGACTGCATGGTTTACAGTTGAACCTTCTGCCAAGTCAACATTACGTGAAACAACAGAATGATCTACTTTACCACGGACAAGAGAACCTGAGGCAAACTGAGAAACTTTAACATCAGATGAAGCTGCATAGTATGTTGGCTCTTCATTTTTAACTTTTGTATAAACTTTTTGGTTTGGTGCAAAAAGTGAATAGAATTTTTGCGATTCCAACATATCCAAGTTAGCATCAAAGTACGCTTTCACTGAGTGGATATTTGAAAGGTAACCAGTGTACTCGTAAGCAAAAGCATTTTCAGCAACTGCCAAATCACGAAGTACATAACGAAGCTTACGTGGTTCTTCTTTAGCTGCTTCTTCTTCCAATTTTTCAATCAAGTATGGAGTATCCACAACAAAGATGTCTGTTGACATATTGTAAACTTCTTTATCTCCACCCTGGAAGAGTTCATGGCCAAGCACTCTGTCAGATTCATCAATTTCCAAAATGCTGTTTACATCTGAAATGAGTTCTTTCGGAAGTTTTTTGTAGACAACAGTAATTTTTGGCTCTGCTGTATTGTGAAGGTGGAAAACTTGGTTAAGATCAATATTGACCAAAACATCACTGTTAAGCGCTACCGTTTGGTCTGACCCTGAACGTTTAAGGTAAGTCAAAATTTGACGATAGTATTCTTCATCAACAGTTGAACTTTCAACTGGAGTGTTATAAATACCAAGGTAGTAGTGGCTGAGGAGTGTTGATAAGCCCCACTCACGACCTGAACGAATGTGGTCGAAAACAGAACTGATATTTTCGTTTTGGAAGATACCAAAGACGCTACGGATACCAGCGTTAGCCAAGTTAGACAACGGGAAGTCGATGAGGCGATATTTTCCACCAAATGGTAGGCTGGCAATAGGACGGTGCTCAGTCAAACCATCCATGTCATGGAATCCTACGGTATTTCCTAGAATTGCAGAATATTTATCAATCTTCATCTTTTGGTACCCCCACTACTTCATTGTATCCTACGACTTGCACTTCTTCTGTACCGTCAATTTCCACGCCATCAGAAATGTGTGCCCCTTCACCGATAATCGCACGTTTAATTTTTGCACCTTTACCGATAACTGCACCACTCATAATCACTGAATCCTCAACGACCGCACCTTCACGGATTTGGGCACTTGTTGAAAGCACTGAATGTTTAACAGTTCCATCAACCACACAGCCATCAACAACGAGTGAGTCTTCAATTTCAGCATGTTCACCAAAGAAGTTTGGTGGAGCAATCATGTTACGTGAATAAATTTTCCATTGACGGTTACGACTATCCAAGGCATTTTCAGGAGAAATGTACTCCATGTTTGCTTCCCAAAGGGATTCGATGGTACCTACGTCTTTCCAATAGCCTTCAAATTCATAAGCAAAGACGCTTTCACCTGTTTCAAGATAAGCTGGGATAACGTTCTTACCAAAGTCTGACATATCAACTGAGTTCTTTTCAGCTGAAACTAACATATTGCGAAGACGTTTCCAGTCAAAGATGTAAATACCCATTGATGCCTTCGTTGATTTAGGATTTTCAGGTTTTTCTTCGAATTCGACGATACGGTTATTAGCGTCTGTGTTCATGATACCGAAACGGCTAGCTTCCTTAAGTGGCACATCAAGAACTGCTACAGTAAGACTCGCGTTGTTGTCTTTGTGTGCTTGGAGCATATCATCATAGTCCATCTTATAAATATGGTCACCAGACAAGATTAGAACGTATTCAGGATTGATGCTGTCGATATAGTCAATGTTTTGGTAAATAGCGTGGCTGGTACCTTCAAACCAACGATTACCTTCACTAGCTGAGTAAGGTTGAAGAATTGATACACCAGAGTTAACACCATCCAAGCCCCAACTTGAACCATTTCCGATATGGTTGTTCAAAGCAAGTGGTTGATACTGTGTAATGACACCAACATTGTTAATCCCTGAATTGGCACAGTTTGACAAACCAAAGTCAATGATACGGTAGCGTCCACCAAACTGAACAGCTGGTTTGGCAATACTTTGGGTCAATTTTCCAAGACGAGTTCCTTGCCCACCAGCAAGGATCAAAGCCAACATTTCATTTTTCATGAATAGTCCCCCTCATGATTTTTAGTTGCATCCTAAAAAGGATGACGAGACAATCAGTCGAAACTGATTATGACAATTAAAGTAAGTTTCTCATTCTGGCAATAGTTTGGGCATCAAACAGCTTCTTTCAACCGTGACTTCCTTGCTATCACCTCTGAAAAACAAATCGTGTACACGTTTAAGTCTACCCTTTATTTCAGGCGACGTTTCACACGCCAGATACTTGCTCCTAGAGCAGGTAGGGTGAAGCTAAGGGTATTTTCATAGTCCTTCCACTTCGCCTTTTGGGTACGGGTTTCAGGATTTCCTTTTTTCCAAACGCCACCGAATTCCTCCATCTCAGTGTTAAGCACTTCTTGGTAGATACCAGCTACTGGCAATCCTATAGTGAAGTTTTGTCGTTCCACTGGAGCTAGGTTGAAGACGCAGACGAGGAAGTCACCCTTATCACCTTTGTCATCCTTACGAATGAAGGAAAGAACACTTTCAGCACGGTTATCCGCATCGATAATTTCAATACCATCGTAAGAATCATCAATCTGCCAGAGAGATTTATGGTCCTTGTAGAAAGCATTCATATGGCTAGTAAAGGCCTGCATCTTCTGGTTCATCTCATCTTCAAGATTACCCCATTCGAGTTGATAATCAAACTTCCACTCCAAGAATTGACCAAACTCAGAACCCATAAAGAGCAATTTCTTACCTGGGTGACAGAGTTGGTAAGCATAGAGGTTACGAAGACCAGCAAACTGATTATAGCGGTCACCCCACATCTTATGCATCATGCTCTTCTTACCATGAACCACTTCATCATGTGAGAAAGGTAGAACATAGTTTTCATTGAAGCAATACATGAAACTGAAGGTCATCAGATTGAAGTCATACTGACGGTAAACTGGATCTTCTTCGTAGAATTTGAGGATATCGTTCATCCAACCCATATTCCATTTGAAGTCGAAACCTAGACCACCTTCTTCAATCGGTTGTGTGATTGGCGTTGCCGCAGTTGATTCTTCCGCAATCATCATGACATCTGGATAACGGTTTTTAATTTCACGATTGAGCTTTTGAAGGAAGCCGTAACCTTCCAAGTTACGGTTACCACCATCCTTATTAGGCATCCATGGACCTTCATCATAGTCCAAATAGAGCATGTTAGATACTGCATCCACTCGGATACCATCGATATGATAATTTTCAATCCAGTAAAGAGCACTTGAAATAAGGAAAGACTGAACTTGATTTTTTCCTAAGTCAAAGTTAAGTGCGCCCCAACGATAGTTATGAGCTCGATCGTGATCCTGATATTCGAAAGTTGGTGTACCATCGAAGTAGGCCAAAGCATCGTCATTCTGTGTATAGTGACCTGGGACCCAGTCTACCAAGACACCGATATTATTCTGGTGACATGCTTCTACGAAATCTTGAAATTCTTCTGGTGTGCCATAGGTATGCTCAAAAGCAAAGTAACCCATAAGCTGGTAACCCCAACTCATCCCAAGAGGATGAGCCATGAGTGGCATGAATTCCACGTGGGTATAGTTCATCTCAACCAAATATGGAATCAACTCTTCTTTCAATTCTTTGAAAGTATAAGGTTGACCATCTTCTTTTAGTTTCCAAGATGATGCATGAGCTTCATAGATATTAACCGGACGTTTTTGGAAACCAAAGCGTTTACGACGACCCATCCAAAGGCCATCCTTCCACTTCTTAGTTTTCTTCTTACGAATCACAGCTCCTGTTCCAGGACGAGGCTCTAAGTAAGTCGCAAAAGGATCCATCTTTTCGACGACTTGACCTCCCTTACGTTTCACCAAGAACTTATAGAGTTGTCCTTCCTCTGGGAGAGCTGAAGTTGCCTCCCAAACACCGATATGGTTTTTGGTCATATCCAGAGGTTCATCAAACCAACCTGTGAAATCTCCAATTACCTGAATCTGCTCAGCATGAGGGGCCCACACACGGAAGATAAAACCTTCTTCTCCCTCTAATTCATGCACACCCAAATAATTCTGAAGGTGGAAGTTCTCACCTGTTCCAAATGTGTACATGGCTTCATCGAGATTCATACCATCACTCCTTTCTTAAACTAGCCTTGATAGTTCTAACTATCAAGAAATTAAAACATTGAAATATATGTAAATACACTAGAAAACCCTTCAAACCGATAGGGCTTACAAGTAAACAAAACCACTTATGTAAGCGTTTACTGTATTATAACATTTTTTGACATTCTTGTCAGTAAATCTCCAAATCTTTTTTCATATTGTTGAATACCAAAGTTTCACGTAATTTTCCTGAGATGTGCAATTCAACAATACCTGAATCGTACTCCGCTTTTGCGACATAGAGGTTATCGTAAATATCTGCATATGAACGATATGAAAATTCTTGTACGGTTTGCTTACGCTCAATTAATTTGGCAACTTTAGCAACCAAGTCTTTCTTAAGAGTCACTTGATTCCAATCCACCTGATTAACAGCATCAGGGGCATTGTAGCTATTCATGGCACGCTTGACATCTGCTTCCGTGTAATTGCCATCTTCGCCTGTAGCAACCATCTTAGTGCGCTGGAATTCTTGTCCCAATTGCATGAAACACATTCCCTGCATAGTCAGATTGAGGGCATTAGCCAAGTAGATACGTTTTTCAATATCCTCTGGCGAATCATGTGGATGCAAATGATGCATCAAATCATTCAAATTGTAGTTGTCATGCGCTTCGATATAGTTGAGGACCTGACCTGGCATGAGGTAGTTTACAAAACCACGGCTTCCAAGCAGACTCTTGGCAATCTGGTCTTCCAATGGTGCTCCAGACACATAGCCATTACTGATGTGTCCATAGACCTCTGCTCCCTTGACCGCGTCACGCGCATTGTCATTGAAAAATCCGATTCTAGGCATCAAGGCTGCATTATCCTTCTTGCCCTTTTGGTCTACAGGAAGTCCAATTCCCATGTCCCATCCTTCACCATAAAGAAGAATCCTAGAATCAATATCATCCATAGCCGAACGAATAGCATTCATCGTAGCAACATCATGCAAGCCCATGAGGTCAAAACGGAAACCATCCACTCCAAATTCTTCTGCCCAATAGGTTAAGGAATCAATCATATACTTACGGTACATTTCCTTTTCACTGGCTGTTTCATTTCCACAACCTGATCCATCTTGGAAAGACCCATTGTCATGCATACGGTAGTAATAAGCCGGCACAGATAGTTGGAAAGGAGAGCTGTAAGATGAGTAAGTATGGTTATAAACCACATCCATGATAACCCCCATTCCTGCCTCATGGTAGGCCTGAATCATTTTCTTAAGCTCTAAAATTGGTGCCACGGGATTCTTTTGATCAGCAGCAAACTGACGATCCGGAACATTGTAATTTTCAGGATCGTACCCCCAGTTGTAGAGAAGCTTCCCACCTTTATCGTAGGTTTTATGGTGATCAAAGACCGGTTGCAGTTGGACATAGTTGTAGCCCATACGTTTGAGGTAATCAAAACAAGTCACATCTCCATGGGCATTTCTAGTCCCTTTCTGACAAGCACCTAGATAGGTTCCTCTATAGGACTTCTTAACCCCAGACGTCTCTGAAATCGAGAAGTCACGGAGGTGCATTTCACAGATTACGGATGAGCAAGCATTTGCCTTACGCCAGCTCGCTTTTTGCTTAGTAACCTTTTCATACCCTCTTGGGACAAGTCTCTTAGGATTGACCACCAAACTTTTTTTATTATCTAAGCTAAGGGCAATACTGTAGGGGTCTCTTGTATCCTGATAGAAGCTTTCCTCATGATACACACGAAATTGGTAGGCTACCCCATCCAAATCCTTTTTGACAGTGGCACTCCAAACACCGTGAGTATTCATCTCATGACGGTCCTTATTGATACTGGTTCCTAGGCTCATCTTAATGATCTTAGGGTTTTTACTGCCCTTTTTAAAAAGCAAGAGCTTCACACGACGAGCTAGAGGTGACCAAAGGCGAAACTCTGTAGCCCCTTTTTCATACTTATGACCTAACCAACCTTGAAAGCCCCACTTCTGATCAAATTCCTGTCTACGAAGTGCCATATCAAAGGCATGCTGGTCACGACCTTCGAAACTATGGCTAGTCAAGGCTGCCTGTTTAGAATAATAAACAGTTGGATCACCTTCAACTATCCAAATAGCATTGGGAGCATCCCCTAGGAAGCGTCGGACACGGTAATCATGTGTTTGCCTCGACCAGTCTTCCGTTTTGACCAAAAGATTGACAGAATCAATAAAACGATTGGAGGGAGAAGTAACCTGACCAACAAGGCCAAAATCATCCTCACGTGAAAAATGGGCTTCTTCGCCCCAATAACCATCTAGCCACTTCCACATACTGTATCTGGAATAGTCGCCATGCATACTATGAAAATGAACGGTTAATAAATTGTCCATTTTTTACTCCTTAGTTTTTGTTACTCACTTTTTCTCCTATTATAGCAGAAAATGTTCGTTTTGTAAGCGTTCTTATGGAATATTTTGCAATTTTTTGGTCTATTTTGAACATAAAAAAAGAATGAGAAAATAAATGGCAAAACACTCATTTTTCTCATTTCTTTTGTCGATTTTAATTCCTTTAGAACTAGGCTTGAGACTCTTTCCAGTCCATTATTCTTGAGTCATCAAAACCTTACGTGGTTTGGTACCTTCAGCTGGTCCGATAACGCCTGCTTCTTCCAACTCTTCCATCAAACGAGTGGCACGGTTGAAACCAACTGACAGACGACGTTGAATCATGGAAGCACTTGCTTTTTGTGTTTCAAGGACCAAAGCCTTGGCCTCTTCAAAGAGTGGGTCACCTTCTGAGCTACCACCATTGGCAGAGGAACCCCCACCAAAATCATTTTCAGAAACTTCACCAGGATCAAAGCTCTCATCGTAGTCAGCTGAAGCCTGATCCTTGATAAAGGTCACAATACGTTCTACGTCATCGTCAGAGATGAAGGAACCTTGCAGACGAACAGGGTGGTTTTCATCAATCGGTTTGAAAAGCATATCCCCACGTCCGAGTAGCTTTTCTGCCCCATTTTCATCTAAAATGGTACGACTATCTGTTCCCGAAGACACCGCAAAGGCCACACGAGATGGCACATTGGCCTTAATCAAACCGGAGATAACATCAACCGACGGACGTTGAGTGGCGAGAATCATGTGAATTCCCGCAGCACGCGCTTTTTGTCCCAAACGAATGATAGCATCTTCCACTTCCTTACTGGCTACCATCATCAAGTCAGCCAACTCATCAACGATAACCACAATTAAAGGCAAGGGAATCTGTTTTTCTTGCGACTGGGCATTCCAGTCTTCAACCTTGGCATTATAGCCAGCAATGTTACGCACGCCAAACTTACTAAAGAGTTCGTAACGATTTTCCATCTCATCTACCACTTTTTGAAGAGCCTTGGCAGCCTTACGTGGGTTAGTCACCACAGGGATAAGGAGATGAGGAATATCATTGTAAACCGAAAGTTCAACCATCTTCGGATCGACCATGAGGAACTTCACTTGGTCAGGACGAGCCTTCATAAGAATACTAGAGATAATACCGTTAACCGCAACCGATTTACCAGAACCCGTAGATCCAGCGACTAGTAAGTGAGGCATCCGACCCAAATCAAAGCTACGAGCCGAACCGTCAACTGCCTTACCGAGAGGAACTTCCAAGAGCTTATTAGGGTCTGTCTTGGACTGTTCCCAAAGTTCACGGAAAGAAACCGTTGCAATCTCTGAATTAGGTACTTCGATACCAACCAAAGATTTTCCAGGAATAGGGGCCTCAATACGGACATCTTTCGCAGCTAGAGCCAGAGCCAAGTCATCCGCTAGATTTGAAATGCGATTGACACGGACCCCAACAGCAGGCTTGACCTCATACTTGGTCACTGACGGTCCAATTTCAGCCCGCTCAACCTTGACATCAATATTGAAACTCTTGAAGGTATCTTCTAAGATTCGAATATTCTTACGAACGATGTTCTTCTCTTTAGATTGACTCTTAGGCTTATCAGGTGCAAAGAGATCTATATGAGGTAATTTATACTGCAGGAGTTCCTTAGGCGTGAAATCAACCTCGACTGGGGCGTCATCTCCCTCAACCACCATAGATGGGGGAAACTCCTCGCTTGGCACATCCTCTGGATAAGGTCCATAATCTTCTTGGAAATCCTCATAATCCTCTGGAGGCAGATTATCATAGTAATCCTCAGAGGCATAATCACTGATTTCAGGTTCAGGTACAAAAATCTCAGCTTCTTGTGGCAAGGCCTCTGCCGCATCATCTAAGATTTCTCCCGTCTCCTCGTCAACAGTCAAATCAGCCAGACGCTCGGCCTCGGCACGTTCTTTTGCTTCACGTTCTTTCTGAGCCTGACGTTCTGCCTTCTTCTCCTGACGTTGAGCCGTCCGTTCCAAACGCTTCTCAGCCCCTTTCTGCCAAGCTTCCTTAGCATACTCCATGATATCCAAGACATCCCAAGGACTAAGAATGAAAGCACCTAAGAGAATAATCAATACCCCAATCATGAAGCTACCGATATTTGAAAAGAGGAAGGAAATCGGTTGGTATAGGAGAGCCCCCAACATACCACCACCCGCAAAACGAGCGACTTGCACACTCACAAGTTCCCCAAAAAGTAAGTCCTTGGTACCAGGGAAAATATCCAGACCGCTCATACGATCTAGACTAAAGAGATAGGCGTGAAACTCCAACAAGAGCCCCGCGAAGACCATCCAAAATCCTGTGACATAGTTACTGTGTTTACGTAACCATTTAAAGCCAAAGAGATAAACATAGATAGCAAAAATTAAAGGGTAAGCCATACTCCCCACAAATACTCGAAAGATATTATAGAGGGTAACCCCAAAGAAACCCAATCGAAAGACTGGGAAAATTAAGACAAAGGCAAAAAAGAAGGTCCATAGCATTCGCTTAATCGCCTTCTGTCTGTCTAATTCTGCTTTTGTAAGACGCTTCTTACCGTTCTTAGAAGCCGTCCCTTTTTTCGTTTTTTTCGTTGTAGCCATAAGTGTATTATACCACGTTTTTAGACATGAAAAAAGAGAGACAAGTCTCTCCTTAGATTGAAGACAAAGTCTTCTTTTGACATTATTCTTCAATTAACGATGTTGAGTGAACCGGACGATTCTTACCATCTGGATCAATATATTGGATGGCTTGGTTGATAGCGATAGGGGCTTCACCCATTCCCACAGCAATCAAGTCAATCTTGCCTTCATATTCTGCTGCATCACCGATAGCGTAAATACCTTCTTGTGAAGTTTCAAACTGGGCATTGACAGTAATGCTAGAGCGTTTAAAGTCAACATTCCAGTTACGAAGGTTTTTATTGTTGGTTGAGAAGCCAAAGCTAACAATAAGGGCATCAAGCGGCAATTCCACAACTTCGTCTGACTTCACTTTTTGAACAGTCAAACTTTGGGCAAGACCATTTTCACCCTTGATTTCAAGAGGTACATAAGGTGTCATTACATTAACTGATGATTGATGAAGAAGCTCGACACTATGCTCATGGGCACGAAAGGCATCACGGCGGTGAATCAAAGTCACGCTCTCAGCAATACCATCCAAGTGATTGGCCCAGTCAACAGCAGAATCGCCACCACCAGCAATCACAACTTTCTTGCCAGCAAACTGGTCCAGGCTATGCACATTATAGAACAAGTTATTATCCGCATAATCTTCTTCATTGTCCACACCTAAAGGACGTGGGGCGAAGGCACCATTTCCACAGGCAATGACGATAGCCTTAGACAAGTGTTGACCCTTGCTAGTAGTAATTGTGAAGATGCCATCGGTCTTTTCAAAGGTTTGAACTTCCTCTTTCAAATGAATGCTGACACGTTCTTCAAAACGCTTAAGCTGAGTCAAGAGGTTTTCTGTCAATTCCGCACCTGTTGTTTGAGGAAAGGCTGGAATATCATAGATTTTCTTCTCAGGGTAGAGAACGGCAGGCTGTCCACCAAGCTCTGACAGACTCTCAATAATATTAACAGTCATGCCACGTAGTCCAGCATAAAAGGCAGCCCAAAGTCCTACTGGTCCACCACCGATAATGGTAATATCATAAATCTTTTCTTCTGACATTTTATTTTCCTTCTGCTTTTATCTCTTCTAAAATCTGACGTTCTTCATCCGTAAAATCATAGTTTTCCAAAAGATCTGGTCGACGCTCCCAGGTCTTACGCAAACTCTGCTCCATACGCCAACGTCGAATATTGACATGGTGCCCTGACAAGAGCACATCTGGCACCTTCATGCCACGAAACTCAGCTGGGCGAGTGTACTGTGGAAATTCCAAGAGCCCTGATGAGAAACTATCATCCTTATGACTAGCTTCCTTACCTAAGACCTCAGGAATCAAGCGGACAGTAGCATCTACAATAGTCATAGCAGCTAGCTCTCCCCCAGTCAAGACAAAGTCACCCAAAGAAATCTCGTCTGTCACCAAAGTTTTGATGCGCTCATCATAGCCCTCATAATGGCCACAGATAAAGACCAATTCCTCTTCTTGCGCCAATTCTTCTGCATAGGCCTGATCAAAGGTACGCCCCGCAGGATCTAGGAGAATAACGCGAGGCTTAGTGACGTTTAACTTGTCAAAGGTATCAAAAATTGGCTGGGCACGAAGCAACATGCCTTGTCCACCACCGTAAGGTTCGTCATCTACATGACGAGCCTTCTCCGCATTTTCACGGAAATTGTGATAGTTGATTTCTAGAAGCCCCTTATCCTTTGCCTTACCAACAATGGAATGCTCTAAGGGAGCAAACATATCTGGAAATAGGGTCAAGATATCAATCTTCATCGTCTAATCCTTCCATGAGCTCAACCTCAATACGACCAGCTGCAACATCAACATCAAGAACTACAGGTGGGATATATGGCAAGAGCAAGTCTTTCTTGCCTTTACGTTTTACTACCCAAACATCATTAGCACCCGGTTGGAGAATCTCTTTGACCTGACCAATCAAAGTATCGCCTTCATAAACATCAAGGTCAATGATTTCATGGTAGTAAAATTCACCGTCATCAAGGTCTGTTAGATTTTCCTCAGCAATTTTGAGACTGCAGCCTTTATACTTCTCTACATCATTGATATGGTAAAGCCCTTTGAACTTAACGATATCAAAGTTTTTATGTTTACGGTGACTCGCAATCTCGACATCCATGATGTAATTATCTTTGTCATCAAAAAGGGCTAGGACACTCTTCTTCTTAAAACGCTCATCCGCAAAATCTGTTACAGATAAAACACGAAGTTCACCCTGCAAGCCCTGTGTATTTACAATCTTTCCAACGTTATAGTATGTCATTGCATTTCCTTATTATCTGTTTACTTCTTCAAATAAAACTACGACTCGACCAAGGGCTTATCATCATCTGACAGCCATCACAAAACAAAGTTTTTTTCGGGTCTAGGTCTCGTTATTTATGATTTTAAAGTGGTATAAAATGTCTGACCTAGGCCAGTCAACCCCTCTATTTTATCAAAAAGGACACAAAAAAACCAGCTTTCTCTAGCTGGTACTTATAGTCCGTACGGGATTCGAACCCGTGTTACCGCCGTGAAAAGGCGGTGTCTTAACCCCTTGACCAACGGACCAGAAGTTTTAGGATTTCCCCTCAACACTCTTATTATTATACCAGATATTTTTTCTTTGTCTATAGTTTTTTTCAATTTTTTTACTTTTTTTGAAGTTTTTTTGCACTAAATTATCGCCAAAAAATTCAAACAATTTTAACGTGCTAAAAAGCCTTTAATATCAAGCATTTACAGGTAAACTTTCGGTAAAGAAGAAAATTGTTTACTAGTAAAAAAGCATTTTTTTCTTTTACTTATTCTTTACTTTTCAAAAACCAGACAAGGCAGCGTAAAGTACGATTTTTAGTTGACAGAAAAGCTGTTATTTTGATAGAATGATTAAGTTGATATGGTCTCATAGCTCAGCTGGATAGAGCATTCGCCTTCTAAGCGAACGGTCGCAGGTTCGAATCCTGCTGGGATCA
>OGJH01002347.1_pt1 | contig 12562 bp, 11 predicted proteins | sample 1572021 | NCBI WGS metagenome assembly OGJH01 (sample SAMEA2582098, study PRJEB24529) | metagenome | biome: Human gut stool | place: China | collected 2011
ACGAAGCCGAACAAGCGGCAGCAGCAATGTATAATGATGAAGAAGAAGTTCAAACCTCTAGCGGGTATTCTCCTGACCCTAATTTTAAACCTACGATTAGTCCTAATGGCAAATATCATACAATAGATGGTAAAGCTAGGCAAATAGAATTTCAAGGTAGTTTAGAGCAAAAGCAACAACTTGAAATGCTAGATGAATATGAAAGAAATCATCCTGATTATTAGTCAAAGTCATTTATATTATGGAAGAACAAGAAGATAAATTGTATTGTCCTAATTGTGGCAGTTCACAATTAACCGCAAATAAGAAAGGCTTTGGAGCAGGTAAAGCAGTAACTGGAGCTATATTAACTGGAGGTATAGGGCTACTTGCAGGATTTATTGGGAGTGGTAATGTAAAAGTTACATGTCTTAAATGTGGAAGCAAGTGGAATCCAGGACAACTTAGAACGAATCCACTTCCACCCAAGTCGGAAGCACAGAGAATAAAAGAAGCGAAACAAGAGGATAAAGATGCTCTACATGGATGTTTGATGCTTATAGGTATTATAGTTTTCTTTTGGATTCTTTATATGCTTTCGTAAATTAAATAAATTTGCCATTTTGGCACCTAATTAAGTGTCAGAAGAAAATCCTCTGGTATAGCTTTTTATATAATATACAATGCGTACAACGTTAGTGGTTACTGTCCTATTAATTAAATTCGTTATGAAATATCACATTTATATTTTGTATATATTGGTCGTGTTATTCTTTTGGGGATGCAAGGAGAAGAAAGAAGAGTATGGCTTTAGCAATAAATATTTTGAATTGGAACCGCAGGAAAAAGTCAAGATGGATCCTTTTGGGTTTTATTTGTCGCAACCAATAAAAGGGGTGGCATTCTACGATAATAAAATATTTATTAATACGCATAACAAAGACGGAATTGAGCTTTTAAATGCTAATAAAGAAGAGATTATTAATGATTGCTATGAATTTAGTAGTAATGGAAAAGAAGTTACTATATGTGTACTGCCTGACAGTTCGGGTTTTGTTAGATATAATGGAGCAACTTATGATATATTAAAGATTAGAGATTCTACAGAGAAAAAAAAGAAAGCACTTCCTTCTTATAATCAAATAGAAGAATATGTAAATAATGGTTGTGTTATTGGTAAGGTGAAAAGAGCAACATTATCAAGATATGAAATTAAAATAGCTTTTGAGAAATATGTAAAGGAGAAAGTTGCGGAGGAGATTTGCCATTATGATACGATTGGGCGACTTATTAACCATATGGTTTATGAAATATCTCCAAAAGATGGGAGAAGAACTCTTGAAACTGAATATTTATATAGATATGAAGGACAAAATAAGGTTTATTACAGGTGTAAAAAATATGGATATATGGAAGCGTTTTTTGACTGCAACGCTTTTGGTGAAGAAGATGGAAGAGGTTATTTAGGTGAGATTATATACAAATATAATAAGCAAAATCAGTTAATAGCAATAAAACAAAATGGCGAATATGAAAGAAATGAACAAGAGTATTTTTATTCAGGGGATTCTTTGTTGGTTGAAATAAGGGTTTATGATTTTAGCCATAAATTAATTAACGTGACTAAGGTTAAGCGCAAAAAAGGTGGAGGAACCCAATTATTCAAATATTCTGGAGAAGGTGAAAGGAAGCGAGTCTTGACTTATGACAATAAAGGATACTTAATATCTAATATTCCTTATTCTAACGCAGAAGAGTCATATTGGGGATGGAGACAAGAAATTGAATATTCTTTAAATATGGTTATTTTAAAGAATCTAAGACGTGAATCAGGAGGTGGATATAGAGAACATATTGAGAAAGATATATTAAGTTTTGATACATATGGGAATATATTAAAAAGATTTTCTACGTATAGGCGGGAGCCGTTTAAATCACGTCCAGATTTGGAAGTGTATGAAACCGAAGATGAGGAAACTTTTTCATATATATATGATGAACGAGGAAATTGGATTAGATTAAAAGTTGTAGATAGTAGAAAAGAGCATCCTGTAATCATTGAAAGAGATATAGAATACTATTAGTATGCCAAGTAGAAAAATAGAAAAAATAAAAAACAAACCTGCATTTTACGCTTGTAAGTAGGATAGATCACCCCTTACCCCTTGTATTACCGTCCCTTCTCTTATTTTAGACCATTTTATATAAAAAGAATACAATGTGTCACCCAAATAGAGAAAGTCGCTAAAATAGCAATATATTATAGTTCAAATGAACTTTGAAAGGCTGTTTTATTCATGTAATAGGACAGCCTTTGGCTTTTTATTAGGATAGGTATGAATAGGATGTTATTCAGTGTATAGGGAATTTGTGATTTCACTATGATTTCACAAGGTTGGTAAAATAAAAAAGACAACCAAGAGTGGAAGCCTCCTAATTGCCTAATTTAAAAGCTTTTCAGCTTAGTAGCGGGACCCGGGATTGAACCGGGGACCTCATGATTATGAATCATGCGCTCTAACCAGCTGAGCTATCCCGCCATCATTTCTCGATTGCGGGTGCAAAGATAGATGTTTTTCTGTAATCTCCAAAACAATTCATAACTTTTTTGTGTTTTTTCTTTAGAACGAGGTTCTCTTTTTCCTATAAATAGGGAGTTTGGGGCCTTGAAAAGAAATAAGTTTTAAATAAAGTGTCTGATTTATGCCACATAATTAGAAAAAAGTATTTATCTTGGCACACGTAAAAACAATTCGAAATTGCTATGAAAAAAGAAAAAATTCATTTGGAGTATTTGTTGAACGCAACATCTAAAAATATTCTTTGGGCAGCTATTAGCACACCGACCGGGCTGGAGGACTGGTTTGCTGATAAAGTAGTATCTGATGATAAAATCGTAGAATTCCATTGGGGGAAGACTGAACAAAGAAATGCCGAGATTATTGCGATCCGTTCTTTCTCATTTATTCGCTTTCGTTGGCAGGATGACGAAAATGAACGCGATTACTTTGAAATCAAAATGACTTATAATGAGCTGACAAGTGACTATGTATTAGAAATTACAGACTTCGCAGAGGCGGACGAAGTTGCTGACATGAAAGAATTGTGGGAGTCGCAAGTGGCGAAATTGAGAAGAACGTGTGGTTTTTAGTTAACTTTCAACTAAAAATTTTCTATGCTACTTTTTTTGTGCTAATTTTGCGTCTTAATTGCACGAACCTATTAAGATGCTACGCATAAAGAAATTAGATATATTTATCGTAAAGAGCTTCCTGATGCTCTTTATAGGTACATTCTTCATCTGTCTCTTCATCTTCATGATGCAGTTTTTGTGGAGATATGTAGACGAGTTAGTCGGAAAGGGATTGGATATGAGTGTGATAGCTCAGTTCTTCTTTTATTCCGCATTGACACTGGTTCCAATATCGTTGCCGTTGGCAATATTGCTGGCTTCTTTAATAACCTTCGGCAACTTTGGCGAACGTTACGAGTTGCTCGCAATGAAAGCTGCGGGTATATCCTTGCTTAAAATTATGCGCCCGCTGGCTTTCTTTGTCTGTGGTTTGGTTGCTGTCTCTTTTTATTTCCAGAATGTCGTGGGGCCTATTGCTCAGACGAAACTATACACACTGATTATTTCGATGAAACAAAAGTCTCCGGAATTGGATATCCCGGAGGGGGTGTTTTATTCGGAAATACCGGATTATAACCTGAAGATAGCCAAGAAGAACCGGAAGACAGGTATGATGTATGATGTGCTGATTTATAATCTGAAAGATGGATTTGAGAACGCACATATTATTTATGCAGATTCCGGACGGATGGAAATGACTGCAGACAAGCAGCATCTCTGGCTGCATTTGTACAGTGGTGATTTATTTGAAAACCTGAGATCACAGAGTATGAAATCTCAGAATGTACCGTATCGTCGGGAAGAATTCCGGGAAAAACATACGATTATTGAGTTTGACTCAGACTTTAATATGGCGGATGCCAGTATTATGAGCAATACATCTGCTGCCAAAGATATGTCGATGCTGCAAGCCTCCATCGACTCAATGAAAATGGTGGGTGATAGTATCGGAAGACAATATTACCGGGAAGTTTCTGAAGGGAATTTCCGTAGCACCTATGGATTGACAAAGGAGGATACGGTCAAGATTATGGAGGCGAATATTACTGAATATAATATCGACAGTCTCTATGAGGTAGCTCCTTTGATGCAGAAGCAGAAGGTGATTTCATCCGCTGCAAGTCGTGCGGAAAACCTGAGCAGTGATATAAACTTCAAGAGTTACACGATGGGTAGCCATGATTATAGTATGCGGAAGCATGAGATAGAGTGGCATAAAAAGATCACTATTTCACTTTCCTGCCTGCTGTTCTTCTTCATTGGTGCCCCATTGGGCGGAATTATCCGTAAAGGAGGACTCGGTATGCCGGTCATCGTTTCGGTGATGGTATTCATCATTTATTATATCATAGATAATACAGGCTATAAGATGGCACGTGACGGCAGATGGGTCGTATGGATGGGAGTGTGGACCAGTAGTGCCGTGCTTGCCCCGTTAGGTGCTTTCCTGACTTACAAATCAAATAAAGACTCTGTAGTGCTCAATGCCGATGCGTATATCAATTGGTTTAAGAAGATTGTCGGTATCCGTAACATACGCCATTTATTCAAGAAAGAGGTGGTGATTCACGATCCGGATTATACTCGCATACCGGGTGATTTGCAGGTGCTTACTGACGAGTGCAAAGAGTATATAGCTAAAAATCGCCTGATGAAAGCCCCGAATTATTTTAAGTTGTGGATGTCGGGCGAGAAGGATGATGAGATGATATCTATCAATGAAAAGTTGGAGACACTCATAGAGGAGATGTCCAATACGAAGTCTGTGACTTTGCTGAACACATTAAACAATTATCCGATTATTTCCGTTTCTGCTCATATACGCCCGTTCCACACCTATTGGCTGAATCTGGCTGCCGGGGTTATTTTCCCTATAGGATTATTCTTTTATTTCCGTATCTGGGCATTCCGTGTCCGGTTGGCGAAAGATATGGAACGGATAATAAAAAACAATGAACAAATTCAATTCATCATACAGAATATTAATAAATAAGTGTTATGGAAGAGATTAAAATGGATAGAATAGAAGATGCGATTGCCGATTTCAAAGAAGGCAAGTTTGTCATTGTAGTGGATGATGAAGATCGTGAAAACGAAGGTGATTTAATCATAGCTGCCGAAAAGATAACTCCTGAGAAAGTTAACTTTATGTTGAAACATGCGCGTGGTGTGCTCTGTGCGCCTATCACGGTGTCGCGTTGTAAAGAACTGGATTTGCCGCATCAGGTCAGTGATAATACTTCTGTATTGGGCACTCCTTTTACAGTGACAATTGACAAACTGGAAGGTTGTAGTACCGGAGTTTCTGCTTCCGACCGTGCTGCCACTATTCAGGCGTTGGCCGATCCTGCTTCTACACCGGCTACTTTCGGACGTCCCGGACATATTAATCCGCTGTATGCACAGGAAAAAGGAGTACTTCGTCGTGCCGGACATACAGAAGCTACCATCGATATGGCACGCCTTGCCGGACTTTACCCTGCAGGTGCTCTGATGGAAATAATGAGCGATGACGGTACGATGGCACGTCTGCCGGAACTTCGTGCAATGGCCGATGAACATGGACTGAAACTGATTTCCATTCATGACTTGATTGCTTATCGTCTGAAACAGGAGTCAATCGTAGAAAAAGGCGTTGAGGTAAATATGCCGACCGAACATGGTATGTTCCGTCTGATTCCTTTCCGTCAGAAATCGAATGGACTGGAGCATATGGCTATATTTAAAGGTACATGGAATGAAGACGAACCTATCTTGGTGCGTGTCCATTCATCTTGCGCTACTGGTGATATTCTTGGCTCACACCGTTGTGACTGTGGCGAGCAACTGCATAAAGCGATGGAAATGATTGAAAAAGAAGGAAAAGGTGTGGTGGTTTATCTGAATCAGGAAGGCCGTGGTATCGGTTTGATGGAAAAGATGAAAGCATATAAACTTCAGGAAGACGGTATGGATACCGTTGACGCCAACCTTTGCTTAGGACACCTGGCAGACGAACGCGACTATGGAGTAGGAGCCCAGATTCTGCGTGAACTGGGAGTGCACAAAATGAAACTTCTGACAAATAATCCCGTGAAACGTGTAGGGCTGGAAGCCTATGGACTGGAAATTGTAGAAAATGTACCTGTTGAAACAGTTCCTAATCCATATAATGAGCGATATCTGAGAACAAAGAAAGAAAGAATGGGACATACATTACATTTTAATAAGTAAAATGCCATTTTGTTTTCATATATCGAATATTATCGCTTATTTTGCAACGAATTTCACTCAACAACAATAAAATAGATACAAAATGAATCAATTATCAGATCGTTTGAACAGCTTGTCGCCGTCGGCGACGCTTGCCATGTCGCAAAAGAGCAACGAACTCAAAGCGCAGGGTATTGATGTTATTAACTTAAGTGTAGGAGAACCGGATTTCAATACTCCTGACCACATCAAAGAAGCTGCGAAGAAAGCCATTGATGATAACTTTTCTCGCTACTCTCCGGTACCGGGTTATCCGGCTTTACGCAATGCGATTGTTGAGAAGCTGAAAAAAGAGAACGGTCTTGAATATACTGCTGCTCAGATTTCTTGTGCCAATGGTGCAAAGCAATCTGTATGTAATGCGATCCTGGTATTGGTAAATCCGGGTGATGAAGTAATTGTACCGGCTCCTTACTGGGTGAGCTATCCGGAAATGGTGAAGATGGCAGAAGGTACTCCTGTCATTGTTTCTGCCGGCATCGAACAAGATTTCAAAATTACTCCGGAACAACTGGAAGCAGCTATTACTCCGAAAACAAAAGCATTGATTCTTTGTTCTCCGTCCAACCCCACAGGTTCTGTTTACAGCAAAGAAGAACTGGCTGGACTGGCAGCCGTGCTGGCTAAGTATCCGCAAGTAGTGGTAATTGCTGACGAGATTTACGAACATATCAATTATATCGGTGCACATCAGAGCATTGCTCAGTTCCCGGAAATGAAAGAACGTACAGTGATCGTGAACGGTGTATCCAAAGCCTATGCAATGACCGGGTGGAGAATCGGTTTCATTGCTGGTCCGGAATGGATTGTGAAAGCTTGTAACAAGCTTCAGGGACAATACACTTCGGGTCCTTGCTCGGTATCTCAGAAAGCTGCCGAGGCTGCTTACGTAGGTACACAAGAACCGGTGAAAGAAATGCAGAAGGCATTTGAACGTCGTCGTGACCTGATCGTGAAGTTGGCTAAAGAAGTGCCGGGTTTCGAAGTAAACGTACCGCAAGGTGCTTTCTATCTGTTCCCGAAATGTAGCTACTTCTTCGGCAAGAGCAACGGCGAACGTAAGATTGAAAACTCGGACGACCTGGCAATGTACCTGCTCGAAGATGCTCATGTAGCTTGTGTAGGCGGTACTTCCTTTGGTGCTCCTGAATGTATTCGTATGAGCTACGCTACAAGTGATGAAAACATTGTAGAAGCTATCCGTCGAATCAAGGAAGCATTGGCTAAATTGAAATAAGCAATCTTAGAGAATATAGAACGGTAGGCTATCTCCTGAAAAAGAAAGTCTACCGTTTTTTATGTAATTTCCTTTTGTCCGTAGCGATAAAATAAAAAAGGCTGCCTTCCGTAGAAAGCAGCCTATACTTTTTTGTAGATTGTATTATTCAGCCGGGTGAATAGCTTCAGACGGGCAAACGTCTGCGCAAGTTCCACAGTCAGTACATACATCTGGGTTGATAGAATAGATATCACCTTCAGAGATAGCTTCTACCGGACACTCGTCGATACAAGTTCCGCAAGCAATACAATCGTCACTAATTACGTAAGCCATTTTTTTAAGATTTAAATTATTAGTACTAATTCGTTCGGCAAAAATAAAGCTTTTATTCATTACTTGGTATGCTTCTTTGATTAAATTGACTTAATTTGTACGTCTTCTAAATAAGCAACCTCCCTATTATGTGCTATATTTTTCGTATTTTTGCAGCCAAATTACTAATATATAGCGATTATGCCTTTAAATTTACCCGATAAGCTCCCTGCAATAGAATTATTGAAGGAAGAGAATATTTTCGTAATTGATACTTCGCGTGCTACGCAACAGGATATTCGTCCGTTGCGGATTGTGATTCTGAACCTGATGCCGTTGAAGATTACAACGGAAACAGACTTGGTGCGGCTGCTCTCGAATACGCCTCTCCAGGTAGAAATCTCGTTTATGAAGATCAAAAGTCATACATCCAAGAATACGCCGATAGAACATATGCAAACGTTCTATACCGACTTCGAGCAAATGCGTAACGAGAAATACGACGGCATGATCATCACCGGTGCTCCTGTGGAACAGATGGACTTCGAGGAGGTGACTTATTGGGAGGAAATTACCGAAATATTTGATTGGGCACGTACGCACGTGACGTCTACCTTATATATATGCTGGGCTGCGCAAGCCGGACTGTATCATCACTACGGAGTTCCCAAGTATCCACTGGACCAGAAAATGTTCGGAATCTTCGAACATCGGGTGCTGGAACCTTTCCATTCTATCTTCCGTGGTTTTGACGATTGCTTCTATGTGCCGCATAGCCGCCATACGGAAGTACGCAGGGAAGACATCCTCAAAGTGCCGGAACTGACATTGCTTTCCGAATCGAAAGATGCGGGCGTTTATATGGCTATGGCACGTGGCGGACGTGAGTTCTTCGTGACCGGACACTCGGAATACTCTCCCTATACCTTGGATACGGAATATCGTCGTGATCTGGGTAAAGGACTGCCGATCGAAATTCCCCGTAACTATTACGTAGATGATGATCCGGACAAAGGTCCGTTGGTTCGTTGGCGCGCTCATGCCAACCTTTTGTTCTCCAACTGGCTGAACTACTTTGTTTATCAGGAAACGCCTTACAACATTAATGATATTGAATGATCAAGCAGCGTAAAATAGAACTTCTCGCCCCGGCGAAGAATCTGGAATGTGGTATCGAAGCTATCAATCACGGAGCAGATGCCGTATATATCGGTGCACCTAAATTTGGCGCCCGTGCAGCGGCTGTGAATTCTCTGGAAGATATCGAAGCGTTGGTAAAACATGCTCACTTGTATAATGCCCGTATCTATGTCACAGTCAATACGATTCTGAAAGAAGAAGAGTTGAAAGAGGCGGAAGAGATGATCCACGCCCTGTATCGGGTTGGTGTGGATGCTCTGATTGTGCAGGATATGGGAATCACGAAACTGAATCTTCCGCCAATACCTCTTCATGCCAGTACGCAGATGGACAATCGGACACCGGAAAAGGTGAAGTTCCTTTGGGAAGCGGGTTTCCGTCAGGTTGTTCTGGCACGGGAACTGTCGATTCGTGAAATAAGGAAGATACACGAAATTTGTCCCGAAGTTCCGCTGGAAGTATTTGTACACGGTGCGCTTTGCGTAAGCTATAGCGGTCAGTGCTACGTTAGCCAGGCCTGTTTCGGGCGCAGTGCGAATCGGGGAGAGTGTGCGCAGTTTTGCCGCTTGCCTTTCAGTCTTGTCGATTCGGAAGGAAAAGTGATTGTGAAAGACAAGCACTTGCTCTCTTTGAAAGATATGAACCAGAGTGATGAACTGGAACGGTTGCTGGATGCCGGAGCTTCCTCATTCAAAATAGAAGGACGTCTGAAAGATGTGTCTTATGTGAAGAATGTAACGGCTGCCTATCGTCAGAAACTGGATGCTATCTTTGCCCGCCGACCGGAATATGTGCGTGCTTCTTCCGGCACTTGCCGTTTCGACTTTAAGCCGCAGCTGGACAAGAGCTTCAGTCGCGGATTTACTCATTACTTCCTGCATGGACGCAGTGAGGATATTTTTTCTTTCGATACTCCGAAATCATTGGGAGAGGAGATGGGCACAATGAAAGAAGCCCGTGGCAACTTTCTGACCGTTGCCGGACTGAAATCATTCAATAACGGAGACGGTGTCTGCTATATTGATGAACAGGGACGTTTGCAGGGATTCCGGATTAATCGGGTGGATGGAAACAAACTTTATCCTCAGGAAATGCCCCGCATCAAGCCCCGTACCAAGCTCTATCGCAACTTCGATCAGGAGTTTGAACGCATACTTTCCCGCAAGTCGGCCGAACGGAAGATTGCCGTTAACATACTGCTTGCAGACAACAACTTCGGTTTCTCTCTGACACTGACGGATGAGGACGATAACAGCGTTACGCTCACTCTGCCTCGTGAGAAAGAGCCGGCTCGGACTCCACAGGCTGATAACTTGAAGACGCAGCTTGCTAAATTAGGAAACACGCCTTTCGAAGCGGAAAAGATCGAAATCTCCTTCTCGGAGAATTGGTTCTTACCGGCTTCTGTTTTGGCGGACTTCCGCCGTCAGGCGATAGAAAAGCTGATTGCTGCCCGACGCATCAATTACCGTCAGGAACTGGCTGTCTGGAAGCCGACTTCACATGCTTTTCCGCAGGCTGCACTTACTTATTTGGGAAACGTGATGAACACCTGTGCAGCTTCTTTTTATCGGGAACATGGAGTGCAGCAAGTGGCTGAGGCTTATGAAAAGGAACGGGTGGAAGATGCTGTGCTGATGTTCTGCAAACACTGCCTGCGTTATAGCATGGGCTGGTGTCCTATCCATCAGCGAGTGCGCTCGCCTTATAAAGAGCCCTATTATCTGGTATCGAATGACGGAAAACGTTTCCGCCTTGAATTCGATTGCAAGAACTGTCAAATGAAAGTAAAAGCGGCACAATGAAACGATTCCCCGGCAGAGATATGCAGAGTGTAACGGAGCTTGTTTTTGGCGGAGATAAGTTTCGTACCGCTTTGTGCTGTTCTGTCGTGGGACTGCTGTTGACTTTGCTGTTCCTTTCATCTTGTCACTATACGCGTCCCGATCTTACTTCCGAGGAACTGTCGGAGAAGACAAAAGATTCTCTGAACTATCTTTATGACCGGCATTATACCTGGAATACGAATCTGGAAGTAACCACCGACTCGGTAACAATGGAGTGCCTGCCCATCAAGGACACCTACATTGCATTGTATAAAGGAGATCGGGTGGTTGTTGCCGAGTTTGCCATTCACCCTGCCGATAGTGTGGACAGTGTCTGGGTAAAGCTGGCGCATACACAAGAGGAGCAGGGGTGGATACGTGAAACAGAATTGAAAGAATCGTTTGTGCCGACGGACAGTATTTCGCAGGCTATCCATTTTTTCAGTGATACGCATGCTTCTTATTTCATGATTATCTTCGCGTTGTTTGTCGGGGTCTATCTGTTTCGCGCTTTCCGCCGGAAGCAGTTGCAGCTGGTCTATTTTAATGATATTGACAGTGTCTATCCGTTGTTTCTTTGCCTGCTGATGGCTTTCAGTGCGACGGTTTACGAATCGATGCAGGTTTTTGTGCCGGATACGTGGGAACATTTCTATTTCAATCCCACCTTATCGCCTTTTAAAGTACCTTTTATACTTTCAGTCTTTTTGCTGGGCATCTGGCTATTTCTGATTGTCGCTTTGGCGGTGCTTGATGACCTGTTCCGGCAGTTGACTCCCGCGGCTGCGGTCTTTTATCTGCTGGGATTGATGTCCAGTTGTATTTTCTGCTATTTCTTCTTTATCCTGATGACACATATTTATATCGGTTATTTGTTCCTTACATTCTTTATCTGGGTTTTTGCGAAGAAGGTGCATCGGAATATCAGCTATAAGTATCGTTGCGGACATTGCGGGGAGAAGTTGAAGGAGAAAGGTATTTGCCCCCATTGCGGAGCGATTAATGAATAATCTTTTATATCTTGTTTTTATATTCAAATCATACTTCTGAATGATGGAAATCAGACCTACCGAATTGAAAGATCTCCCTTTGGTGATGGAGATTTATGATTATGCCCGTGCTTTTATGCGTGCCAATGGGAATGCGACCCAATGGATTGACGGCTATCCGTCCGAATCATTTATCCGTCAGGAGATAGAAGACGGTCATAGCTATGTCTGTACGGACGAACAAGGGGAGATATTGGGAACTTTCTGCTTTATATTAGGCGAAGATCCTACTTATCTGAATATTTATGAAGGTGCGTGGCTCAATGACGAACCTTACGGTGTCATCCACCGGATGGCTGCCAGCGGTAAAAGGAAAGGCGTATCGGAAGCCTGTCTGAACTGGTGCTTTGAACATTTTGAGAATATCCGTGTGGATACACATCGGGATAACAAAGTGATGCAGCACATTCTGACGAAATACGGCTTTCAGCGCTGTGGCATCATCTATGTCAAGAACGGGACAGAGCGCATTGCTTACCAAAGAATACTTTAATTGTACGCTACCTTTCTCACGCAGTCTATTCATAGATAAGTTGTTAGTCCATATAAATCAAGCATCCGTATCATATGGGGCAAGCGTTGGTTTCCTCGGAGGAAATGTAGTGTACTGAATAAGTTGACACTTCAAAAATCGAAAATAAAGATGAAATAT
>OGJH01002361.1_pt1 | contig 12442 bp, 9 predicted proteins | sample 1572021 | NCBI WGS metagenome assembly OGJH01 (sample SAMEA2582098, study PRJEB24529) | metagenome | biome: Human gut stool | place: China | collected 2011
GAACGTCACCGGCATGAAAATCCTGGGTGCCAAGGTGGTGCCTGTCACGCACGGCCTCCAAAGTTTGAAGGAAGCTGTGGATTCCGCCTTTGAATCTTACCTGAACAGTTATCAGGATTCCATTTACTGCATCGGTTCCGTGGTAGGCCCCCACCCTTTCCCGCAAATGGTGCGCGATTTCCAAATGTGCATCGGCGTGGAAGCCCGGGAACAATTCCTGGAAATGACGGGACTTCTGCCGGACGCCGTCTGCGCCTGCGTGGGCGGCGGCAGCAATTCCATGGGCATGTTTACCGCCTTCCTGGGAGACCCGCTGGATATCTATGGCGTAGAACCCCTCGGCAAAGGTTCCAGGCTTGGGGACCATTCCGCCTCCATCACCTATGGACGCAAGGGCGTCCTGCACGGTTTTGAAAGCATCATGCTCCAGGATGAAGACGGCAATCCGGGACCGGTCCATTCCGTAGCCAGCGGCCTGGATTATCCTTCCGTAGGGCCGGAACACGCCTATCTGCACGACATCGGCCGCGTTAACTATGTCACCGCCACAGACGAGGAAGCCGTGGACGCCTTCTTCAAACTTTCCCGTTACGAGGGGATCATTCCCGCTCTGGAAAGCTCCCACGCTATCGCGTATGCCATGAAGTGGGCACGGGAAAACAGAGGAGGCGCCATTCTGGTAAACTGCTCCGGCCGCGGAGACAAGGATGTGGATTACGTCGTGGAGCATTACGGCTATGGGGAAGACCACCAGTTCCCCGCCTGATTGCCCTGCCTTTCCTCATTTTCGGCGTATGAAGGGTGCCGTCATCCTTCATACGCCATCCTTACGCAAGGCTCTTAACGCAGCCACGCCACCTTTCCATGAAAGAATTGTCCCGTCTGGTTCACCGGAGTTTTCACATTATTCCGCGTCAGGAAGATTTCCGTCCCCTGGCTTTGGGAGCCTCCGGCCGTACGATCGTCCGCATCCATTTTGGCGGCCGCACATGCATCGGCATCCAGTGGGGAAATGACCGTGCGGACAATGATTCTTTTATCCCCGCAGCCCGGCATCTGCACGCCCACGGTGTCAACGTGCCGGAAATTTACGATTATGAACCTCTCGGTCCCGGATGCGGAGCCGCCTTGGTGGAAGACCTGGGAGACGCCAACCTGCTGGCTTTCCGGAAAGAACCCTGGCCTTCCCTGCGCCTGCGCTACATCCGGGCTATGGAACAACTCCATCTGCTTCACTCCTGCCCGTTTCCGGAGGAATTTCCCCTCCAGCCCGCTTTTGACGAGGCCTTGTACCGCTGGGAGCAGTCCTATTTTGCTGAACATTTCCTGGGATCCCACCTGGGGTTGGAACCGGCTTCCTTCCTGAACCATCCCGCCCTGAAAGAGCAGGCGCAGTTTCTGTCGGCCCTTCCGGAATGCCCCGTCCACCGGGACAGCCAGTCCCAGAACGTGCATATCCACGCGGGAAAAACCTGGCTGATTGATTTTCAGGGCATGCGCGGCGGCCGTCCGGAATATGATCTGGCCTCCCTGGTCTATGACGGCTACGCCCGTCTGGAACCGGAACAGGCGGATGAATTGCTCAGGGAGTGGGAAAATATCTCCGCTCACTCCATAGATCACCGTATTTTCCGTGCCTGCGCCCTGCAGCGGATTATGCAGATGCTGGGTGCTTACGCCAATATCGGCCACAACCAGGGAAAAACCTGGTATCTGGCTCAGATTCCCGCCGGGCTGGGACACCTGCGGAAGCTTCTGCCCGGCTCCACGCTTGCAGAACCGCTGGCTGCTATGCTAGCATGATTTTTCCCAGCCCCTCTGATGACGCTTCCCCCCAAATTCCTGCTTATCCTGTCCCTGTTCCAGATTTCCCTGGGGCTGGGCTGGATTCTGGGGTATGTGCTTCTTCCTCCTACCATTTTCTGTTATGAACAGGCAGCGGAACATTTGCTGGCTGGGGAATACCGGACTGTTCGCCCGGAAGGGCTGAATACGGAAAACAGCATCGTCCTCCAGCCCTACGATTACTTCAACAAAGGGCAGACGGCCCAGCTTCCCGTGGTTTCCCTGCACCGGGAATCATCACTGAACAGTTTCGCCTCCTATCCTCCCAATCCCATGGATTACACAGTGCTGTTCCGGCACCTGTATGAACAGGGAGCCAGGAATGTTTACGTGATGTCCCCCATGACCTGGGAAGAAAAGCCGGACAGCATTGTCAAAGCCGCCGTGGGGTATGAACTGGACCGCTTCCTCCACAAGGCTCTGGGCCGGCAAATGAGCGAATCCGCCCGCCGCTCGCCCCTTCCGCCGGATTGGAAAGACTTGATTATTCCCGCTTCCAACATCGCAGGAAAGACGGACCAGTTCCCGCGCGCGGACAGGTTCGTAGGGGAACCTCCGCAAATAACCACGTCAGCCCCCTCCCTGGGAACCGTCGTGGAAAATAACGAGCTGTTTTCCCCAGCTCCGGAAAACAGGGTCTCCCCGCCGCTTTTCATCCGCTGGGGCGGGGATATCATTCCCACTCTTCCTCTGGTGGCCGCTCTGAATGCCCTGGACCTGAAACCCAGTGATGTCAGAATCATTCCGGGAGACACCCTTTTTCTGGGCGGCAAACGCTCCATTCCTCTGGATAAAAACGGCCGCATCCCCCTGGCGGCAAACAGCAGCCCCACCATTCTGGACACGAAGGAAGTGATCGTCCCCGTCATGTCCGGCCTGCGTCCGCCGGATACTACTGCCGTCAGAAAACTGCTTTCCTCTGCGGATGCGGTACTCGTTTCCGAACCATCCGCCCTTTCCGACACGCCGGACGCGCAATCCCTTCTGGCGGCGCAAACTGTCCGCAGCATCATGGGAGCGCTTGCCCCTGCCCCTGCCGTCCTGATTCCCATAGCCCCCGCCTGGGTACAATGGATCATCGTGCTGGACGTCCTGCTTCTGTCCGTATGGGCTTTGCGTTTTCAACGCAGAGGGCGCTTCATCACCTGGGGCCTCTGTATCCTGTTCGTTCCCTTCATTGCATGGTACCTGTTTTCCGCTCATGATACATGGTTCCCCGTCATGACTCCCATAACGGCGGTACTGTGCGTAGCCCTGGCGTGCAGTCTGTTCCCCCAGCTTTCCCCCCCCTCCCGCGATGCAGAGGATGAAGATGAAGAAGACGACGCCCCCCCCTCGTCGGAAGGCAGCGGCGCCGGCCATGTGCTGCCCCCGGACAACTTGTATCAGGAACCCAACGAAGTACCTATCCCCCATCACTCCAAAAGAGAACGCCCCGACTCATGACACAGCGCAAACACATCCTCTTCATCTGCACCGGCAACACCTGCCGCAGCCCCATGGCGGAAGGCCTGTTCCGGAAACTTTCCGCGCACCATCCGGAATGGCAGGCCGGTTCCGCAGGAACAGCCGCATGGCCCGGGCAGGCAGCCAGTCCGGAAACGCTCCACGTCCTCCGGGAGCATGGCGTCAATCTCTCCAGCCATGAAAGCCGCCCTGTTACGGATGAACTGATGAAAAACGCCACAGATGTCTACGCCATGACGGAAAGCCACCTGGCCGCCCTGCTTGCCAATTTCCCCGAACATGCGGACAAGGTCAGGCTGGTCACCTGCTACACGGGCAACCGCGGCATCGCCGACCCCATCGGCTGCGGACAGACAGCCTACAACAATGTAGCGCGGCAATTAACAACCGCCATCCAGGCCATCATTGCCCGGATGGAGCAACAGGAGTAGCAACATCTTTGACTCCTTCCCCCGTCATGGCTTCCCCTTCCATACGCATTAATCTGCCCCGCCAGGAACTGGTGCTGGAAAAATCCGGAAAAATCCTGCTCCAATGCCCCGTTTCCAGCGGGAAGGCAGGTACAGGCCATGAAGAAGGTTCCGGGAAAACCCCCACAGGTCATTTCCGCATCTGCAAAAAAATCGGAGACGGAGAACCGGAGGACACTATTTTCATCTCACGCCTTCCGGCAGGCCGCTATCCCACCGCCATCCCGAAAAGTCTGAATGAACATTCCGACTTCATCCTGACCCGCATTCTGTGGCTGGACGGACTGGAACCGCACAACGCCAATACCCGGAGCCGCTATATTTACATCCACGGCACCAACGATACGGAACTGCTGGGCACCCCGGCTTCCCATGGCTGCATACGCCTTTCTCCCAGGGACATGATGGCTCTTTTTGCTCTGGCGGAAGAAGGGATGGACGTGTTCATCCAGTGTTAAGCCTTTCTTTTCTAGACGTAATCTAAAAAGTTATCCACGGAAAAGGAAAATAATTGAACAAAGGGTCTCTTGGGATGTATAAAGTATGAAGGTATCGGTGTTTGGCTGCCGTCCTCCTGTTCCATAAACATCCACTCATCCCCAATCAATCATGGACGATCCGGTCTTATTATCCCGTCTCCAATTCGCCATCACGATCATGTTCCACTACATCTTCCCGCCGATGACCATCGGCCTGGGGGTGGTTCTGGTCGCCCTGGAAGGCCTGTGGCTGAAAACGAAGAATGACCTCTACCACAAGCAGGCCAAATTCTGGACCAGAATCTTCGGCATTATCTTTGCCCTTGGCGTAGCCTCCGGCATCGTGATGGAATTCCAGTTCGGCACCAACTGGGCGGATTATTCCCGCTGCGTAGGCGACATCTTCGGCAGTCCTCTGGCGGCAGAAGGCATTTTCGCCTTCTTCCTGGAATCAGGCTTTCTGGCCATCCTGCTTTTCGGCTGGGACAAGGTGGGTCCCAAAATGCACTTCCTTTCCTCCTGCATGGTCGCTCTCGGCGCCCATTTCAGCGCCATCTGGATCATTGTGGCCAACTCCTGGATGCAGACGCCCGCCGGATACAAGCTGGTGGAAGTAAACGGAAAAATCCAGGCCCATATCACCAGCTTCTATGACGTTGTTTTCAATCCATCCACCGTGGACCGCCTGACGCACGCGCTCTCCGGCTGCTGGCTGGCGGGAGCCACGCTCGTCCTCAGCGTCTCCGCCTGGTATATTTTGAAAAAACGCTTCACCGGAGGGTCAGAAAAAAGTTTTAAGGTGGCATTGGTCATCGGCCTCATCGGCGTGGCCGGCATGGGCATCACGGGAGATTCCAGCGCACGAGAAGTCTCCATCCATCAACCCGCCAAATTCGCAGCCATGGAAGGCGTCATGGAATCCGGCGCTCCCCAGGCTCTCCATCTCATCGGCTGGATGAACCCGTCCACTCATGAAGTGACGGGCGTCTCCATCCCATACTTGCTCACCCTCCTGACCCATCATGACCTGGACACGGCCATCACCGGCATGAACGGCATCCCGCAGGACGAACGCCCTCCCATCCTGCCCGTCTTTTACTCCTTCCATCTCATGATCCTGATTGGCTGCGCCCTGGCGGCCCTGTTTCTGGTGGGCCTGTGGGGCTGGAAAAAGGGCTGGCTCTTCCAGAAGCGCTGGCTGCTCTGGTGCTTCGTTTTCTCCGTACTGGGCCCGCAAATAGCCAACCAGGCGGGCTGGGCCGTAGCGGAACTGGGGCGCCAGCCATGGATTGTGTACGGCATCCTGAGAACGGAACACGCCGTATCCCCCACCCTCACCGCGGCAGAAGCCTTTTCCTCCCTGGGTATGTTCTTTATCATTTATGCCCTGCTGCTGGCCCTCTTCCTCTATCAAATCACCCATAAAATCCACAAAGGTCCGGATCAGGAAACTGACGAAGACGACGGCGTCGGGGAAGGCAAACTCCAGGTTCCTTTTGTCAAAGACTAATCTTCACCCCTCTTTTAAAACCATGTTGGACAATCTCACTCTCGCAGACCTGCAAATCATCTGGTTCATCCTCGTCGGCGTGCTTTTCTCCGGATACGCCATTCTGGACGGTTTTGACCTGGGAACCGGCGCCCTTCAGCTTTTCATCAAGGGCGATGAAAACAGAAGACTCACACTAAATGCCGTGGGCCCCGTATGGGACGGAAACGAAGTCTGGCTCATCACGGGCGGAGGCGCCCTCTTCGCCGCCTTTCCGTACGTGTACGCCTCCGTCTTCTCCGGGTTTTACCTGGCCTTCATGCTCTTGCTCCTTACCCTTATCTTCCGCGCCGTGTCCATTGAATTCAGAAGCAAGCAGCCCATGAAATGGTGGCGCAGGGGATGGGATACCACCTTCTCCATCAGCAGCCTTCTGGCGGCTCTGCTCATCGGCGTAGCCATGGGGAACGTTACCAAAGGCATTCCTCTGGATGAGCAGGGAAACTTCACCGGAACATTCCTCAGCCTGCTGAATCCTTATTCCGTTCTTCTGGGGCTGACGACGGTCGCCCTGTTCTCCATGCACGGGGGAATCTACCTGCTGATGAAAACCCAGGGCAGCCTTCAGGAACAAATCAGGAAACTGCTCAGACCCTGCGTCATCATCTTCACTGTCCTGATCATCCTGCACGGGGCTGCCACCCTGCTGTATGTTCCGCACGTAGCGGCGGCCCTGGAACGCTCCCCCTGGATTTACGGCATCGCCGCCCTGGCGGTCATTTCCATCGCGTCCATCTGGCTCTTCATCCACAGGAACCGTCCGGGCTGGGCCTTCGTCGCCTCCTGCTCCACCATGGGCTGCATGATGGCTCTCTTCGGGACAGCGATGTTCCCCAACCTGCTTTACTCCATGCCCAACCCGGAACACTCCCTGACGCTCGTCAACGGCTCATCCACGCGGGAAAGCCTGGTCGTGATGACATACATAGCCATCATGGGCGTGCCGCTCGTTCTGGCTTATTCCGCCGCCATTTACTGGGTCTTCCGTGGAAAAGTTCAGCTCAACGAACACAGTTATTGACGCCCTGCGGGCAAAAATAGCGATCAGAGAACTGAAAACGCCCCGTACCATCCGCTCTGCCGCATGCATGCCTCCATCTTCTCCAAACTCCCTCCAGAGAAAATTACGGCGCTCCATCAATCATGGAAAAACGATCCCCTGTCCGTAGATCCTCTCTGGGCAGCCTGGTTCGAGGGCTACGAACTGGGGAGCGGAGAAGCCCCCGGGAAAAAAGAAAACACAGGGACCGATGCGGACACGTCCCTTTACACCGTTCCTCCGGAAAGCGCGGAAGGCCGCGGGCGCATCAGCCAGCTCATCCGGGCCTACCGGGTCATGGGACACCAATGCGCCCGCTTCAATCCGCTGGAGCCGCCGAACCGGCCCCGATTCCCCGTCACCCCGGAGGATATGGGATTCCAAGAAGAGGATCTGGACCAGCCCGTCAACATCGGCACCTTCATGGACGGAGGGACACTCACGCTCCGTGAAATCATCAATCGGCTGCAAAAAATCTATTGTGGAGCCATCGGCTTTGAATACCACCACATAGACAATCTGGGAATCCGCTCCTGGATTGAAGAAAAAATCCAGCTCCGGGCAAACGGCGTGGATTATGGCCCGGAAGTCCGGAGAGAAGCCTTCTTCCATCTCTGCAGGGCGGAACTGTTTGAGGAATTCCTGGGCAAGCACTTCATGGGGGAAAAACGCTTCTCCCTGGAAGGAGGGGAAGGAGCCATCGTCCTGCTGGACGCCATGATCAAGCGCTGTCCCGCCGCCGGAGTCTCCCACATTGAAATGGGCATGGCCCACCGCGGAAGGCTGAATGTGCTCGCCAACATCCTCCACAAACCGCTGAAAACCATCTTCCACGAATTCACGCCGGACTACCTTCCGGAATCCCCCATCGGCAGGAGCGACGTCAAATACCACCTCGGCTACGCCGCCACGCGCTACGTGGACGGGCATGACCTCCACATCCGCCTCTCCTCCAACCCCAGCCATCTGGAAGCCGTGTATCCCGTGGTGGAAGGCAGAGCCAGGGCCATGCAGCACAACCTGCAAGACGCGGAACGCAAGCATGTGCTGCCGCTCGTCCTGCACGGAGACGCCGCTTTCTCTGGGCAGGGAATCGTGGCGGAAGTGCTCAATCTTTCCCTGCTGAAAGGCTACCGCACGGGCGGCACCGTGCACCTCGTCATCAACAACCAGATCGGCTTCACCACCGGCCCGGACGAAGCCCGCTCCTCCCGCTACGCCACGGACGTGGCCCAGATGCTCCAGTCTCCCATCCTGCATATCAACGGAGAAAGCCCGGAAGACCTGGTGTGGGCGGCGGACTTCGCGCTCCAGTTCCGCCAGAAATTCGGAAGGGACATCATTCTGGACATGTACTGTTACCGCCGTCTGGGCCACAATGAAACGGATCAGGCCGCCTTTACTGCACCCATGCAGACCAAGCGGATTGAGGCGCGTCCCACCGCCGCAGCCCTGTACGGAACGGCGCTCAGGGAACGCGGGGAATTGACGGAACAGCAGGAGCGGGACATCAGGAAAGACCTTTGGGAGGGCATGGAACAGGCCTACCTGCAAATGAAGGAAAATTCCGCGGACTACCTCCTGCCCGCCACCGCGCAGGATGCGGATGAAACGCCCATCCCGCGTACCAGCATACGGACGGGAATCAGCCCGGAGTTGTTCCAGCGCATCGGAAATATCCTTACGGAACTGCCGGACGGCTTCACGCCTCACCCCACGCTGGAAAAACGCTTCCTGGCTCGCCGCAGGGAGGCCTTCCGGGAAGGCGGACCGCTGGACTGGGCCATGGCGGAATCCCTGGCCTGGGGCAGCCTGCTCGCGGAAAACCACACCGTGCGCCTGTCCGGCCAGGACTGTCAGCGCGGCACCTTCTCCCAGCGGCACGCCGTCCTGCATGACTTCAATGACGGCTCCCTGTACACTCCTCTGGAAAAGCTGAACCACGGCACTACCGCGTTCCGCATTTACAACTCCTCTCTGTCGGAAGCCTCCGTGCTGGGCTTTGAATACGGCTACGCACTGGACAGCCCGGACGCTCTGGTCATGTGGGAGGCCCAGTTCGGGGACTTCGCCAACGGAGCACAGGTTATTGTGGACCAGTTCATTGCGGCCGCGGAGGCCAAATGGCGCCAGAAAAACCGCATGGTGCTGCTGCTGCCCCACGGCTATGAAGGGGCGGGCTCGGAACACTCCAGCGCCCGCATGGAACGCTATCTCCAGCTTTGCGCGGACGACAACATGCAGGTCATCAACCCCACCACCCCGGCCCAATACTTCCACGCCCTGCGCCGCCAGGTGCACCGAAATCTGCACAAGCCCCTGATCGTCTTTACGCCCAAAAGCCTGCTCTCCCGTCCGGATGCCGTCTCCCCGCACCGGGAATTTCTGGCCCCCTCCCGTTTCCGCGAAGTACTGCCGGACCCGGACGCTCCCGCGCCGGATCAGGTGACGCGCGCCGTCTTCTGCACCGGGAAAGTTTATTATGACCTGGCCGCCTGCCGGAAGGAACGGAATATTGCAGACACGGTAATCATCCGTCTGGAACAAATCTATCCTCTGGCCCGGGAACAGCTCACCTTCCTGCTGGCACCCTACCAGAAAGTGCGCGACTTCGTCTGGTGCCAGGAGGAACCCTCCAACATGGGGGCCTGGGGCCACCTGCGGAACAGGCTGGGGCACCTCTTCGCCACCTCCTTCCGCTATGCGGGACGGCCGCCCATGGCCTGCCCTGCGGAAGGAGCCAAGGCCCTGCACGCCGCCGCGCAAAAAAGACTTCTCGCCGCTGCCTTCGGGCCGCGGGCGCAATCCTGAACCCATCTTCCTCCCATGAGCGACATCCTGACTCCCAACTTTGGAGAATCCGTCACCTCCGCCACCGTAGCCGCGTGGCACAAGAACGCCGGCGATCCGGTAGCCAAAGGCGATACGCTGGTGACGCTGGAAACGGACAAGGTTTCCACGGATTTGGAGGCGGATGAAAGCGGCGTGCTGGAAATCCTCGTCCCGGAAGGGGCGGAAGCCCCCATCGGCGCGGTTTTAGGCCGCATTTCCCCCCTTGACGGAAGTTCCGCCGCACCGCCCTCCGAACCACTGGAAACGCGGGAGAAACCCGCTTCCGGTCCCTCCTCACCTGTGACTGGCGCCCCGGAACAAAAGCCGGAAAAGAAAACATCCTCACCGGATCAGACAACCTCCGGAAAAAATGGGAAAACAGGAAAGGAGGCTTCTCCGCGCTTCATCAGAAAACCCATGAGCCCGTTGCGCCGTACCATCGCGGCACGGTTGGTAGAGGCCCAGCACCAGGCGGCCATCCTGACTACCTTCAACGAATGCGACATGTCCTCCGTGATGGAACTCCGCAAACAATTCCATGCAGAATTCCGGGAACGGCACGGAACCAAGCTTGGTTTCATGAGCTTCTTTATCAAGGCAGTAGTCAAGGCCTTGCAGGAAGTGCCCCAGGTCAACGCCAGAATTGACGGCGCGGACATCGTGGAAAACCTGTACTATGACATCTCTGTAGCCATTGGCACGGATAAGGGCCTCGTCGTCCCCGTGCTGCGGGACTGTGACCGGAAAACGTTTCCGGAACTGGAACAGGAACTCGCCGTCCTGGCGGAAAAGGCGCGCAGCGGAAACCTGTCCATGCAGGATCTGCAAGGCGGATGCTTTACCATTTCCAACGGCGGCACGTATGGATCGCTTCTTTCCACCCCGATTCTGAACCCTCCCCAAAGCGGCATTCTGGGCATGCACGCCATTCAGGAACGCCCCGTGGTCCGGGACGGCCAAATCGTCGTCCGGCCCATGATGTACCTCGCCCTTTCCTACGACCACCGCCTGGTGGACGGCAAGCAGGCCGTGCAATTTCTCGTTGCCGTCAAAAATGCCGTGGAAAATCCAGTATTCGAGTTATGAGGAGCCGCAGGGAAAAAGTCTAAATAACAAGAAGAAAAAAACAAATATCTTTTTTAATTTTCCAAGTATTCAGGAAATGAATCCCCCAGGTCTTTTGTCAAGAGGCGCTTTTCAAGGGAAGGGGAAAATTTTTAGGGAGGGGGATTCTTCAAACTCTTTATAAAAAATACTACCCTCCTCTTGACGAACTGGATAGTTAAAGCATATATAAAACACGGATTATTTGTAACAGAGAAATGTGCCATATTCGAATCGATTGAACTAATCAGCAAATCGCAATTAAAAAATCAATCACTCTAAAACCGCTGTATTTTCAAAAAATTTCGTCTGTTGCGCTCAGTCTTTTATTTACTTCCGATTTTCCCTTTATGATTCTAAAAATTCATAAATGGCATAATAAGAAAAAAAATAATTTCAATGAGTGTTAAGCATGGTTTTTGATTATAAGAAAGAATACAAGGAATTTTACATGCCGAAGAACAAACCGGCAATCGTTACTATTCCTAAAATGAATTACATAGCAGTTCGTGGCAAGGGAAATCCCAATGATGAGGGTGGAGAATACCAACGCTCTATTGAACTGCTGTACGGAATTGCCTATACTATCAAAATGAGCTATAAGAGTTCTCGCAAGATTAAAGGCTTTTTTGAGTATATTGTCCCGCCTCTTGAAGGCTTTTGGTGGCAAAATGGCAGCGATGGAATGGACTATGGCCATAAAGAAAATTTTAAATTTATTTCTATTATCCGTTTACCAGACTTTGTGACTAAGGAAGATCTTGAGTGGGCAATCGAGGAAGCAACCAAAAAGAAAAAGAAGGACTTTTCAACGGTGGATTTTCTTACCTATGAAGAAGGCGATTGCGTTCAATGCATGCACCTCGGCTCTTATGATAACGAACCCGAAACCATCCACCAGATGGAAGAATACGCAAATGCCAATGGATATGAGATCGATATTACCGATACTCGTTATCATCACGAAATTTATCTTTCCGATCCACGCAAATGTGATGTGGGCAAACTGAAAACTGTCATCAGACACCCGGTAAAGAGAAAACAGAAAATATTGGAGAAGAAATAAATGCGAGGAATTATCTATACGTTATAAATATATTTTCCCCATAAATTAGTATCAAACACTTCCCATTCATCACGCAAATAAAAAACGAAAACAGAGGCTGAAGCGGAACTGTTTCGGAACTGTTTCCAAAATCTTTTTGCCCTTTCTTTTCCGTACTTCAATGCGGCATGAGCCGTTTTGGCTTACTCCCGCTCCGTTTTCGCGGCTGTCCGTCCACTCGTGCCGCAAATGGCCCTGTTGCCTGTGGTTTCCAGGTTATCCCCGTTCTTTGATGATATAAACAAGCAAACCGCGGCTTTCCAAAACTTACAGTCAATCTACTACATTGACTATCAATCCTGCTTAAAGCCTGTCTGATAAACTTACGGGAATTGTTGACGCTGCAGCCCTCATCAACAAGTTTATCCTTGAACGTCTTTTTTCAACGCAGATTGTCATTCACCCGTTTGCATGACAAAGGAATGAATGGAAGAGCCCCGGATGGGGGCCCTTCCATTGAAAACCGTTACATGTGGATGGCGATTCCCTCGGAAGCCAGCATGGATTCATGGATGGCCTCAGACAGCGTGGGATGGGCGAAAATGGTGGCAT
>OGJH01002363.1_pt1 | contig 12432 bp, 8 predicted proteins | sample 1572021 | NCBI WGS metagenome assembly OGJH01 (sample SAMEA2582098, study PRJEB24529) | metagenome | biome: Human gut stool | place: China | collected 2011
ATTCTGGGCCACATAGGTGGAGAAGGCGTTGCCGAAATCCTGCACCGGCATATAGGCAAAGGAGTCGATCTTCACCGCTGCCGCAAAGGCCGCCATAATGACCGTGCCAAAGCTGTTCACGAGGCCCTGCACCATCAGGATGCCGAAGTTCATGATGGATTGCTGCACGCTGGTCATGACCGAAAGGTTCAGGATAGAAGCAAGGTTCTGCTTATCCCAGCGGCAGTCTTCCCGCTTCGGGCAAAGCTCCGGGAACTTTTTCAGCGTATAGATGCCGATCCCGATGCCAGACACGAACTGCGAAAATACCGTCGCACCGGCCGCACCCTTGACGCCCCAGCCAAAGACGATGACGCAGAGCAGGTCGAGGGCCACGTTCAAAAGCGCCGACACGGCCAGAAAGACCAGCGGCACCACCGAGTTGCCAATGGCGCGGAGAAGGTTTGCAAAGTAATTATAGAGGAAAGTGGCCGTGATGCCGAGGAAGATGATGACGAGATAGTCTTTCATCAGGAGCTTCAGCTCTTCGGGGACGCGGAGCACCCAGAGGATGCCGTCCAGACCCAGATACACCAGCAGGTTGAGCACCAGCGCCATGCCCGCAATGAGGACGAAGGACTGGAAGACGCTCTGGCGCATTTTATCGTACTCACCACTGCCGTACTGCATCGAGATGGCCGCGCCGCTGCCCATGCAGAGGCCCAGCAGGATGCTGCCGGTGATGGGGCCGGATGTCAATGCACGCTGCATGGGGTAGATTTCTCCTTTTTTCACATCTCAACAAAATTTCATACGGTATTCTTTGGGAGTACAGTGTTTTATCTCCCGGAAGATCTTGATAAAGTAGCTGCCATCGGTGAAGCCGCACTCCGCGCCGATCTCGCCGGTCTTGAGCCGGGTGGAGCGGAGCAGCTCAGCGGCCTTTTCCACCCGGTACTGCTTGACGTACTGGATGGGCGTGATGCCCAGCATCTGCCTGAAACTGCGCAGACAGGCACTCTCGCTGAGGGCCACGCTGCCCGCGATGAGCTGGACTGTCAGCTCTTCCGCGTAGTGTTCCTCCACGAAGCGGAGCATCTGCTTCATCCGCTCGGAGGCGATCTGCTCCTGCTGGGAGACTTTCGTCCGCCCGCCCACGCACTGGGTGCTCAGCAGCCGCAGGGCCAGAGAGAGGTAGTAGCGCACCCGGTTCTCGTAGTCGAATGGCTCATCCGACACAGCCTTCCAGCTCTCGTGCAGACAGTCCAGCACCTGTTTCTGCCACGGCACCAAGGCATCCAGAAGGAAAAATGGCGGGGCGTCGGGCTGGGTCATGGGGCGGATGAGCTTCTGCCAGAAGATGGTGTCCATGCCGCCCACAAGGCGCGGATGGAACACGCCCGAGTGGAGCAGGGCTGTGCCTTCCGGTGCCTGCTCCACCGCGTGGAGGACGCCCGAGTTGATGAACACTCCCTGCCCGGTCTGCAAGGTGAGGCGGGTCTTGTTGACGTCCACATGGAGCGGTCCCTTCGTGCAGAGCACATATTCAAACTCTTCGTGCCAGTGCCACGCCACCGAATAGCTGGACAGATCCTCGGCATAGCAGGCGATGGGAAACAGCGCGCTGCCGTGCTGCACAAGTTCCCTGCCCTTTTCGCTGGCGACGATGTTGGAGCTGATATTTAGTGCCATATTCGCCAATTCCTTTCCCCGACACATTGAAGATTTTTTCTCAAAGCCGATTTTGTTGTATAAAGAATGTGTTTTTGTTCTATCATTCGTGCCGGTTTCGTGGTATTATTTCATCGGAGCTGATAAGCTCAGTATAGCACTGAAACGGGGCAGATACAACCCACTTCCAAGGGTCTTGCGCACTGTCCCACAGCTCCAAGGCCGCGATGCCGCCCGCACCCCGACCCACAAGGCTTTTGCAGAAGCCTTACACACTTTACCGAATACGGAGGTACTTATTATGCTTCGCATCGAATATTTTGATAAAAACCGCTTCATGAAACAGGTCGCCGCAAGCCGCGGCAGCGTCATCCTGCACCTGGACAATGGCTCCACCTGCGACCTCAAGAAGGACAACGAGGCTTCCGCCATCTTCCAGACCCTGGACGCTCCCAAGAAGGGCTTCAGCATCAGCGTGAGCGACCCCGCTGATGTCACCGGCTTCCTGCGCTATATGCTCGAGGCTGGCCGCGCCTGCTGAAAACGCCATCATCTATTCTTCATTATTCATCATCACAGCAAAACAGGACAGCCCCGCTCTGGCACATCTCAGAGCGGGGCTGTCCTGTTTTGTTGCATTTTTATTTTACAGGATGCACCGGCTGATGGCCTGCGCCACAGCCAGCAGCTCTTCCTGCCCGATGAAGCCGAACTTCATCTCGTGCTCGTCGGCGTAGCAGACCGTCAGTTCCGAAGTCTGCAATGGGTCGCCGAAGCCTGCCGTCTGGATGCCGAAGTGGACGATCTTCCGGTAGGGCAGGACGAAGATCTCCTGCCGGGTGCCGGTAACGCCCTGCATATCCACCATGAAAATGCGGTGGCTCGTAAAAACGGCCTGATCGCGCACCGTCTTGTATGCGCCCACGATGCTTTCGCCGTCCAGCAAAAGCGCCTGCACATTCTTGCAGATCTCCTTCTCCTTGATGCGAACGAGGTTCTGCACGGGCTTGTCCCGAAATTCCATAGTTCTATCCCCTTTCAGCGTGGTCGTTGGTTCCATTGTAGCACCCCCGGCGGGCTTTGACAAGCGGCACGGAACTTCATTCTGCTTGTGAGCGAAAAAACTTTGAGCGTCCAGCAGGAGCTACCCGACATGCCATTGCCGCACCCTTTGGGAGAGGTGGCATTGCGAAGCAAGGACGGAGAGGGTCAGTAGTTCAGACCGAACCCGCTGCGGTAATAGTTGCCGTCGGCGTCGCAGTAAGCGTAGCTGCCGCCGCGCACCCCGGCGAGGATGGCCGGGTCGATGTACGGGTCCTTATCGTAGCCGGGCACATCGTTGGGCGAAGCGCAGATCTCACGCACCACACCGTCGATCTCCTGCTCGGTGATGGCGATGACGGCGGGGTCGGACACCATGGTCAGGCTCAGCTTGCCGGTGGGGGCAAAGTCGCCGCTGATGACGTCCACCTGTGCGTTCAGGGCGTTGTTCAGCGCCACCGTGCTGACGGTGTACTGGATGGTCAGCGCGTCGCAGTAGGGCTCCAGCTTGTCCAGCAGCCAGGGGTTGTTCACCACGCAGGTGCCCACGACCTTGCCGCCGCGCGCGTGGATGGCATCGGCCAGCTCCCGGATCTTCTCGACGTTCTTCAGGGTGGTCACCGTGACCTGCTTGCCGGTCTTCTTCTGGCTCTTGTTGGTCTCGCGCTCGTCCGTGACGATCTCACCCATCTCGATGACGGGCATGGCGAACTGGTAGAACACCACGCCGTTGCTGATGGGCCACACGTGGAGGTACAGCACATCGGCCTCCTCCGGGGTGGCGACGACAGTGTATCCCTTCTTCTCGAAGGCCTCCGCCAGTGTCTTGCGCAGCGCCTCGTCGGCATTGGCAGAGCCCAGACCGGCACCCATGGCCTGTGCCATTTTGGCAAAGCCGGAGTCCACGCCCTTGAAGGTGACGATGCAGACCTTCTTCTCTTTGGCCAGCGGCAGAACACCGCCGTGGTTCTTGACCAGAACGACAGCCTTCTGGTTGGCTTCGTAGGCCTTCTTCCTGGCACCATCGAAGTTATCCTGCCGGGCCTGGTCGGCCTGGTCGGGGTCCAGATAGGGGTTGTCCACACGCTTGGTGCGGAACAGGCTCAGCAGACGGTTGTAGCTGGCGCGGTCGAGGTCGGCCTTGGGCAGCAGACCGTCCTCCACCGCCTTGACGATGTTCTCCGGGTCGGTGTTGCCGCCGATGACATCGGTACCGGCGGAAATGGCCTTGGCGTAGCGCTGGGGCACCGTCAGGTCCTCCACGCCGTAGATCTGCACGGTGGTGATGCCGGAGTCGGAGTTGATGTAGCCGTCAAAGCCCATCTTGTTGCGGGCCAGGTCGGTGAGCAGCTCCTTGCTGTATGCGCTGGGCACCGCCTCGGTGCTGGTCACCTCGCCCCGGTAGGTCTGGGGCACGGCGCGGCCATCGGCGGCGATGCGGGAGTAGTCGGGCATGATGGAAGATGCCTTGTGGTCGAATGCCCGCTGGAACGGGGGCAGATGGTACTTTTCCATCGAGCCGGGGGTGCGGTAGATGCGCCACTGACCGATGGGCACATGCGGCTCGAAGCCGTTCTCGGAGGGGGCATCGCCGGGGAAGTGCTTGACCGTCAGGACGACCGAACCCTCGTTCAGGCCGTCGTCGCCGTTCTGGTAGCCCTTGATGAGGGCTTCGGTGATGTCGCTGGTCACATCGGTGCGCTCGCCGTAGGTGCCGTTGGTGCGGGGCCAGCGGGGGTCGGTGGCCACGTCCACCTGCGGGCCGTACATGATGTGCAGGCCCTCGGCCTTCATCATCTTCCGGTCCGTGTCGGCCATTTCATAGACGAAGTCTGCGTTGCCGTCTCCCAGCACCGCTGCACCGATGCCCAGAGAGTCCGGGTAGCCGATGTTGATGGGGTTGGTGTGCAGAGAGTACGGAATCGCCACGCCGCCCTTGCAGGCTTCGCATTCCAGCATCTGGGTGCCCGCATTGTGGTACAGTGCCACCATACCGGCCTCGCAGTGCATATCGCCGCGGTAAACGCCCGCCGTGATGTGCTTGTCCAGCACATCGGCGTCATCAATGCTCATGGTCATGCCGGGCAGCGGGCCGGGGATGGGCTTTTCGTCCGGGTCGTGGTGCTTGTAGATCTTGCCAAACTCCGGCTTGCCGTCGGCACCGGCAGCCTCGGCGCGGGTGGGGGCCACCGGGGTGTTGAACAGGGTGTTCAGCACAAGGCCAGCCTGCTGGTCCAGGCGCAGATGGGCCACCATATCCTTTGCGCGCTCTTCGGGGCTGAGCCGCCAGTCCTTATAAGGGGCCAGCTCGCCGCTGTTGTCCATATCCTTGAAGTACAGGCCATCCCTGACGATGACGCCGCAGGTGGTCACGCCGATGTCGGGGCCGTTTTCGTTGTGGAAGACCACCGGCTCCAGGTAACGGTCGGTGATGCTCTCCCCCGCTTCCAGAGCATAGGGTGCCGGAATGACACCGTCGCGGGCATCGACCCACTGGGCAGCGCTGGTGTATCGAATCTCCATCTTGTTTCTCCTTTTTCGTGCGCGGGAATGCGCAGCTGATATATCACTTGTCATTTTTTATTATACCCCACGGTCCGATCGTTCGCAAGCGAACAACCTGTGCTGTTCTGAATTTCAGCATTGCTCACAAGGAACGCTCCCGGAATCTATGCAATTCCCCGAACCAGCGCAGCGCGTTCCCGCGCTCGGTCCGCTCCGCCGGGCACAAAAAGAGACCGCTGGCCCCGTCGATAACGGAAGGAGCACAGCGGTCTCTCTCGGTTCAGGGCATTACCAGATCATCTGGATGCGGCCTGCGCCGTAGGGATCTTCGTAGTTGAGCAGATAGCCGGGGTAATCGGCCAGCGGGCTGTTGGCACTGGAAAGGTGCGGCAGACCGTTTGCATCCACGCCGCCGAACATGGCTGCGTAGCTGGACATGACGAGGTAATCCTCCGAGACATAGTCCTTGATCAGCTCTGCGCCGTCGAACATGGCGAAGCCGTCGCCCAGGTTGCGCAGGGTGTAGTTCATACCGGCCAGCGCATAAGTGGCGTTCGGGTCCAGAGGCTTGTATGTGCCGGTGGTCTTGTCGTAGATCTCCACATTCGAAACACGCGGGGTCGTAGCACTGCCGACCCAGACATTCTTGTCGTCGGTCTGGACGGTGTTGGGGACCATGGCGTGGATCTCATACTTGGCACCGGCAACCTGCAGGAAACCGCCGTTCTCCTTGCCCTCGGCACCGGCGAAGCGGGCACCAAATTCGAGGGCGTCCAGGATCTGCTGGCCGGTGACGGACATCAGGCAGGCCACATTGCCGAAGGGGCTGACGGTCTTGCAGGTCTTGAAGCTCCAGGGGCCTGCGTCCACATTTGCACGGATGCCGCCGCCGTTCATGATGGCGATGTCGCAGTGGAGGTCTTCGATCTCATTGAAGTAGGCATAGATGCCGTCGGCCACGAAGTCGCCCAGGTTGGTCTCGCCGGAGCGGATGCGGCGCTTGCCGGTGGCGGGGTCGGTGATGTAGAACTTGGAATCGCCCACGGCGATCTCCTCGCCCAGCATGTCGTCCACTGCGCTCACCCACTCGCTGGTAGCAGCGGCCACAGCGGCGTCTGCGCCGTCGTAGCTGGGCAGCAGCTCGGTGGTGATGGAGCCATCGGCACCGATGGTCATCTTGCCGACATTCTTAAAGTAGGAGCCGGTCTGGGTCAGGGTGACGGCCTTGCCGGAAGCATCGGTCACCTGCTTGTTCTCCATCACGGTGTGCGAGTGGCCGTCGATGAAGGCATCGAAACCGGTGGTGTGTGCGATGACCTCTTCGCTGGTCCAGGGGGCGGACGAGGGGTCTACGCCCAGATGGCCCAGACCAATGATAGTTGTTGCACCCAGCAGCTTTGCCTTGTCGATGGCCTTCTGGACGGCCTTGTACAGCTTCTGGCCATCGTCGCCGCCGAGGATGTCATAGATGTACTTGGTCTGGCTGGCGTTCATGAAGTAGGCCGGGGTGGACTTGGTAAAGGTCTCCGGGGTGGTAACGCCCACAAATGCGATGCGCGCGCCGCCGATGGTGAAGATCTTGATGCTGGGCAGCACCTTCAGGCCGGTGCGCAGGTCCACCCAGTTGCAGGAAACATAGGGGAAAGCGGCTTCCTTCATGGCTGCCTTTGCGCGGGCCATGCCGTAGTCGAACTCATGGTTGCCGGGGGTGGCCAGGTCGTAACCGGCCTCGCTCATCAGCTTGATGATGGTCTCGCCGTCATCCATGGAGCCATAGGCCGTGCCCTGGATGTGGTCGCCGGCGTCCACCAGCAGAACGTTCTGGCCAGCGTCCACATAGCTCTGCTTCAGTGCAGCGATGCCGGCATAGGTCAGTTCGGGGGATTTCTTGTCGATGTAGGTATGCACATCGTTGGTGTAGAGGATGGTAACAGCCGACTTTTCGCCCAGGAAGCAATTGGTCTCTTCGGCCGATGCGGCGGGTGCGCCGAGGGAGACTGCGGTCAGTGCAGTGGCAGCTCCGGCAGCCTTGAGGAAGCTGCGGCGGGAAATGAACTGTTTCACAGGAAATGACCTCCTTCAATTTACGGTACTCTCTTTTTTGCGGCCTCTCTGCCGCCGCCCGCACAAAAGCTCCCCAACGGGGAGCCGTGGTGTGCAGCGCAGCCGCAGCGAGGTCTGCATTTCTGGATTAAGCATATCACAGAATATCGTTTCGGGCAAGAGAAAACTGTAAAATCCGCGCAAATCCTTTTCACAAAAGTCGTACTATTTTGGAAATTCTCCGTAAAATCATACGAAAAAGGGCCGGGCCCTGCATCCTGTCTCAGGGTGCAGAGCCCGGCCGCATTCAGGGGGAGGTCCAAACTGGATCGGAGGAGACGTTTGAGAAAACGCCTTAAATGGCGTTGTACTCCTTGAGGAACTTTTCAAGGTCGGTGCCCTCGATCTTCTTGAGCACTTCCTTGAGGGCCACCCTCTGGATGAAGGGCAGGTCCATATCGGTCAGCTTCTTGCCGTCGCGGAGCTTGACGGTGGCGTCGATCAGGCAGCGGACATCATAGGTGCTGCCCCAGACCTCCGGCACACCGCGGTCGATGTCCAGCAGGGTGTAAACAGCCTCCATGCCGGTGCGCATCGAATACTCGGTGGTGAAGATGGTGTCACGGCCGGTCTCGGCAAACTGGCCCAGGAAGGCGAAGTTGACGGCACCCTTCGGCACAATGTCGGGGCGGTCGCCGAAGGCACGCGGCATGAAGAAGGCGTCGATATACGGCATCATGACCGGCACGGTGTTGGCGCTGTGGTCGGCCAGCTCGGCGATGTCCTCGGTGGGAACGCCCAGATGGTACAGCCACTCCATGCAGATCTCACGGCCGGTGCAGTCGCGCATGGGCTTCTTCACATAGTCGCCGGGCTTGTCGCTGAACAGGCCGTAGACCCAGACGCAGAGCTGGTTCTTGGGCTGGTCACGGAACTGCTGCTGGCGGTTCAGTGTCCAGCTGAGCAGCCAGCTGGAATCCTTGACCGTGACGATGCCGCCGGTGACGGTGTGGCCGGTGAAGGGGTCGCGCTTGCAGATCTTCTTGATATACTGCGGGATCTTGTCGTCCAGAGTGGTGATGGTGGCACTCTCCCAGTTGGACAGTTCCGGCTGCGAGCAGAACTTCTCCGGATGGCCGAAGGAGGGGTCCTGTGCGGCAATCTTCTTCCACAGATCCCAGCCGTTGCCCGGCTTGATGGTGGGGTCGAAACCGGCTGCCTTGTCCTGTGCGCCGATGGTGCAGCTCTCGACGCAGCCGCCGTTGGTGATGAAGAGCAGGTCGTTCTCGGTCAGCGGCAGCACCTTCTCCTCGCCCTTGTGCTCCACAGTGATGGAGCTGGCCTGCTTTTTGCCGCCCTCGATCCGGAAGCGGACGTCGGTGACCTTGGTCTCATACCGGAACTCCACGCCGTGGTCCTTCAGATAGGTGACCATGGGCAGGATGATGGACTCATACTGGTTGTAGCGGGTAAAGCGCAGGGCGGTGAAGTCGGGCAGACCGCCGATGTGGTGGATATAGCGCTTGAGGTAGAGCTTCATCTCCAGTGCGCTGTGCCAGTTCTCGAACGCGAACATGGTGCGCCAGTACATCCAGAAGTTGGAGCTGAAGACCTCGTCGTCGAAGATGTCGGTGATCTTCTTGTCCTGCAGCTGCTCGTCCGGGGTGAAGAAGAGCTTCATGATCTCCATCGCGCCCCGGTCGGAGATGCCGAACTTGCCGTCGGTGTGGGCATCCTGGCCGCGCTTTTCGGTAGCACGGCAGAGGGACTTGTTGGGGTCTTCCTTGTTCAGCCAGTAATACTCATCCAGAACGCTGGCCCCCTCCGTCTCCAGAGACGGGATGGAGCGCAGCAGATCCCACATGACCTCGAAGTGGTTGTCCATCTCGCGGCCGCCGCGCATCACATAGCCGATATCGTACTTGTAGCCATCGCAAGCGCCGCCGGCCAGTGCGTTCTTTTCAAACACATGGACGTGCTCGCCCTTCATCTGACCGTCGCGCACCAGATAGCAGGCAGCGGTCAGCGCAGCCAGACCGGAGCCGATGATATAAGCGGATTTATGATCCACGCCCTCCGGCTTTTTGGGGTGTGCAAAAGCTTCGTAGTTGCCACTGGAATAGTACATAAAAAAGCCTCCCTGCTTCCATATTTTCGTTTCACAGCCTTCATCGTGCTGTTCTCTATGGCAACAGTATACCCCGCAAAGTGAACCGGAACAACAAACAAACTTTGCCCGGTGTATAGATTTTTTACATCCGCCCTCATTTGCTGGAAATGCGTACAAATTGTGACATAAAACGAACCCTCTCAGGCGCTGCGCGCCAGCTCTCCCGAAGGGAGAGCTTAGTACAGGGTAACGGCAGCTGCAAAAGCTCCCCCCGTCGGGGGAGCTGGCACGGCGTAAGCCGTGACTGAGAGGGTTCTCCCCGCAAGGGGACGGAAACACCTTGTCGGGCGTGTCGTTGGTGAACTGGTCAGATTACAATTTATCCCCGTAAGGGGACAAAAAAGCCCCTCCGCTGCTGGTATGAACCAGTGCGGAGGGGCTTTGCTTTTCAGATTCTTCTGTTTTAGGGTCAGCGGGCGGGCGTTCCGGCGGGGATAGCCGCGTCAACGGGAATTGCCTCGATGCCCTGCGGGACGTTCCGCTTCAGGGGGCGGATCTCATTCAGATAGGCGGTGATCTTTTGCAGGGTCTCTTTAATGTGCTCTGTATCCAGCGGCCGAACGTGCTCGCTCTGCAAGCCCAGATCGTTGGCGCTGGCGTGATTGATCTGGTTGCGGTACTGCATCACACGCTGGTAGAGCAGGGCAGCCTGTTCCAGCTGCGGGCGGATGGCAGGGTCGATGACCAGCTGCTCAGAGGCAAGTACCATATCCAGATAATCGTGCATTTCTGCATTATTTGCTACGCCGAACAGCATATTGCCATCTGCATCGTCCTTGCTGTGGGTCAGGCGCAAATCCGTTGTATAGGGATACTCCTTTTGCATCAAAGTCAGACGGCAGAAGTGGAAGTGGAACAGCGGGTACACCCACGGCTTGCCCTCGTTCTGCTTCTGATCTGCCAGATAGTCCCAGCCTCTTTCAGTGGGCTGCACAAAGAGATGCTGGCAGACGTATTCCGGCATCTGCTCGCACAGCAGGGTCAGCGCCTGCTGGTACATCCCGTGGCCGGCGCACCAGCTTACCAGCGCAGGCAGCGCCTTTTCGCCGGAGGAAAGCAGCTCTGCAAACTCGGTGCTGAAACGGTCTTTCAGCAGCCGGAAGAACAGGTCGGTCAGGTTCTGGCTCTTCTTGGGCGTTTCTTTCAGCGCCTGAGCGATCTGGTTCAGATCGTCGTTCAATTTCTGCACCCGGCACAGCGCCAGATCTTCCGAGAACTGGTTGATGCGGGTCAGCAGCGTGTGCAGCACCGGGTCCTTTTCGCCCTCGCTCCACAGATAGCTCTTCAGCTTTTGCGCGGTGCCGGTGGAGAAGAACGCGTCCATGGCGGTAATAAAGTCGAACAGACCATACAGCTGGGTGCGGTCGTGCGCGACAGGCTCTTCCCCGCGCAGCTCCGCATAGATCACCCGGCGGGTCTGCACTTTGCGCAGGTCCCGCACACAGCGGGCAGCGGTCACCAGCAGCATGGCAGTGTCCCGCATACCGCCGGAAAGGTCGATGGAAAGGGTGTCCCCTTCGTTGATCTTTTCCAGCAGCTGCGAGATGGCCTGAAACTGCTTTTTTTCGTCATCCATGCTGTCCGGCACTTCGATCACCACCAGCCGCTCTGCCGGGATGCCCACCCTGTGCAACGCATCGCGAAAATATTCCAGCGTGGTGCAGGTGCTGCCGTCCGGCATTTCCACCACCGCTTTTTTGCGCACCGTCTCGCTGCACAGTGCCAGAATGCAGTCCGGGGTCTCCTTTTCCTTTATCAGGTACCGCACCGCGCCCTCGTTGGTCTGGGTCGTGTACTTCGGGTTTTTCGGGCTCATATATAAAAGTAAAACATCGCGTCCCATCTTATCCGTCCTCCTGTTCCGTTTTCATCTGCACCAGTTTTTGCTGCCATGTTTTGCGCCGCTGTGACACCGCCGCCCTGCTCACACCAAGAAATTCTGCCACGGTCTTATCCTGCGCCGGGTTGCGCTCCGGGTCCAGCAGGGCGTGGAGCGCGGCGCATTCCAGCGCTTTGGGCGCATAGGGCGGCTGAACGGTAAACGCCACATACTTATGTAGCAGCAGGATGTCCCACAGACAGTTGTCCTGTTCCAGCGGACGCAGATCATCGCAGTTTGCCAGCCGCGCGGGGGTATCCTCTGCCGGGGGCAGCACGTCCCTGTTGCGCAAAAAGCCCAGCAGTACGCTGCTCCACAGCGGCCCGGCAGTCTTGCCGTACTGCTCCTTCTGCTGCAAGTTCATCAGCCCGATGCCGCGGTGCAGCCATGCCAGCAGCTCACCGGTCTGCTCGGCCTGCTCCTCCACGCTTTGCGCAGGGGCGGCGACCCGCGTTTCCAGTGCCGTCTCCTCGCCGTCGGTGCCGTCCAAGCTGAGGATTGACTGCTTGTTGCGCAGCGCCTCCCGCAGGGTCTTGACCCCGACCCCAGCAATATCGGCCACCAGCTGCTCTTTTTCCGGGTCGTGGCAGAGTTTTTCCTCGGTGATCTGGTTCTGCGCCATATAAGCCAAGGCATTTTTGATCTTGCGGTTGGTCTCCCGGCCAAAGCCGGTCACCGCCATTTGTTCCTGCTGTGCGTCATGGGCGTTCTGGTGCTTCAGGGCGCTGCGCAGATAGGCGCTGAAGGTCTGCCCGGGCTTCGGCACCCAGAAGTCGAACGCCTTCAGGAAGATGCGGCAAAAGTCCCCGCCGTCCACCGGCTGCCCAAGGGTCAGCGCAGCGGCAAAGCAATCGCCCCAGAGGGTGCGGAACCCTTCATCCCCTGCCTCGTGCAGCGCTTTGCGCTGCTCCGGCGGCAGCTGCAGCAGGGGCGAGGCATCGATCTTATCCCATACTTTATCATTCTTCATGGCAGTTCAGTCCTCCCGGTGCTGGCTCATCCAGATCAGCTGACGGAACACCTCTTCTGCGGTCTTGCTGTCCCGCATGGTGCCCACCAGCCCGGCCAGCTGGTACAGCGCCGCCATCTCGTACAGCCGCGCACCCACCACCTTTCCGTTCTCCCGCTTGACCTCGCCATAATA
>OGJH01002371.1_pt1 | contig 12402 bp, 8 predicted proteins | sample 1572021 | NCBI WGS metagenome assembly OGJH01 (sample SAMEA2582098, study PRJEB24529) | metagenome | biome: Human gut stool | place: China | collected 2011
GATTACCTTGCTTCCGGGACTTCGAGTTTCCGAAGGGCATGTAGAATAATCATCAGAGACAACAAAATCTAGAAATCACTGTAAAAACAAAATGCGGCAAGGCAATTACTATAGTTCTCTGATGGCAGAAACCGTTCTTTGGCGGCTGCAAAATATCATATAGTTATTGACATAATAAGCAATATGTGGTTGTGGAGGATTTGAGGTATGGGAAGTTTGAGTTACGTACATAATAAACAATATGCGGTATGGCTACAGTTAGGTTGTGTGCAAGGTTTGCATTTAGTAATGCGGATTTGGACTTTTCCGAAAAGGGAAAGTAGAAGGGAAGGTAGAATTATGGTTCGATATAATGAAGATACCGAGGTTGTTGCACGTATCAAGGAAGGCTTAAAGAAAAAGAATGGTTACTGCCCATGTCGTCTGGAAATGACAGAAGATAACAAATGCATGTGCAAAGAATTTCGGGAACAGATTGCGGACCCTGATTTCGAAGGCTATTGCCATTGCATGTTATATTACAAAAGCAAAGATTGATAAGGGATATATCATATCACTTGGGTATACTCTGCTCTACACAGAGTCGGCCATATCCTGCTGCCACATCCGGATAATCTGTGATCCCCGGCAGCGGTTTGGCACCGCGCATCAGATAAGCCTTTCCCTTTTCGCCATACAATTCCACATCATTGCCACGAACAATTCCCCACTCCATTAACAATGCCGCTGCGCCTGTCACAAATGGGGCGGCAATCGACGTTCCCGTGCGTCTCGCATATCCCCCGCCGGGAGCAGCCGTCAGGATATCTACACCCGGGGCTACAAGTGTCGGTGCAGCCTGCCCGGAAGCTGTAAACCCTCTCCCCGAAAATGGGGCAACTGCCATCGTATCTGTCTGATACGCCCCCACAGAAACAATACGATCTGCTGTTGCAGGAATTGTCAACGTGGTATTCGTGACTGGCATTAAAAATCCGGTCTGACTGCCGCTTGCCTCTATCCCGGACATCCACAAATTACATACTCCCTCTCGAATCTCTCTCGGATACAGAACAATGCTCCATATACCGGCAGGCAGGGTAACTCCCTCCCCGGCAGTCCATTCCATATATATTTCCTGTGAAATCGTATACGGTGTCGGCATGCCATGTACAATAGATAATGTACTGCCACCACCTAACATATACCGCACACCGGTACCTTCCTCCGGCATCCGGAACCGCTCCCCGGATGGTGAAACCACATATAATTCCAAACGATCGACATAGGATTTCCACAATTGAATCGTAAGTGCTCTCTCTCCTTCTGCTAAAGCAAATTCTACTTCTGTAGAATTATCTGAATTTATTCTTGAACCATCGAACCCGCCATTTCCGTATATCCGGAAATCCCCCTTGGGCAGCGTCACCTGTGTGTGGTGCCTTGCATTTCCCTCATTACCTGCTGCCACAACGATCATATTTTTCCAAACACCATTCAATTCAGAAATATAATTTTCAAACAAAGACTGACCGTCATGAGGGCCATAATTATTGCCAAAACTTAAGTTGACTGCGATCGGCTGCTGCAGTCTGATCGCCTTACGCAAAACATAATCTAAGCCCTCCATCACTTCTGTCGTTCTCGGAAATCCATCATCCCTTCCGGCCAGTTTTACGATGATCAAATCACTTTCTGTAGCTATGCCGCGATTCCGCCGACTGACAGATCCTCTTCCATTGCCCGCCGCCACACCTGCCACTGCCGTTCCATGTCCCAGTGTACGATCATCAACAGCCACGATCTCCCGTCGGCTTTCTTCCGGCATCCGCAATGCTTCATCAAAGTCGTCCGCTGTATATTCTACTCCGATCGAAAATCCTTCCGGGGCACGCCCTTCCTGCTCCCCGGATTGATCCCAGCAAAATGCGATCCGGCTCGTTCCATCGTCGCGGATAAAATCCGGATGGCTATAATCAATTCCTGAATCAATAATACCGACCAGCACACCTTTTCCCTGCAATCCCTCCACATTTTGACCCGGCAATGTCGCCGATGACAGACAGGAAACACTCCTTCCCCGCTCCAGATCAAAATAAAGACGTTTTGGCAGCTCGATATATTCTACCTCAGGAAGGGCGCGTAATGTCTCAAGCTGTCCATCCGGGATCGTAACCACGCCATATTCATTAAATAGTTCTACAGTTGTAGCCCCCGGGATCTCCCGTTCTACGCTTTGCGCCAATGCCCCTTCATAACGTACGATAACAGTCTGCATAACCCATTCCTCCTTTTACCTTACCTTATGTGCGTTGGCATCGCTAGGGACGATCCAAAAACTGCATTGAAACAATATCAGACATCGATATAATGCGTTCATCCGCCAGCACAAGCTGTCGTTCATATTCTTTTATCTTTTTTACGGTGCTCTGTACGGTTACATATTTGCCGCCTTCTTTTCTGTCATCCGGGACAAAATACGTTAGCGAGATCCACGGCTGCTCTGCAAAGCGTTCTAACAGCTCGTGATACCGCTCATTGAGCAGTCTGGTGCTCTCCTCATCCATTTCGTGCCGTCTGTCTGTCAGCCGCGCTGTTTCCTGTATCGCCTCTTCATGTCCGGTCAATGCGGCAAACGGCGAAAACTGTGCAGCACGGTTGTCGACCGACATTGGCAGATGATTGGCAGATACCGGATGCTCTTGATACAAAATATCGCCATATTTTTGCATAACCTGCTCTTCGATCGTCGCTGCAAATTCCTGCGAAAATTCATTTTGTGCTAAAAGGTCAAGCACGATGTCCTCCAATCTGGCGGTTTCGGTCCTTTGCCGTTGCCCCCTCCTCAAAATTCATTCCACGCAATACTGCATTCTTGCCATATTTCTTCTTGATCTTAAGCAATGCTTCCTGCATATTACGTTCTTTTTGTTTGGCTTCTGAGTCCTGCTGCTGTTTGACTTCCTGCGCCTCATAATCCTCAAACAAACTCATCTGTATGCATTCCTGTTTGGGGATATCTGCCTCATCAATTACCTTTGCTGCAACGACCGTAATACGACGAACCAGCAGCTTCGGATCTACGATCCGGTCATACAGACCGCTCACAGCCTCCATGATCTCCCGGGTTGAAGAAGTCTTCTGCGGCAGATTAACAGTGCCATGAGCATGTTTGGGCACTTTGCGTCCATATCGATCTGTTGTCACACTACCGCCGTACTTTATCTTCTGATCACGCAGATTATCAATATCATATCCTATCGTTAATACCATCTGATCGGTCACCAGACGCTTATCTACAAGCTCCAGCACGAGCAGATCCGTCATCTCCCGCACCACTAGCTTTGCCTTGTCAAAATCATACGGTTCCTGCAAAACCTGTCCCGAACTGATACTGTTCGTCGATGGCTTATACGCCTTTACCTGTGCGATCGTACACGGTTCATATCCCCACGCATGATCGATCAACAGCTCTGCATTGACTCCAAACATTTTGTATAATAAATCTTCGTTATAATAGTCTGTCCCCTTGCCTAATGAACACCTCGCAATATCTCCCATCGTATACAGGCCTTCCGCAGCCAGTTTCTTCGCATAACCGGCGCCGACGCGCCAAAAATCCGTGATCGGCTGATGCGACCACAACAACTTACGATACGAGATTTCATCCAGACTGGCGATCCGCACCCCATTCTCATCCGGAATGATATGTTTTGCCAAAATATCCATTGCGATCTTGCACAGATACATATTCGTTCCAATCCCTGCCGTTGCTGTAATCCCGGTGTTCTCCAATACATCTTGGATCATTTGCTGTGCAAGCTGTCTCGGTGTCTTTTGATACGTTTTCAAATAATGTGTTACATCCATAAAAACTTCATCAATGGAATATACATGTATATCTTCCGGGGCTACATATTTTAAATATATCTGATAAATTTTGGTACTGTATTCTAAATAATATGCCATTCGCGGAGGCGCCACAATGTAATCCAGTTCTAATTCCGGTGACTCACGAAGTTCCTCTGCCTGTGCAGATTTCCCGGTAAACTTATGACCCGGTGCCTGCCTTCTGCGCAAGGCATTCACCTCTTTGACGCGCTGCACCACTTCAAATAATCTGGCTCTGCCGGAAATGCCATGTGCTTTTAATGGCGGTGACACCGCAAGACAGATTGTCTTCTCTGTACGGCTCTTGTCAGCCACAACAAGATTGGTAGTCAATGGATTTAGTCCTCTCTCGACACATTCCACAGATGCATAAAAGGACTTAAGATCAATTGCAATATACGTTCGTTTTGCCGCCATACCAAGCACCTCCGTTCCATTTCTCATTCTTGTTTATTGTAGCAGAAATTCCAATAAATGCACACTTTTTTGTCCTGCCACACTTCAATCTTCTGGATCATTTCCTCTAAGAGAATTCTCTGCAGTTCTTCCCTCTCCCACATAGTCCCATCGGTCCCCGGTGCGTGTGATAACGCGTCTGCCTCCGTTCCGACCCCCAAGATCATACGAGCCCACCCGCAAAAATCCGGATCATCTTTATATTCTTTACATAACTGCTCTCCACATAGTTGTAATAGGGTTTGAATATCGATTCGCTCGCTTTCTCCCTCACCGCAATGACGACAGCAAAGCATTTCGGGATGTCTCCGTCTGCGCACTAGAGCCCGTTGACAATGACCGCATTTCGTAATTCCATGGAAGATATGACGTTTCTTTGACGTTGTGGAATACTGACGCCCGGCAACTGCATGAAACAATTCTTCGGATACGATCGGCTCATGTCCGTTTTTACGGACACAATACTGTTCTTTTGGCACAACGACCGTGCGTCGGATCTGGTCAATATGATTTTCATAACGATGCCATACATGACAACCGGTGTAAACCGGATTATGCACAAGATACCATACTCTTGCAGCCTCCATACCTACTATTTTCCCCGCATTTTTGTAAGTCATTCCCTCTGCGATCTGCTCAAATAAAAACCGAAGGACTTTTGCTTCCTCCGGTTGTATTTTTAAGATTCCGTTTACTTTTCGATATCCATATGGCACTTTAGCGGACACATAATCCCCTCTCTCGTTTTTAGCCCAAAGTGCACCTTTTACTTTCCTGGAAATATCATGACAATAATATTCATAAAACAGTTCTCGAAAGGAAATGTCCAGTCCTCCACAAAATCCGGCGGACTTATAGTCATCACTATCATATCCGTCTCCTAATGAAACCAACCGTACCTGATATTCCGGCATTACCTGTTCACGCAGTCTTGCCAATACTAAATATTCTCTGGATAAACGAGAAAAATCCTTGACCACTAGCACTTTCACACGTCCCATCAACACTGCTGCCAACAACCTTTCATATGCGGGCCGTCGTTGTGTCATTCCACTGTACCCCTCGTCTTTATATTCAATTATCGTATATTTATTCGTTAGATTGCATTTATTATCTGTCAAATAACTTTTTTGTGGGACATTTTCCTCTTCCTGTAGAAATTGTTGGTCATGCAGCCAATTTAAGATCATTTTTTTCTGATGCTCAATACTGCCTTCTTTGGAACCGGTTCGATCCTGTTTAGAAATGCGCAAATACATCGCAATCTGTCTGTCTCCTGCATCCAAATTTTCCATCTCTATTCATCCATATACGGCAGCTCGATCATGACGGTTACACTCGTACCATGCTGAATGTCCGTTTCTACATCAATACTGCCCCGCATCATTTTTACTATACTATTCACGATTTTTAATCCTAGACCACATCCCGGAATATGCGCCTTTTTCACACGTTCCGAGCGGCAGAACGGTTCGTACAGATATTCCATAAATTCAGGCTCTATCCCCATTCCGTTATCCTTTACTTCCATAACGTAACAGGATTTCCCATCCTGTGCAGCACGTTCTGTCAGGGTAACAGTGATCATTCCCTGCTCCGGGGTGAATTTCACGCTATTCTCCATCAGATACTGCAATATCTGCTGTATTCTTCCCCTGTCACCAACAACTTTTTTATGTACCAGTCCGTCACTTATGATCTTGACCTGCTGTCGTTTCGCCGTACTTTCCGGCTGTAATTGTGCAGCAACATATTCTATCATTTCTGTCATATCAAACAATTGATCTGCCAATGTTACTTTGCCGAGTTCGATCTGGCTCATATCCAATACTTTGTCCAATATATTCAATAAGTCATCGCCGTAGTCTGCAATCTTTTCCAGATATTGTTCCAGTTTATCCGGTTCCTCCAAATGAATATACATAAGAGATAACATCCCCGCTATTGCATTCATAGGCGTCCTGATTTCGTGGGAAATATTCGCATATAATTCACTTTTGAAACGTTCTGTCAACATCTGCTTGGAAATATCATTGACGATGCAGGCACAGTATCCAAGGCCTGCAGAAAAACATTGCACACGAATATATCTGCCATATTCTTCTGAAATATCCTCTATCTCACTTTTATGATTTTCATACGCTGCATTATAAAATATACGCAGCCACCGCGGATTCATATTTTGAAATAGCATAGGACACTGTTCTTCTATTGTTCGTCCCTCTTCAACACGAACCAGATTCATCAAAGCTTGATTGAAAAATACCGGAGTATATGAGAAAGGCTTTCCACCTTCATCCAGATCAACACGGACAATGCAGAAAGCCTGACTGCTGTTGGCAAAAATATTAATATCAAATTCTTGCACTGAGTGTCCTCCTTTATTGATCCATGTATTAATGATCATCTATTTCATTAGGATACTCTGTGACAAGGATAAAGTCAACAACCCGTTGCAAATAATCCATTTTATTCGACATTTTTCAACGCTTCGTCCATTGGGATCTTCTGTATCTTATGATATTGTGTCGCTGCAACAACTGCATAAGAAACCATGATCATAACAAACATTTTCGGATAAATATCCGGTGAATAATATAAGGTAAGCCAGCCGTTAAATTCCATCATGATTGCTTTATAGATCACGGTCATAAATAACGTTGCTATGGCAAAACCAACCAGAGTACTGAGAGCTACGACCCAGCTGGTCGCTAACAGGTACAGCCTTGCGATCTCCTTATTTTCATAACCGAGAATTTTAACCATCGAAATGGACGTAGTATTCCGTTCCAAGATCAATTTGGTGAGCAGATAGATCAGGAGTACCGCCAATAGCACCGCAAACACATTGATCATTTGAAACATAGATCCCATGGAAACATCCAACTGTCTGGATAACTTTGTCATATCGTCAACAGTAATGCAGCTATCCACATATTTTTCGTCAATATCCGTCAATTTGCGATTCGACAAATACCCGGTAAAATATTTACTTTCTTCCGGTGTGGAAAGCTGCGCCAACAGCACTTCCGGATAACTCATCGCAAGCTGCATCATATCCACTTCTTCATCAAACGTATCACGGTACTTGTCAATATCCATAAATACGGACAGACCCGCTGCGTAGGCAACGGTTTCCTTTACACGGAAACGATACTTTTTACCGGAATATTCATCCTGCAATTGTAAAGTGTCTCCCTTTTTCACACCGTATTTTTCTGCAAAACTATCCGAGATCATAACTCCATCTTCGGGCAGTCTATGCTTAAAGTATTTGCTGTTTTGTTCTAATCCCATAATGCTGATCGACTCATCTTTGGAACCTTTATATATCAGAGAGGTCATGCAATATTTTTCTGCCTGATCATCTGAAGTCCGTACGGGCGCTTTCAAAACATATTGATAATCCGCAAGCATTCCGTTTACCACTTCATTTTTGTAATGAGACAATAGTGGAATCATCATCATACCAAACAACAGCAGAAGACTGGCAAATAACATTCCGGCAAACAACGTAATGTAACTGGAACGGTTTTGTGTGATCACGCGAATACGGAAACGGTTAAAAAACGACCACTTCGGCAAACGCATCGCTTTCTTTTTCTTTTTGCGGTCAAGGTCTCGGCGCAGGAAACGCAACGGAGATAATTGCAATTTATTCTGCAGTGACAGCACGTTCACGATCAGCATAATGATCAGCGGAACCACTGTCGTGATAACGAACGCCTTTGCATTCCAAATCGTCACATAAGTCGGCAGACTGTAACTGCCGTAATACATATCTGCTACTATGCCCTTAAAATACGTGTATCCAAGTACATTTCCAAGTGCACAGGCAAGAAACGTGACAGTCATCCGAACCGCTAAGTAATGACGCATCAGTTCTCCTTTGGTGTATCCGGAGGCGCGTAATGTACCGATGACTGCGGACTCCCGTGTGATCGTATGACGGATCGTTACCGAAAAGACGAACGCCATAATAGCGATCAGTATATACAATAACGCGATCATCATTCCCATATCACCACCGATATCATCACTTGCAAAATGAATCGCCTGATTAGCGTATGCCGGTAATGCTAAGGAAATCGTAACACCTGCCTGAAATGTTTTTTCGGCCAACGCATTAATAAAATCTTCCGACTGTTTCTGCTCCTGTTTCTTATCTTTTGGTGCCGTATTATATTTCCAGTCATACTGATAATTTTCATGCTCTTTAGCGAGAGAATCATAGCCTTGCTTCGTCATAACCGCCACACCAAACTTGGTCGCGTCAAACATCATATCACTGTTATCCGAAAAAAGAGCACTATAATCCGACAAGGCAACATAGCCGCTTACTTTCTTTTTACTGTTACCAATGCAGATCGTGTCTCCAACGGCAATATCATTATTATCTGCATACATGCGGTCTACAGCGATCTCAGCCTTACCCTTTGGCATACTTCCCTTCATCACGCAGATAAGATTGACCTTCTCCCGCTCTGCAAACACGCGGATCGATCCGTCACTCTTCCCATCATTATCCGTATCGACAGCTTCTTCCTTATAGAAATCCTTGTATATTTTGACATCTTCCTGTTCCAATTTGCGCTGTAAAGATGCTGAGATCTCATCCTTTACAACAAAATGTCCATCTTCAATATTATATTTGTCATAACTTTCGTCACTTGCCTGCAGCATACTGCTGTTTGCCACAAAGTACCCGGATGTGAATCCAATCGTCATTATCATAAACAGGAAAATTACCATATATTTTCCCATTTCTCCTTTAAACTCCCTTGGCAAACGCCTGTTTAATGGATTTTTCATCTCGTCCCACCTCTCTTACCAATCAAGCTCTTCTGCCGGAATCTTTGTTTCGTTATGATAATCCTTGCGGATCTGCCCATCTTTAAAACGGATCACACGGTCTGCCATCTGCTTGATTGCATCGTTATGAGTAACCATAATGATCGTATTGCCGTATTTCTGATTGACGTCCTCTAATAATTTGAGGATTTCCTTAGACGTTTTATAATCAAGGGCACCTGTCGGCTCATCACAAAGAAGGATATCCGGGTTTTTCACAATTGCTCGGCCAATTGCCGTTCTCTGCTGCTGACCACCGGAAAGCTGATTTGGCACTTTATGACGATGCTCATACAACCCCAATGTCCTTAAAAGATCATCAATATCTAACGGCGAGTCACTCAAATAAGCTCCCACTTCTATATTTTCCTTGACATTCAGATTCGGGATCAGATTATACATTTGGAACACATAGCCCAAGTGTTTACGCCGATATGATGTCAATACTTTCTCGGACATGTCTGCAGTTCGCTCTCCGTCAATAGCAACATATCCTGCATCCGCATTATCGATCCCGCCTATAATATTGAGCAAAGTGGACTTTCCGGATCCGGAGGGTCCGAGCAGTACACAGATTTCTCCACGCTCTACTTCAAAAGAAATCCCTTTTAATACCTCTGTTCGATTTTCTCCCTCGCCAAATCCCTTTCTCAGATCATGAATTTCCAAAAACATATTCGTTTACCATACCTTTCTTCTATACAGCACCAGTCACGCAAAACCTCCCTGATATACCGAGATCATATATTGCTTATGACCTCTTCATATTGTATGACCGGTAAGACTCAAGCTGGTTAGTTTATACTAACCATACTATAGAATAACGGTTTTCCTAAAAAAAGTACAGACGCTTATTGATGTTTTTTCTCAATAAGCGTCTGCTACTTAAAATATATTGTAAAGTAAATTATCCTGCGTTCCAAAAAACTATAGCAATTTTTAGGAGTGCATATCAATGTAGGCAAGGATCTGTTCTACGAAACTCAGTCCCATTCGATAGAACACATACAAAATGGTAAGCGCCAACAGCATCACAAGCACTCGGTACAATACATAGGCTCGGGCGAAGGTTTTCTTTTCTTCCGGCGTCCGCTTACGAACAGCCAGTACAACCATATACCAAAATCCAAAAATCGGAATATGCATCCAGCAAAAAGTCTGAAACCACTGACCGATCCTGCCCCATTTCTGAAGTTTCTCGATCTGTTCTTCCTGTTTATCCGATTCTTGCGCCTGTTCCGTCGTCTTGTCTACAGCTGTCTCCCTATATCCGGTATGCCCTGCAGAAACGACTGTCTCCTTATCTTTTTCCTGTGGTGTCTGTGCTTTTGTGGCTGCATCTGTCTCTTTGTTTCTCTTTGCAAAGAAACCGGTACGACCTTCTTCCTTCTTGGACGTTTCCGGCAACGGATCCGGATCAATAAAGACGAGATCCGCAAAGGATTCTGCATCCATAATATCTGCGACTTCTTGTTCCAACTGATGTTGGATCTGCTTTGTCTGTGACATGGATTCTTTCGCAGGTGTATTTGTCGTCCGCATCTGCTGTATCTGCTGCCCGGACAGAGCCTTTCCGCTACCGTTGGAATTTGCTGTCTGAGCTGTCACCTGCTGGGCTGTTCTCTGCGGCTGTGCTTTCTGGCCCGCCTGTGATCGTGCGGCTGCTGTCTGATCCGGCCGATGTTGTCTCTGTACCCCGGCAAGCTGTTTTGCCGCCGCGCGCAATTCCTGCTCTCTTCTATCTTCTGCCATATATGTCCTCTTTTCTTCCGATTTCCAATTTCTACTGTGCACCAGCCTGAGCCGTTACTGTCGGCATTGGTGTTGCTGTCGCTTGTGGTATACTTGTGGTTCCCGGAGTATGGTGATTATTCTGTGCATCATATTCCGCTTTCGTTGGCAACATATATAATTCGGTACGGTAAGTCTGGTATTTGCTGTTTAAGCTTGCATATTCTGAATATCCCCTGCATGCCTCTACCGCACTCTTGGCTTTTTCTAACAGGGTCACCATGTTGTCCGGCTGATAATCATAGCCACGTAATGCCTTCAATCTTGTATTAGCAAGCGCAACCCTGGTTTTGCGAAGCTGTTTATTTCTTGCATTCTTTGACGCCGTTTTCTTTTCACGGGCCAGTTCTGCATTAGACTCCTTCTGCTGCTCTTCATATGCTTTCACAACATCTTTCCACTTTACAGTCTCGTCTTTCAGCGAATCATATTTGTTCTTCGCACGCGTCGCATATGATTTGCGGATATCATCATCCTCAATTGAAGAGATCATATCGCGAAGCTCCTGATAACTGATTTCTAACGTATAGTAATCTGCCATACTCTGAATTGTCAGCTTTTCAAATGTTTCCAGCTTACGACGAACTTTTTTCTCATAGGATGCCTCTTCCAGGTTGTCCGCATACGCTGCCTTTGCTTTCAGGATCGTTATCGAGAAGAAGTCTCTGCCCGATGTACGCTTCAGATCCGTGCTTTCTGTTCCTTTGATCATATTTCCCTTGCCGTCATACTTTGCAAGACAAATACCCGATGGTGCCGTAAAATCCTGTGGCTTCTTATTTTTATGGATCTGATTCATGAAGTTCTTCCAAATACCTCCCGGAACAGATGCACCATATACGCCCGGCATAGCTCTCGGCGTGTCATAGCCGGCCCATACTACAGTTGTATAATATTTGGTATATCCACAGAACCATACATCTTTGCTGGAGTTGGTCGTTCCGGTCTTACCGGCTGCGATCTGACCATTGTCTAATTTGAGAGAACGTCCGGTACCATACGGCTCATTCAAAACACCTTTCAATACATCTGTCATCATCCAAGCCGCATCTTCAGTATATACCTGTGTCGTATCATTAGAGCTCTTATATACCGTTCCGTCTGATACATGTTCTATTTTTTGAATACAGGTTTTTTCACTATAGCTTCCGTTGTTGGCAAGTGTTGAAAAGCCCTTTGCCATATCGACTACGCGGACACCTTCGGTAAATCCGCCGAGCGATAACGATAAATTGTCATTATCCACATAACTCAAATTATGAAAATGCATTTTATCTAAGAAAGACATACCATATTTCGGTGTGATCTTTTCTAAAACCTGCCATGCGATCGTATTAATTGATCTTGCAACTGCTTCTCGTAAATGTAAACTGCCACGATAACCGCCACCCGAATTCTTTGGTCCGTTTGTGATCGGATGATCATTGACAACCA
>OGJH01002376.1_pt1 | contig 12375 bp, 10 predicted proteins | sample 1572021 | NCBI WGS metagenome assembly OGJH01 (sample SAMEA2582098, study PRJEB24529) | metagenome | biome: Human gut stool | place: China | collected 2011
TAACTCCGTGATAAACTTCATATCTGTCTTTAAGACCACGAAGGATTGATATTGTATCCTCAACCGTAGGCTCATCTACCATAACAGGCTGGAAACGACGTTCAAGTGCAGGGTCTTTTTCAATATACTGACGATGTTCATCAAGCGTTGTCGCACCAATACAGTGAAGCTCACCTCTTGCAAGCATAGGTTTTAACATATTGCCTGCGTCCATAGAACCTTCTGTCTTACCGGCACCTACTATTGTATGGATCTCATCGATGAAAAGAATTATGCTGCCTTCGCTTTTCTTAACCTCATCAAGAACAGCTTTTAATCTCTCCTCAAATTCACCACGATACTTTGCACCTGCTACAAGAGCACCCATATCAAGTGCAAATATCTTCTTGACCCTCTGAAGGTCATAAAGGAAGATAAGGTCAAATTGCAGATGAGCGGAAGTCTGCTACCTATGAAGATAGTTCCGTGTGAGGGCGACGCTTATACTTACCTCGTTCTCCCTGTAAGACTAGCAAAGGAATAAGAGTATGAAATATCAACAGATAGATGTAAATATAAAATCAGAGTTTATAAAGCTCGATTCTCTGCTTAAATATGCAGGCGTTGTGGAAACAGGCGGCATTGGCAAGGAGATAATCCTCGAGGAGAGAATTAAAGTAAATGGTGAGGTCTGCACAATGAGGGGAAAGAAGATTCGCCCCGGGGATAAGGTGCAGATAGACGAGATAGCTACAGAGATAGTGGTAAAATAAAATGGTGATAACCAAAATTTCCGCAGACGGATTTAAAAATCTCAAAAAAGTCGAGATATATCCTCATGAGAAAATGAATATTTTCTGCGGAAAGAATGCTCAGGGCAAAACAAATCTTATAGAAGCTATATGGCTTTGCAGCGGAGTGAGGTCTTTTCGCAACACAAAAGACAGAGAAATGATAGATATAAACGGACAGTTCATGAATATCGACATTTCATTTAAAAACAGCTTTCGCAGTCAGGATATACATTTTGCAATGGCAAGACCTAATGTGAGAGAAAAAAACGTCACCTTGAACGGCGTAAAACTGAAAACTCCCTCAAAGCTTTTCGGAAGCCTTGATTGTGTTATCTTTACTCCTGAGGATCTGGAGCTTTCAAAAGGCTCTCCCGAAAACAGACGGCAGTTTCTTGACCTTTCAGTGTCACAGATAAAAAATTCCTACAGCTCTGTTATCTCAAAATATGATGATCTTATAGAGCAGAGAAATATATTGTTAAAAAATATCTGTTACGGCAGATCAAAAAGAGATGAGCTTGAAGTGTGGGATATCCAGCTTGCTCAGCTTGGGGCTTATATCTCGCTTTTAAGATATAATTATACAAAAAAACTCGATATGTTCGCAAAAAAGCTTTATGAGGATATATCAGAGGGCAGAGAAAGGCTGGAGCTTGAATATTATTCCACTGTGTATACAAATCTGGAAGGCAGAAAAGATTATTCAGGAGATATGGCTGAGGAGTATCTAAACTGTCTGCAAAATAATCTTGATGACGATATAAGAGCAGGATTTACACAGAAAGGCGTTCACAGAGACGATCTTGCGGGAAAAATAAACGGACTGGCAGTTAGACAGTTCGCTTCTCAGGGACAGCACCGCTCTCTTGCTCTTATTTTGAAGCTTTCGCAGGCTTATATACTTGCCGAGGAGATAGACGACAGCCCGTGTATACTTCTCGATGATGTTTTGAGCGAGCTTGACCTTTCAAGGCAGAAGTTCGTTATCTCGAAAATACACGATATGCAGGTCTTTATAACCTGCTGTGACAGGAATATCCCCTTTGACGAGAAAAGCCATGGAAAGATATTTAATATAGAAAACGGAATGATAGTTCAGGAGAATAAGTGATGTTTCTGCATTTAGGAAATAACTATTTAGTCAATACTAAAGATGTGATAGGCATTTTCGATATAGAGAACACCTCTGTTTCTGCCAACACAAAGGAATTTCTTAATTTTGCGGCAAAAAACAGACGTGTTGTGAACTGCACATATGAAATGCCTAAAAGCTTTGTGGTGTGCCTTGATAAAGACTTTACGGAAACTGTGTATATAAGTCAGATGAGCTGTGCCACACTTTTGAAAAGAAGCAAAAGAATGCCTGAATGATGAATCAAAGATATAAGATTATAAGATAAAAAACCAAGTGATGAGGGGGTTATTTTTTGGAAAATAACAACGAGATCGAGATCCAGAACACCGAGGAAATATCCATGGTGGATAAGCAAAATGATTATAATGAAAATCAGATACAGGTGCTGGAGGGTCTTGAAGCGGTAAGAAAAAGACCTGGTATGTATATCGGATCAACAGGTCCAAAGGGACTTCACCACCTTGTCTACGAGATAGTTGACAACGCTATCGATGAGGCATTGGCAGGATATTGCACTGAGATAGAAGTAGAGATACTTCCCGGGGACATTATCAGAGTTACCGATAACGGACGTGGTATCCCTACAGGTATACACCCAAAGGAGAAAATATCTGCTGCAACGGTAGTTTATACCATTCTCCACGCAGGTGGAAAGTTCGGCGGCGGCGGATATAAGGTAGCAGGCGGACTTCACGGCGTTGGTGCGTCTGTAGTAAACGCCCTCTCGGAATATCTTGAGCTTACAGTTTATGACGGAAAACATATTCATTTTCAGAGGTTTGACAGAGGTAATTATTCAGAGCCGCTGAAAATAATCGGCGATACTGATAAAACAGGTACTTCCGTTCTTTTCAAGCCTGACCCTGAGATCTTTCAGGAAACAACAGTGTTTGACTATGAAACACTGCTTAAAAGACTTAGAGAACAGGCATTCCTTAATGCCGGTATAAAGATAATATTCACTGATAAGAGAAATGAAGCCGAGCCTGTGGGCGAAACTCTCCATTATGAGGGCGGTATAAGACAGTTTGTGGAGCATATCCACAAAACAAGAGGTGTTACTCCGCTTTCTGAGGAAGTTATCTATGTCAACGGCATGGAGGGCGATACTTTTGCCGAGATAGCTTTGCAGTATAACGATACTTATAATGACCTTATACTTTCGTTTGCTAATAATATCCATACTCCTGACGGCGGTACTCATGAAACAGGCTTTAAAAATGCTCTTACAAAGGTAATAAATAACTACGGTAAGAAGTTTGGCTATCTTAAAGACGACGATAAGCTTCTTGGCGACGACGTAAGAGAGGGTCTGACAGCTATAGTATCCGTTAAGCTCACAAACTGTGAGTTTGAGGGACAGACAAAGGGCAGACTTGGCAACCCTGAGGTAAGACCTTTCGTTGACAAGATAGTTACCGAAAAGCTCATGAACTACTTTGAGGAAAACCCTACTGTAGCAAAGGCTATATTTGATAAGTCTGTTCAGGCACAAAAGGCAAGAGAAGCCGCAAAGAAAGCAAGAGAGCTTACAAGAAGAAAATCTGCTCTTGAATCCTCTTCATTGCCCGGCAAGCTTGCAGATTGCTCAGAGAGAGATGCTTCACTCACCGAAATCTATATCGTCGAGGGAGATTCTGCGGGTGGCTCTGCAAAGGAAGGCAGAGATAGAAAATATCAGGCTATACTTCCTTTGTGGGGAAAAATGCTCAACGTTGAAAAAGCCAGGATAGATAAGGTATACGGCAATGAAAAGCTTATGCCTGTTGTTACCGCACTGGGAACATCAATAGGCGAGGACTTTGACCTTTCAAAGCTCCGTTACGGCAAAGTTATCATCATGGCCGATGCCGATGTGGACGGTTCTCACATCTGCACCCTGATGCTGACCTTCTTCTTCCGCTATATGCGCCCCCTCATCGAGCAGGGCCATGTCTACGTTGCCCAGCCGCCCCTGTTCAAGGTGCAGAAGGGCAGCACCATCAAGTATGCCTACAACGACGCCGAGATGGCCGTACTCTCGCAGGAAATGCCGGGTGCAAAGGTCAACCGCTATAAGGGCCTTGGTGAGATGAACCCGGAACAGCTCTGGGAGACCACCATGAACCCCGACAACCGCGTCATCGTGCAGATCACCATCGAGGATGCCGAAAAGGCCGACGAAGCCTTCACCATCCTGATGGGCGACCAGGTCGAGCCCCGCCGCCGCTTCATCGAGGCGAATGCACAGTATGCAAAGCTGGATGTCTGATATCCCTCTCAGGCGCTGACGCGCCAGCTCCCCCTAAGGGGGAGCTTATCGGCAAAAGATAAACGTTCCCTTCTCACGCAAAAAAGCTCGCCCTTTGGGAGAGCTGTCAATGCCGCAGGGCATTGACTGAGAGGGTTGATCCTACGGAGGAAAAAATGGAAGAAGATTTTGTGATGATACCGGGCAGCGGTACCAAAAAGATCATCCGCGACGTCAAGAAAGAGATCGAGACGGCGTTCCTGGACTACTCCATGTCGGTCATCGTGTCCCGTGCGCTGCCCGATGTGCGCGACGGTCTGAAGCCGGTCCACCGCCGCATCCTTTACACCATGCACGAGCGCGGCAACGACCCCAGCCATCCCTACCGCAAGTCGGCGGATACCGTCGGTGCGGTGCTGGGCTCCTACCACCCCCACGGCGACGCGTCGGTCTACGATGCCATGGTCCGTCTGGCGCAGGATTTCTCACTGCGCTATCCGCTGGTGGACGGCCAGGGCAACTTCGGTTCCGTGGATGGCGACCCCCCGGCTGCTTACCGTTACACCGAGGCCCGCATGAGCCGGATGGCTGTCGAGATGCTGACCGATATCGATAAGGATACCATCAACTGGGACCCCAACTTCGATGAGACGAAGAAGGAACCCAGCGTTCTGCCCTGCCGCTTCCCGAACCTGCTGGTCAACGGCAGCCAGGGCATCGCGGTCGGCATGGCCACCAACATCCCGCCCCACAACCTGAGCGAGGTCATCGACGGCTGTGTGGCGTATATCGAAGACCCGGACATCGACCTGCCCGGTCTGATGGAGCATATCAAAGGCCCGGACTTCCCCACCGCCGGCATCATCATGGGCCGCAGCGGCATCCGTGCTGCCTACGCCACCGGCCGCGGCAAGATCACCCTGCGCGGTCGCGCCACCATCGAGGAAAAGAAGAACGGCCGCGCCCAGATCATCGTGACGGAGATCCCGTACATGGTCAATAAGGCGCGCCTCATCGAGAACATTGCAGACCTCGTGAAGGACAAGCGGATCGAGGGCATCAGCGACCTGAACGATGAGACCAACCGCAAGGGAATGCGCATCGTCATCGACGTGCGCAAGGACGCCAACCCCCAGGTCGTCCTGAACCAGCTGTACCAGTACACCCAGCTGCAGGATACCGTGGGCGTCATCATGCTGGCCATCGACCATAAGGTGCCGAAGGTCATGACCCTGAAACAGATGATACAGAAGTACGTCGAGTTCCAGGATGAAGTCGTCCGCCGCCGCACTCAGTATGATTTGAAGAAGGCCAAGGAGCGCGCCCACATCCTCGAGGGTCTGAAGAAGGCCACCGACATCGTGGATGAGCTCATCGCTACCATCCGCGCCTGCAAGGGCGGCATGGCCGAGGCAAAGGCCGCTATCATGGAGCAGTTCGGCTTCGACGACCCGCAGGCCGACGCTATCGTCAAGCTGCAGCTGGGCCGTCTGGCTGGTCTCGAGATCCTCAAAATTGAGGAAGAGCTGTCCGGCTTGCAGGCTAAGATCAAGGATTGGGAGGACATCCTCGCCAACGACGCCCGGGTGCTGGAGATCGTCAAGAACGAGCTGCTGGACATGAAGAAGCGCTTCGGCGACGAGCGCCGCACCGAGATCCAGTCCGTGACCGGTGAGGTGGATATCGAGGATCTGATCGCCGAGGAGCAGTGCGTCTACACCCTGACCGAGGCCGGTTATATCAAGCGTCAGCTCAAGGCCACCTATCAGGCACAGCGCCGCGGCGGACGCGGCATCTCCGGCATGACCCGCAAGGAAGAGGATATCGTGCAGGAGATGTTCGTAGGCTCCACCCACGACTATGTGCTCTTTGTCACTGACCGGGGCCGCCTGTTCCGCATCAAGGGCTACACCATCGCCGAGGGCAGCCGCACCAGCAAGGGCACCAACATCGTGAACCTGCTGCAGCTGGCGGAAGGCGAAAAAGTCACGAACATGATCTGCCAGAGCAAGGACGCAGAACAGGAGGGCGGCTTCGTGACGATGGTCACCAAGCAGGGCCTCATCAAGCGCACCCCGCTGGAACAGTATGCCAACATCCGCCGTTCCGGCCTGATCGGCATTGCCCTGAACGAGGGCGATGCGCTGGCCTGGACCCGCCTGACCACCGGCCACGATATGCTCATCGTTGCCACCCGCAACGGCCAGGCCATCCGCTTCAACGAGGAGGATGCCCGCCCGATGGGCCGCAGCGGCCACGGCGTCCGAGCCATCAAGCTGGCCGAGGGCGACGAGGTCGTCGGCGTCTGCATCTGCCGCGAGGGCGCGACTGTCCTGACCGTGACCGAAAACGGCAAGGGCCGCCGCTCCGAGATCGACACCTATCGCATCACGGCCCGCGGCGGCAAGGGCATCCGCAACTACGATGCCTCCAAGGATAAGGTCGCAGCCGTCAAGATCGTCGATGATGTGGACGATATCCTGCTGAGCAGTCAGGAGGGCATCATCATCCGCTTCCATGCTGACTCCATCCCGGTGCAGAGCCGCTATGGCTCCGGCGTCCGCGTCATGCGCCTGGGCGAGAGCGACAAGGTCATGGTCCTGGCCCGTACCGACCATGACGACGAGGCCCAGACCGCAGCCATCGAGGCGGAGGAGGGCGATGAACCCACCGCCGAGCAGCTGGCCGCGATGGAAGCAGCCGACGAGGCCTCGGCTGCGGAGACCCCCGAAGCAGACTCTGAAAATTGAGCACGAAACCCGGAAGGCTTCGGCCTGAAAGGGAAAGTTAGTCTGGACTTCGCCCGGAACGTGTGATAAAATAACCAAACAATAACAAATCCCATGGGGGAGTAGCAGGCGCTGTTTGCAGACGGCGCAGCAAGTCAACACAATGGCCGCCGGTCGCGGTCTGGCTTGCTTTCATTTGCGAGACCCATGTGTTTTGGTGCGAGTACCACGCCCAACACATGGAGTCCGGATGTAGAAAATGACCCGGAATCGGACGTGTACGCGCGCCGATTCCGGGTTTTGCTTTTGCCGCACCAGATTCCGGTCCGATTTAGGAGGCATGTTTGTATGGAATGGAATTTCTTGTTTTTCTTCAACAGTGGATTGCTGGGCGTGGGCCTTGCCATGGATGCGTTCTCGGTCTCGATGGCGAACGGCCTGCACGACCCCAAAATGTCCGTCAGGAGGATGTGCATCATCGCGGGCGCTTTCGGTGTGTTTCAGGCGGTCATGCCCATGACGGGCTGGGTCTGCGTCCACACCATTGTCGAGCTGTTCTCGTCCTTTGAGATGTTCATCCCCTGGATCGCCCTCATCCTGCTGGCGTACATCGGCGGCAAGATGCTGTTGGAGGGCATCCGGGGCGAAGAGACCGAGGAGGCCATTGAGCTGAGCGCCGGTGCCCTCTTCGTGCAGGGCGTGGCCACCAGCATCGACGCCCTTTCCGTCGGATTCACCATCTCGGAGTACGACTGGACGATGGCGCTGGCGGCAGCGGTCATCATCGCCGCAGTCACCTTCGTCCTCTGCATGGCCGGTCTGCACATCGGCAAACAATTCGGCACCAAGCTGGCCGGCAAGGCATCCATCCTGGGCGGCGTCATCCTCATCGGCATCGGTCTGGAGATCTTCCTCACCGGCGTCCTCTGACGGAAACGTTTTCACTGAGCCTTGCATTCGTAAAAAAATATTTCGCACATGCGCCGCAGCACGGCCTCCTGCATTTTCGGCACAGTGGCCAAGAAATGCAGGGGGACTTTGGAAGAGCTGCTGTGTTTTTTGCCGGTTCGTGCGCAATTTCTGCGGCTTTGAGAAAACGGCAAAGTTTCTTTACTGAAATTTCGTACAAAGAAACGCAGCCCGGCCGGTTTTTGGTGCAGATTTCGCTTGCAAAACCTCCGGAGATTTGATATGCTCAGGGCAGAAAACAACATTTCCAACAATGGTCGGAAATGTTGCAATACCAGACCATTCATAAGGAGGTACCGAATATGGCAACCAATATGAGCCGCCGCGTTTTTCTGAAGTGTGCAGGTGCTGCTGCACTGGCTGTGACTGCATCCGGCATCTTCGCAGGATGCTCCCCATCGGGCGGAGGATCGAAAGACACCGTGTACGGCGTGGGTGAGTCCACACAGATCAATGGAGTGAACGTAAAGCTGCTGGGCTATCGCCAGGATAAGATTTCGGGCATGGTCGGGAACTATGCAGGAAAAACGTTCATCACCGTGTGCATCGGGCTGGAAAATCAGTCGGAGCAGACGGTCAAGATGGGAAATACCACGGAGACCGAACTGGCCGAGGTGCTGAAGGCGATCTATAACAACCAGTATGAGACGCTGGGCAAGAGCGATTTCAAGATGACGTCGGACAGCGGCAAGATCGGCCATGCGGAGATCGGTTATCTGACGGACGAGACCGGCCTGAAGAGCTACGGTGTGCGGGATAACCTGAACCCGAAGGAGACGGGCTGCATCAAGATCTATGCGGTCGTTCCGAGCAACTGGGAGCAGATCGGCATCCAGTATACGCCGTACTTTGCCCCGAACGAGACCCGCAGCTTTGTGCTGAACCGCGCCAACACACTGTAATCATGCCTACGGCCCTTCCCCCAGGGCCAGGCGTTTTCTCCGACCCCACAGAAAAAGGACCCGCGCCGCAGAGTGAATGCCCTGCGGCGCGGGTCCTTTTGTGGTTGAAGCGCAAGTTTTATGATTCCGGTTCAAAATAGTCGGCATATTCCTCGGTGAGCTTGGAGCCAAGCCGCCGGATGCCGCCGTAGAGGTGCCGCTCCACCAGCGGCTCAAATGCAGCCATGTCGCAGCGCTCGATGGCGTCGATGAGGTTGGTGTGGTCTGCGATGACCTCGGCCAGCCCGCCGCTGGTGATGGTGTCCAGCATCCGGAACCGGCTGTAGTCGGCGTGGGCGTTCTGCAACGTCCGCCAGAGGTACATCTTCCCCATGGCGGCAAACCAGGTCTCGTGGAGCAGGCGGTCGGCCTCGTACAGACGGTTGAAGTCCGGGTGCTCGGCATGGGCCAGAGCCTCGTAAGCAGCGGCCCGCTTCCGGATGAGGGCCCGCTGTTCCGGGGTGCACCGGGGCGAAAAATCCCGCAGTACACGGGCCTCCACGGCGGTGCGCTCGTAGATCAGCTCCTCCACGATCTCGCGGTTCAGCCGGGTAACGGTGGTGCCCTTGTAGGGCACGATCTTCACCAGCCCGTTTTCCTGCAGTTTCTGCAAAACGACCCGGATGAGCGACCGCGGTGCCCCGAACCGGGTGCAGAGCGGGTTCTCGCTCAGCGAGCTTCCGGGGCGGATGGTCAGGTCGATGATCTCCCGCTCCAGCACATCATAGATCGCGGCGTCTGTTTTGTATGTTTGTTGTTCCATAGCTTCGTTCCCCAGACAACAAGGCCCGGCTGTGTTCAAGCCGAAGGCGAAAAAATAGAGTGGACCGACCTGCCGAAGACGGATGCTAAACGTTCCATGGCGCGGTCTCCGGCTTTTCCAATGCGAACTTCATCGGCTCCCCGGTCTCCGGGTGCAGAAAACAGAGCCGTGCGCTCTGCAGTGCAATGGTTCCCTTGAAATGGCTGCCGTATTTGCCGTCGCCCCAGAGCGGATGCCGCCGGGAGGCGAACTGCACCCGGATCTGATGGGTCCGCCCAGTGTGGAGAGTGATGTCCGCAAGGCTCAGGGTTCCGTTCGAGGCGGTGATGCGGTATTCGAGCACGGCTTCCCGCACCCCTTTGCGCGGGCGGCTGACCGGGAAGACCCGGCCCTTCCGGCTGTCCTTGAACAGATAGTCCCGCAGGATGCCGTGTTCCGGCAGCGTTTCGTCCGGTGCCCCGGCAAGGACGGCCCGGTACTGCTTGGTAAAGACCGGTGCGGGCAGCGTATTTTGGGTGGGTGCAGCCCGGCCGTCCAGCACGGCGTAGGCTTCCTGGCTCTGGGTGATCTGCCGTGTCAGCGCGGCGGCGGCCTTCGGGGTCCTGGCACAGACCATCAGGCCGGACACGCCGGTGTCCAGCCGGTGCACGATGCCCACATAGGCGTCCGGCTGCCCCCACAGCTCCCGCAGCCGGGCGGGCAGGCCGGCCTCACTGGACAGGCCTGCCGGTTTGTTCACGACCACAAGGGCCGCATCCTGATAGAGGATCACAGTTTGCCCTCGTCCAGCAGGGCCTTCAGCTTGAGCACGCCTGCCACAGTTTTGCCGTCCTTGATCTCGCCGCTCATGACCATCTCATAGGCTTTCTGCAGCGGCACACGGTCGGGTGTCAGGAACTCGTCGGCGTCCAGGTGCATGTGGGTCTCCTTCAGGCCGGTGGCCACCCAGGTGTAGATGACCTCGGTGTCGTAGCCCACGGTGGGGTAAAATTCGCCCAGCGAGGTGTAGTGCTCGGCGGTCAGGCCGCACTCCTCTTCCAGTTCGCGCTTAGCGGCTTCAAAGGGGTCTTCGCCCGCTTCCAGCTTGCCGGCGGGCAGCTCCCACAGCTCCTGCTGCATGGCATAGCGGAACTGGCGCACCATGCAGATGGTGCCGTCCTCAAAGTAAGGCACGATGCAGGCACCGCCGTGGTGGTGCACCACTTCGCGGGTGGCGGTCTTCCCGTTCTCCAGCAGGGCGGTGTCCTTGGTCAGGGTGATGACCCGGCCCTCGAAGAGCACCTCGCTGGTCAGTTTCTTCTCAAAATGTGCTGCGTCCATCGTTTCTGCGTCCTTTCTGAACGAGCCGGAGCCTGCTCCGGCCCGGATAAATCACTGGCTCCAGTTTACGGCATTTCCTGTACGATTGTCAATTCAAAATTAAGGAAAAGTTAAGAAAAAATCGCTCCATTGGCCAAAAACTTAAAATTCTGCAAGAATGAATCCCACCAAAAACACAAGCGTAAAAAACCAACAAAAAAAATCGTGAAATTTTGTTGCGTTTTGCCAGTGGGTTTGCGTTTACTTTAGAAGCGGAATTTGTTATTATAGTATACGAGCAATAGTGCCTTTTGGGGTTCTCCGGCCCCGCCGGGGCGCTTATTGCCCCGCGCAAAAGGTACCAAATTCTGAACAATGGAGGAAGAAAAATGCCTAGAGCAAAGCAAACCATGGATGGCAATACCGCTGCCGCTCATGTAGCATATGCCTACACGGACGTGGCTGCCATCTACCCCATTACCCCGTCTTCTCCGATGGCTGACTCTGTGGACCAGTGGTCCGCAGCTGGCCAGAAGAACATCTTCGGCAACCAGGTCAAGGTCGTCGAGATGGAGTCTGAGGCCGGCGCTGCCGGCGCTGTGCACGGCTCTCTGGGTGCAGGTGCTGTTACCACCACCTTCACCGCTTCTCAGGGCCTGCTGCTGATGATCCCCAACATGTACAAGATCGCTGCTGAGCAGCTGCCCTGCGTGTTCGATGTTTCTGCACGTACCGTTGCTACCCAGTCCCTGAACATCTTCGGTGATCACAGCGACGTTATGGCATGCCGCCAGACCGGCTTCGCAATGCTGGTCGAGAGCAGCGTGCAGGAAGTCATGGATCTGTCCCCGGTTGCCCATCTGGCAGCAATCGAGGGCAAGGTCCCCTTCCTGAACTTCTTCGATGGCTTCCGTACTTCTCACGAGTACCAGAAGATCGAGAAGTGGGATTACGCTGATCTGAAGGAAATGTGCAACATGGAGGCTGTTGAGGAGTTCCGCGCCAAGGCACTGAACCCTGAGCACCCCAAGATGCGCGGTTCCCACGAGAACGGCGACGTGTTCTTCCAGCATCGTGAGGCCTGCAACTCTGTCTACGACGCACTGCCCGCAGTCGTCGAGAAGTACATGGCCAAGATCAATGCAAAGCTGGGCACCAACTACGATCTGTTCAACTACTACGGCGCTCCCGATGCAGACCGCGTCATGATCGCTATGGGCTCTGTCTGCGACGTTGCAGATGAGGTCGTCGATTACCTGAACGCCAAGGGTGAGAAGGTCGGTATCGTCAAGGTCCGCCTGTATCGTCCCTGGGTCTCTTCCGCTCTGCTGAAGGTCCTGCCCAAGACTGCAAAGAAGGTCGCAGTTCTGGACCGCACCAAGGAGCCCGGCTCCCTGGGCGAGCCTCTGTACCTGGATGTTGCTGCTACCCTGCGTGAGGCCGGCATGAACGATGTCGTCCTGACCGGCGGCCGCTACGGCCTGGGCAGCAAGGACACTCCCCCGTCCTCCATCTTCGCTCTGTTCAAGGAGCTGG
>OGJH01002394.1_pt1 | contig 12218 bp, 10 predicted proteins | sample 1572021 | NCBI WGS metagenome assembly OGJH01 (sample SAMEA2582098, study PRJEB24529) | metagenome | biome: Human gut stool | place: China | collected 2011
TCGGCACCGAGCGCCACGAGAGCCGCCGCATCGACAACCAGCTGCGCGGCCGTGCTGGCCGTCAGGGCGACCCCGGTGCCTCCCGCTTCTACCTGAGCCTGGAAGACGACCTGATGCGTCTGTTCGGCGGCGACCGCGTCTCCGGCCTGATGGACACCCTGAAGATCGACGAGGACACCCCCATCGAGAACCGCATGATCACCAGCACGCTGGAAAGCGCCCAGAAGAAGCTGGAAGGCCGCAACTTCGAGATCCGCAAAAACGTGCTGAAGTACGACGACGTGATGAACCAGCAGCGCGAGATCATCTACGGCCAGCGCCGCAAGGTGCTGGATGGCGAAGATATCAGCACCGAGATGCACAACATGCTGCGGGAGAACATCGACTCCAGCTGCGGCCAGTTCCTTGCCGGTGACGTGAAGGATGACTGGGACTTTGGTGCCCTGCGCCGCCACTATCAGGGCTGGCTGACCACCGACGAGGACTTCCACTACACGGTGGCCGACTTCGACGACATCTCCCGTCAGGGCATTGCCGACCAGCTCTACGACCGCGGCATGAAGATCCTGGCGGACAAAGAGCAGCGCTACGGCGCTCCCGTCATGCGCGAGCTGGAGCGCATCTGCCTGCTCAAGTGCGTGGATCGCCAGTGGATGGACCACATCGACAACATGGACCAGCTGCGTCAGGGCATCGCACTGCGCGGCTATGGCCAGAAGGACCCCGTTGTGGAGTACCGCATCGAGGGCTTTGACATGTTCGACCAGATGGTGGATTCCATCCGCGAGTCCAGCATCAAGATGCTGCTGACCATTGAGATCCGTCAGGCTGGTGCTGCCCCCAAGCGTGAGCAGGTGGCCAAACCCACCGGTGAGGGCTTCGTGCCCGGCAACGGTGCCCCCGGTGCCAAGGGTGCGCCCCACGGCCAGCCGGTGCGGGTGATCAAGATCGGCCGCAACGACCCCTGCCCCTGCGGCAGCGGCCTGAAGTGGAAAAAGTGCACATGCGCCAAGTACCACCCGGATGGAGCCAACACCGGAGAAAACTAAAGAAGAATCTGTAAAAGCCCCCGGAATGGACAAAAACAGTCCATTCCGGGGGCTTTGTGTATGAAAGAGCAGTCAGAGAGCAAGGCTCTGGGTACGCCATGCTCCGGTGCGGTATTGCGCAAAGGAAATGCAGAAGTTCGCAAGCCAGCCGATGGGCACGGCGTACCAGACAACGGCTACACCCCAGATCGGAGCACCGAACCAGGAGAGAAGCACCCGGATGGCCAGGTTGACAAGGTTGGCAATGGTGAACATCCGGACATCTCCGGCACCCCGCAGGACTCCGTCCACGGCCATTTTGAACCCGATCAGACAGAAGAAAAAGCCGATGAACCGCAGATAGCTTTCGCCGGTGGCAACCGTCTGGGCCGAGGGAGCCTGGTCCAGGAACAGAGCGATGATGGGAGAGTGGAACAGTTCCAGCACCGCACAGAGGAAAACAGCGATCAGGAGGACCATCCGGTTTGCATCCCGGTAGCCCTGGGTGACGCGGTCAGCCCTGCCAGCTCCAAGGTTCTGTGCAGTGTAGGAGGAAAGGGCATTGCCAATGGCGGACATGGGAACGACACAGAGGGATTCGATCCGCATGGCGGCAGAAAAACCGGCAAGGACCTGGGTGCCGAAGCCGTTAACCACCGATTGGACCAGCAGCATTCCAATGGAGACCGTGGATTGCTGTAAGATGGAGGGCAGTGCGATCCGGGCCATGGCCAAAAGCTCTTTCTGACGGAACAGCCCGTCGGAAGCACCCTCATACTGCCGGAGTTCCCGGCAAAATACAAGGAACGACAGTACCGCTGCGATGCCCTGAGCAAGGAACGTGGCGTAAGCAGCACCCAGAACACCGGCCCCCTGCACCGCCACAAGGTACCAGTCCAGCGCAACATTCAGCAGGGAAGAAAAGATCAGAAAGTAAAGCGGGATGCGGGATTTTCCCAATGCGTTGAACAGGGCAGAGAGAATATTATACATGAACAGGAACGGCAGACCATAAAAGTAGACATTCAGATAGCGCACGGCGATCTCCAATGCATCCGCCGGGGTGTTCAGTGCAGCCATGATCTGGCGGCTGAACAGCAGCCCGACTGCAGAAAGCAGAACGCTGATGCCCAGAAATGTCAGCATCGCAGTGGAAACGGCAGAACGCATCTGTCCGTAGCGTCTGGCCCCGAAATGGTGGCTGATGATCACGGAGGCTCCGATGCCGCCGCCAATGGCAACACAGATGAAGATCGTGGTCAGAGAATAGGAGGCTCCCACAGCGGCCAATGCCGTCTCGCCGTTGTAATGGCCGACAATGGCGGAATCTACAATGGTATAGGCCTGCTGGAACAGGTTGCCTGCAATCATAGGGGCACAGAAGCGGATCAGAGCCCGCAGGGGTTTTTCGGTGATCAGATAGTCATTGGAAATGCTCATGCCTTTTTCCCTGCCTTTCTCCGGCTGCAGGTCCCGGCAAATTCGCAGGCACAGTTTTCCAGGCGGCTCTGCGGCACCTGGCAGGCCGAAAGCAAGGGGGCAACGGCGCGCACCGCCTGTTCCAGCCGTGTGCGGTCCACACGGTAATGCATCTGGTAGTCCAGGCGTTCTCCGGTGACAAGGCCGCAGTCTTTCAGCACCTGAAGCTGCTGCGAGACTGCGGGCTCACTGATGCCAAGCTTTCTGGCAAGAGCTTTGACACAGTAGTGATATTCCAGCAAAAGGGTCAAAAGCTGATACCGCGTTGGGGCAGTGAGCAAATGGAGCAATTCAAGATCGGTCATAGTACGCCTCATGATTAAGAAAAAGCTTAATTAATAATTTTCTTAATTATAGTGAGAAGCCGAAAACTTGTCAAGAGGAAAGACACGGCCCGTAAAAAAGATTGCAAATGAAACTGTCTGCAGGTATAATAACATCAGAAAAACTTTTCTGTGAAAAACATTTTGATGGGAGTTGATTTTGGAATGATCGCACCGGAAAAACTGCTGGAAACGGCAAGAACACTGGAGCCCCGGCTGGTGGAATGGCGGCGCACCCTGCACCGTCACCCCGAAGTGGGCTTTGACCTGCCCGAGACAAAGGCACTGGTCAAAAAGGCCCTGACTGAGATGGGCTACATCCCGCAGGACTGCGGCAAGTGCGGCGTGCTGGCCCTGGCGGGCGGCAAGAAGCCCGGCAAGACCATTTTGCTGCGCGGCGACATGGACGCCCTGCCCATTCAGGAAGAATCCGGCGAGGAATTTGCTTCCGAGGTGCCGGGCAGGATGCACGGCTGCGGCCACGATATGCACACCGCCATGATGCTGGGTGCAGCCAAGCTGCTGAAAGAGCACGAGGACGAGATCGAGGGCACCGTGAAGCTGGAATTCCAGCCCGCCGAGGAGATTTTCCAGGGCTCGCTGGACATGCTGAACAGCGGCCTGCTGGAAAACCCGAAGGTGGATGCTGCTGTCATGTTCCACGTTCTGGCCGGGATGCCCCTGCCGGTGGGCACCGTGCTGGTGCCGGGCGGCGGAATCACCATGGCAAGCTGTGAGCAGTACCACATCACCGTGCACGGCAAGGGCGGCCACGGCTCCATGCCCAACAACTGCATCGACCCCATCACCGCAGCGGCCCACATCCACATTGCCCTGCAGGAGATCAACAGCCGCGAGCTGGACCCCGCCAAGTTCGGCGTGTTCACCACGGGCCGGTTCGAGGCAGGCAAGGCGTCCAACGTCATCCCGGACTCCGCCGACATGTGGGGCACCATCCGCACGGTGGACCCTGAGGGCGCTGTGAGCGAACAGATTCATCAGCGCATGACCGAGATCGCACAGGGCGTGGCGGCAGCCTACCGCTGCACCGCTGACGTAGAGTTCAGCGACCACTGCCCCTGCATGGTGGTGGATACGCCGCTGGCGAAAGATTCCCTCACCTATATGACCGAACTGCTGGGCCGGGGTGCCATGGATATGACCCCCATCACCGGCGGCAAACCCGGCGGCGGCAGTGAGGACTTCGCCTTTGTCAGCCACGAGGTGCCCACCGTGAGCATGTTTATCTCGGCAGGCAACGCCAAAGAGGGCTATATTTACGGCCAGCACCACCCGAAGGTGCGCTTTGACGACAGCGTGCTCTACGAAGGTGCAGCGGCCTACGCCTATATGGGCCTGCGGTGGCTGAAAGATCACCAGTAATTTTTTAAAAGACAGCAAGACCCCGGAAGGTTCAAGTGCCCTCCGGGGTCTTGCTTTTTTGTGTTCACTTTACGGCGAGTGCTTCCAGTTCTGCACAGCCTTTTTCGGTCAGATAAGGCCGCAGCAACAGCCATTGCATCCGCATCATGTCATCCACAGCTGCGTCGGTGGCCTGACGGCTGACCGACACCCGCTGCTGCCAGCCCACATGGCTGAACATGATCAGGTCGATCACATCTTGCAGGGTCTGGCCGTCCAGTTCTGGCCGGAAGATTCCCTGCTGCCGCAGCTGCGTGAAAAGCCGTTCCAGGTTCTGCTGCAACCGATGGATGCGGGCCGCATTCTCCTGCTGCTGGCCGGGCAGGTCTTCAAACAGCAGCGGGTCATCAAACATACGGGCGTGATCCACCAGCGAGATGAGCATGCGGCGCAGATAGCCGTCCAATGCCGCCAAGGTCGCGTCCTCCGGCAGGATGATGGTCTTCAGCTCCTGCTCTGCAAGGGCCGTGGCGATATCCTGCTTGTGCGGGAAATGATAGGTCAGGTTGCCCACACTGATGCCCAACTGGGCTGCAATGGCCCGCATGGATACGCTGCGGTAGCCCTGCTGCTCGAACAGCTGTGCTGCTGCCGTTAAAATTCTGCCTTTCGTGTCTTCCATGTTGTTCTCCCCTTTGCACCAGTATACCATAACTCGGCCAAAAGGGAAGCATCATTCTCAGACAGCTTTTTCGTACTCGTCGTTCTGGATGCGATCGTACAGGGTCTTGAGCATATCCAGATAAGTGCAGCCCTCGGCGATGGTGGCACCGGAAACGCCGTCGATCTCGGTGCCGTTGGCAGCCACGATCTGTTCTGCAAGAGTGCTCAGTGCAGCGCCGCCAACGCTCTCGGTCTCGTCCGGGGCGTCAAAACTGACGGCGGTAATGGTGTCGCCCTCCATGGTAACGGTGGCGGTGATGACGCCGCCAAAGCCGTCACCCTTGCCGGTGAGGGTGGTGCCTGCGGCAGAAGATGCAGTGGTGGACGTGCTGGATGCAGAGCCGCCGCAGGCTGCAAGGCTGAGTGCCAGGCTGCCCGCGAGGATCAGGGATACTGCTCGTTTCATAACTTCTTTTCTCCTTGCGATTATCCGTTGATTCTTTTTAATTTTAGTACAACGTACTAGAACGGATAAAATTATAACAATCTTTGCTGCATTTTGCAAGCCCCTTTTGCAAAAAAATCCCGCACAGGCGGCAAACCTGTACGGGATGGTATGGGACTCAAATCAGTTTTGCCCCGGAATGCGGCAGGCTGTCGGCCCCAAGGCTTTGCAGCTTCTGCGGCAGAGCGGCAAGGTCGCCGCCGGTGTAGTACCATGCCGCGGCGGCTCCTGCCAGCACCAAAAGGAGCAGGAGAAGCAAGAGCCTGCGCAGCAAATGCCGCTTGCGAGGCGGCTTTGCCAGGGTGGGAGCAGCGGCGTCTGTCGTATCCGGCAGGCACTGCGCGGTGAGATGTTCCGGTGGGATGGCATTGCCGTATTTCTGCCAGCTTGTCCCTGCCGCCTGCGGCAGACCGCACGCGGCCCGGCGCAGCATGTCCAGCAGCCAGAGGGCCGGGGCATCGGTATCGGCCACTGTGCGCACCCAGCAGCCCCGGCGGCTGCCCACGAACAACACGGTATCCTCCGCGCGCTCCACGCACCCGGCAGCAAGGTCGGTGCCCACCAGCCGCAGCACCGCCTGCACCCGGGCAAGGGCCATGGCGGCGGGCCCGCCCTTCACCCGGCGGGTCTTCGCGTCCAGCTTTGCGCGAATTTTCTCGTCCGCGTAGCTCATGGCACCAAAGTCGAACACCTTTTCCGCCACAGCCACGGTCTCCAGCCGCGTTTCCAGTAGTGCCCCGGCGGCAGCGTCCGCGCAGACCAGCAGCTTTTTGTGGGCTTCCAGCGCCTGCACAGTGGCAGCAGCAAGGGTGGTCTCCCCTTCTCCGTACAGCTGGGCGGCAAACTGCCGCTGCAGGGCTTTCCGGGCTTTTTCCAGCTGGGCGGGCGTCTCGGCCTGCAACGCCAGAAGCGTTTCCGCACCCCGGCTGCGGCACTGCACTGCCATGCCTTCGGCGGCAATGGCCTGTGCTGCCTGCCGGACCGCCGCCGCCGGCGTGCCGAACAGCCGCAGCACGCAGGCCGTCTGTGTTTTTTCTTCGTGTGTCAAATGCATCACCCCCGCGGCCCGGGGCCGCATTTAGTCTGCCTTGAGGAAGAATGCATCCAGTGCCGTCAGCGCGGTGTCATCGTGCTGCGCACTCTTTGCCAGCGCCTGCGTACCGGCGGGCACCTTGCCCTGTGCCAGCCGCAGTGCCAGCTCCAGCGCCGCCTGTGCCGCACGGGCACGCACCATGGCGCGGTCCGGGCGGGAGACGAACAGCTTTTTCACATAGACGGTATCGCCGCGCGCCGCGCCCAGATACACGGTGCCCACAGGCCGGACGGCGTCGCCGCCGGTGGGGCCTGCCACGCCGGTGACGCTGACGGCAATGTCTGCACCTGCCGTCTCGGCAGCGCCCAGTGCCATCTGCGCCGCCACCGGGGCGGACACAACGTTATATTTGGCGATGACGGCGGGGTCCACGCCCACCATCTTTGCCTTGGCCTGCTCCCAGTAGGTGACAAAGCCGAAGCCGAACACCTCGCTGGAGCCGGACACGCTGGTGAGCCGCTGAGCGATGAGGCCGCCGGTGCAGCTTTCTGCCGTGGCGAGGGTGAGGCCCCTTGCCTGCAGCGTATGGATGACCGTTTCTTCCAGACCGGCCACATCCTCATCATACACCGCGTCGCCCAGCAGATCATAGAACTTTGTGGCATAGGCGCGGCACATTTTTTCGGCTTCTGTGTCGGTTTCTGCCCGGGCAGTGATGCGGATCTCACACTCGCCGGTCTTGCAGTAGATGGCGGCGGTGGGGTTTGCGTTTTCCAGCAGATGCCGCACGCGGTATTCCAGATTGCTCTCGCCGCCCAGCACCCGCAGGGTGAGCGAGTGCAGGGTGCAGTTCTGGCGGGCCATCAGCAGCGGGCGGACGCTCTCCTCCCACATAGCCTTCATTTCGTGGGGCACGCCGGGCATCAGCACGGCACAGTGGCCGTCCTGCTCGAACCATGCGCCGGGGGCGGTGCCGTGGTTGTTGATGACCTTGTGGCCGTGCACCGGAACCATGGCCTGCTTGCGGTTGTTGGGCGTGGTCTCGCGGTGGGTGCGGGTGAAGAAAGCGACGATCTTCTCCCACTCCACGGGGTCGAATTCCAGCGTGTCGCCGTAGCAGGCAGCCACCGTCTCCTTGGTCAGGTCATCCGCCGTGGGGCCAAGGCCGCCGGTGAACACTAACAAATCGCACCGCTGCTTGGCTTCGTTGACAAAATCGGCCAGGCGGCTGTGGTTGTCGCCGATGGTGCTCTCCCGCTGGACGGTGATGCCCAGTGCCGCCAGTTCGCGGCTCAGATACTGGGCGTTGGTGTTGAGAATATTGCCGAGCAGCAGCTCGGTGCCCACACTGATAATTTCTGCCGTCATGGACAAATCACCCCTCAAACTCTACCTGATCGGTGATACGGATGCGGATGCGCTCGGCGTTTTCGGCGGCTTCGGCTTCCAGCGCGGCAAGGCCGGGCATGGCGGCTTCGGCTTCCAGAATTTCGGCAAGCTCCGGGCGGATCTTCGGGTGCGGGGGCGTAAAGATGGTGCAGCAGTCCTCGTAGGGCAGGATGCTGGTCTCGAAGGTGTTGATGTGGCGGGCCGTCTCCACGATTTCGGTCTTGTCCATGCCGATGAGCGGGCGCAGGATGGGCAGGTCCTGTGCGGCGTCGGTGCACTGCAGGGCCTTGACGGTCTGGCTGGCCACCTGAGCAAGACTCTCGCCGGTGATGAGGGCTTCGCAGCCCTGCTTCTTGGCAATGACATTGGCGATGCGCATCATGCTGCGGCGCATCAGCACCGTGAACAGCACATCCGGCGCATTGTCGCGGATATACTCCTGCGGCTTTGTGTAGGGCACCACGAACAGGTTGGAGCTGCCGGTGTAGATGCTGGTGAGCTGGGCAAGGGCCTTCACCTTGAGCTTTGCACGCTCGGAGGTGTACGGCGGGGAAGCAAAGTGGATGTGGTCCAGTGCCAGGCCGCGCTTTGCCATGCGGTAGGCCGCCACCGGGCTGTCGATGCCGCCGGAGAGCATGTTCAGCGCACGGCCGCTGGTGCCCACGGGCAGGCCGCCCTCGCCGGGCACCTTGGGGCCGTGGATGTAGGCACCGTAATCGCGAATCTCCACGATGACCTTGAAGTCAGGGTTGTGCACATCCACCTTGAGGTAGTTGTGCTTGCCCAGCAGATAAGCGCCCAACTCCCGCATCAGCTCCGGGCTGGTCATGGGGTAGGTCTTATCGGAGCGGCGGGCTTCCACCTTGAAGGTGCGGATGCCGTGCAGGCTGGCACCGAGGTAATCCTCGGCGGTCTGGCAGATGGTATCGAAGTCCTTGTCGCAGACCACGGCGCGGCTGAGGGCGGCCAGGCCGAACACCTTGCTCACCCGGTCGAAGGCGAGATCCATATCCACGTCTTCTTCCTCGGGTTCCATGTAGAAGGTGGACTGGGTGCAGTACACCTTGAACTTGCCCACGGTCTTGAGCCGGTAGCGCAGAATCTTCATCATAGCCGACTCGAACTGGTTGCGGTTGAGGCCCTTCAGGGACATTTCGCCCTGATAGCCCATAATGATCTCATGCATAGATATTCTCCAATTACTTTTTGATTTTCTGTAAATGCTTCATACCGTCTTCAAAGCGGTTGAGGAAGGCGTCCACGTCCTCCGGGGTGTTGTCGCCGCAGAAGGAAACGCGGATGGCTGTGTCGATGGACAGCGGGTCTTTGCCCATGGCCGCCAGCGTGTGGCTGGGCTGGCCGCGGCCGCAGGCACTGGCCGAGGAAACATAGATCTGTGCTTCCGCCAGCCATGCCAGCATGGTCTCGCTCTTGATGCAGTTCTCGCTGAAGTTCAGCACCTCCGGCACCGCATTCGCCGGGCTGTTGATGACGACCTCCGGGAAGGCTTTCAGCCCATCCCGCAGGCGCTGGTTCAGCGCACGCATGGCGGTGTCGCGGCTGTGCATCGTTTTGGCAAGGCGGGTAGCTGCGGCGGCAAGGCCCATAGCATAGGGCAGATTTTCCGTGCCCGGGCGCAGGCCGCGCTCCTGCTCGCCACCAAGGTAGGGCGGCTGGAAGGCCTGCACCAGCCGGTCGGAGAGGTACAGCGCGCCAATGCCCTTGGGCGCGTGGATCTTGTGGCCGCTCACCGACAGGGTGTCGATGTTGTCCAGCTTGATGGGCACGCGCATCCATGCCTGCACCGCGTCCACATGGACGATGGTACGGCTGTTGCGGCGCTTCACCTCGGCGGCAAGGCGCTCGACCTCGCTGCGGGTGCCCACCTCGTTGTTCACCATCATGCAGGCCACGAGGATGGTGTTTTTGTCCACATGCTCCAGCATTTCGTTGATATCCAGCGTGCCGTCGGCGCGGGGCTTGACCACCGTCACGTTGTAGCCCTCGGCGGCAAGGCGCTCCAACGGGCGCTGGACGCTGGGGTGCTCGAAGCCGGACACCACGATGCCCTTGCCAAAGGTGCGGGTGCGGGCCGCGCCCAGCAGGGCAAGGTTGTTGCTCTCGCTGCCGCAGGAGGTGAAGTACAGCTCCTTTGCCTTGCAGCCCAGGGTGCGGGCCACGGCGGCGCGGGCGGCGTTCAGCGCTTCCTCACTGCGGGCACCGGGACCGTACAGGCTGGAAGGGTTGGCCCAGTGTTCCCGCATGGCCTTGTCGATGACATCTGCCACCTCCGGGGCCACGATGGTGGTGGCGGCGTTGTCCAGATAATGCAATTCAGGGTTTTGCAGCATAAAAGGGATTCCTGCTTTCTGTTTTCATAATAATCCATGATAAGTATACCACAGCCTGCCGTATAACGCAAAAGATTTGGTGCTGTTTTTCCTTGACAAACACCCCGCCGGTGTGCTATCTTTACAGCAGAGAGACCGCGTTTCTGCTGACGGAACCTTGTGGAGCACCACAGTGCGGATGCGCGGGAGAGTCAATGCCGACCGTCTGGGCAGCCTTGCGCAATTGCTGCGCAAAGCTGCCTTTTTGTTTAACAGGAGGGTACAGGATGAAAACCGATATCGAGATCGCACAGGAAGCCAAAATGAAGCCCATCACGGAGATCGCCGCTCAGCTGGGCCTTGCCGATGAGGACGTGATCCCCTACGGCCGCTACAAGGCCAAGATCAACCACCGCCTGATCCACAACGTGAAAAAGCAGGGCAAGCTGATCCTTGTCACCGCTATCAGCCCCACCCCGGCCGGTGAGGGCAAGACCACCACCAGCGTGGGCCTGGCCGATGCCATGAACGCTCTGGGCAAAAAGACCATGCTCTGCCTGCGTGAGCCCAGCCTTGGCCCCGTGTTCGGTGTCAAGGGCGGCGCGGCCGGCGGCGGCTATGCCCAGGTGGTGCCTATGGAGGACATCAATCTCCACTTCACCGGGGACTTTCACGCCATCGGCGCGGCCAACAACCTGCTGGCGGCGATGTTGGACAACCACATCCAGCAGGGTAACGCCCTGGGGATCGACGTCAAGCGGATTACGTGGCGGCGGTGTGTGGATATGAACGACCGGCAGCTGCGCAGCATCGTGGATGGCCTGGGGGGCCGGATGCAGGGTGTGCCCCGGGAGGACGGATTTGATATCACCGTGGCCAGCGAGGTCATGGCCGTGCTGTGTCTGGCATCGGACATCCCGGATCTGAAAGCCCGTCTGGGGCGGATCGTGGTGGGCTACACCTATGACGACGCCCCGGTGACCGCTGCCGACCTGAAGGCGGCCGGCGCCATGGCGGCCCTGCTGAAGGACGCTCTGAAGCCCAATCTGGTTCAGACGCTGGAGCATACTCCGGCCCTGATCCACGGCGGACCCTTTGCCAACATCGCCCACGGCTGCAACTCCGTCACCGCCACCCGGATGGCTCTGAAGCTGGGGGACTATGCCATCACGGAAGCGGGCTTCGGCGCGGATCTGGGGGCGGAGAAGTTTCTGGACATCAAGTGCCGCATGGCGGGGCTGAAGCCCGACGCGGTGGTGGTCGTGGCCACGGTCCGGGCATTGAAGCACCACGGCGGCGCAGCCAGAGCGGAGCTGGGCAGAGAGGATCTAGCGGCCCTGGAGCGGGGACTGCCCAACCTGCTCCAGCATGTGGACAATATCAAAAACGTATTTGGCCTGCCCTGCGTGGTGGCCATCAATGCGTTCCCCACGGACACGGCGGCGGAGCTGAAGCTGGTAGAGGAGAAATGCCGGGAGCTGGGGGTGAGCGTGGCCCTCAGCGAGGTGTGGGCCAAGGGCGGCGCCGGCGGAACTGCTTTGGCAGAGGAGGTAGTCCGGCTGTGTGAGCAGCCATCCGACTTCCGGTACAGCTATGCGCTGGGGGGGTCCATCGAAGAGAAGCTGGAGACTATCTGCCGGCGGATTTACCATGCGGACGGCGTGGTACTGACGCCTGCCGCCCAGAAGCAGGCCCGGCGGCTGACAGAGCTGGGGTTCGGGGAACTGCCCATCTGCATGGCCAAGACCCAGTACAGCTTTTCCGACGACCCCTCCCTGCTGGGAGCGCCCCGGGGCTTCACTGTGACGGTCCGGAACCTGAAAGTGTCCGCTGGGGCAGGCTTTCTGGTGGCCCTGACGGGAGATATCATGACCATGCCGGGATTGCCGAAAGTACCGGCCGCGGAGCGGATCGATGTGGATGAGAACGGCCGGATCAGCGGGCTGTTCTGGACGCTGTGGGAGAAATGATCGGACCTGGCGTAACCACACAGGAAATAGATGATCTGGTACATTCCATGACAGTTCGTATGGGAGGTATTCCGGCTCCTTTGAATTATGAGGGATTTCCGAAAAGCGTATGCACGTCCATTAATGAGGTGGTCTG
>OGJH01002399.1_pt1 | contig 12194 bp, 10 predicted proteins | sample 1572021 | NCBI WGS metagenome assembly OGJH01 (sample SAMEA2582098, study PRJEB24529) | metagenome | biome: Human gut stool | place: China | collected 2011
TTCTCTGGATTTAGAGAAAATGGGACCTTCTTTTGAACATCATCCATTATTCCCGAATCGGGTCAATACAGAATTTATTCGGGTGATTGATGATCATACGCTGCAAATGCGTGTTTGGGAACGGGGAAGCGGTGAAACATTCGCTTGCGGTACAGGTGCTTGTGCAGCAGCAGTTGCTTCTGTTCTGAACGGCTATTGCAAACGGGAGCAGGAAATTCTGATTCACCTGCGTGGCGGTGATTTACGGATTATCTATCACAATGACGAATCTGTCACCATGATTGGACCTGCAACCTTCATCTTTGAAGGAAAAATGGAATATCCGGTATGATAAGCCGATTTTCTATGATTGAAATTAATTAAAGGAGAGATTGAAATGCCAACCATTAACGAAAACTTTCTGAAGTTGGAAAAGAACTATCTGTTTATCAACATCGCAAAAAAAGTCAATGCGTTCCTGAAAGAACATCCGGAAGCTGACTTGATTCGGATGGGCATCGGAGATGTTACCCTGCCAATCGCACCAGTTTGCGTAGAAGCAATGAAAAAAGGTGCAGATGAAATGGGTGTCAAGGAAACCTTTAAGGGCTATGAAGATAGTGGTACGGGTTATGATTTCCTGAAGCAGGCAATCGCTGACTATTATCAGCAGTATGGTGTTACCTTATCTCTGGATGAAATCCGTGTAAATGATGGTGCAAAGTCAGACTGCGGGAATATTGTTGATATCTTCGGTGATGACAATGTTGTTATGGTAACAGACCCAGCATATCCGGTTTATGTAGATTCCAACAAGATGGATGGCAGAACCATTATCTATGCAAATTCCAATGAATCCAACGGATTTGCAGCTATGCCGGACTTTTCTGTTCATGCAGATTTGATTTACCTCTGCTCTCCGAACAATCCGACTGGTTCTGTTTATACGAAGGAACAGCTCAAGACTTGGATTGATTACGCAAAGCAGAACAAAGCAATCATTATTTATGATGCTGCTTATGAAGCATTTATCACACAGCCGGATATTCCGCACAGCATTTTTGAAGTAGAAGGTGCAAGAACGTGTGCAATTGAAATGTGCTCGCTGTCCAAGACTGCTGGTTTTACTGGTATGCGTTGCGGTTATACGGTTATTCCGAACGAATTGACCGTAACTGCTTCTGATGGAACGGTTGTCAGCATCTCTCAGATTTGGGGCAGACGGCAGGGAAGTAAGTTCAATGGTGTTTCTTATCCGGTACAGTGTGCAGCAGCTGCTGTTTTCACAGAAGAAGGCAGAAAGCAGATTCAGAAGAACATTGCTTACTATCAGGAAAATGCAGCCATTATCAGCAAAACCATGGATGAACTGGGAATCCCGTATACAGGCGGCGTAAACTCTCCGTATATTTGGTTCCAGTGCCCGAATCACATGTCCAGTTGGGAATTCTTCGATGAAATGCTGCATAAAATTGCAGTGGTCGGCACACCGGGCGAAGGCTTTGGTAAGAATGGCGATGGCTGGTTCCGTCTGACTGCATTTGGTGATCGGGAACGCACAAAGGAAGCCATGGAACGCTTCAAGAAAATGTTACAGAAATAATTTGGAGGATTATCATTATTATGAGAGCAGTAATTACAGTTATTGGTAAGGACAACGTTGGTATTTTACATAAGGTCAGCGGCGTTTGTGCAGAATATCAGGCAAACGTTTTGGAAGTAACCCAGAGCGTTTTGCAGGATATGTTTGCAATGATTATGATGGTAGACATCACAAAGATGACAGCAGACTTTGCAAAGCTGAGCGATCAGCTGACGGCATTGGGAGAAGAACTTGGTCTTTCTGTTCACTGCATGCACGAAGACATTTTTAACGCAATGCATCGAATCTAAGGAAGGGAACAAGAAACATCATGAATAATGCAATCTTTAATGCCGGGGACATTCTGGAAACCATTCGTATGATTCAGGATGAATGCTTGGATATTCGTACAACCACGATGGGAATTTCTCTTCTGGATTGTATTGATTCCGACATTCATAAGGCTTGCGATAAGGTTTATGACAAAATCACAAGACGGGCAGAAAAGCTCGTTTCCACCGGTGAAATCATTGAAAAGGAATATGGCATTCCGATTATTAACAAGCGAATTTCAGTCACTCCGATTGCAATGCTGGCAGCAGCTTGCCCGAACGAAAGTCCGGTACTGTTTGCAAAGACTTTGCAGCGTGCAGCAGAAACCTGCGGTGTAAACTTCATTGGCGGTTATTCTGCACTGGTACATAAGGGTTTTAGTGCAGGCGACATTGCTCTGATTCGTTCCATTCCGGAAGCACTGGATATTACAACACGCCTTTGCTCATCTGTCAATGTTGGTTCTACTAAGAGCGGGATTAACATGGATGCTGTAAAGATGATGGGCGAAATCATTCTGGAATCTGCCAAGCTGACTGCTGACCGGCAGTGTGTTGGCCCATCTAAGCTGGTTGTATTCTGTAACGCACCGGAAGATAATCCGTTCATGGCAGGTGCATTCCACGGTGTCGGCGAATCGGATTGTGTCATCAATGTTGGCGTTTCTGGCCCTGGTGTTGTTCGCTCTACCATTTCTAAGTATCCGGATGCTTCCATCAACGAACTGGCAGACATCATTAAAAAGACTGCATTCAAGATTACCAGAATGGGTCAGCTGGTTGGTAAGCGGGCTTCTGAAATGCTCGGCGTAGAATTTGGCATTGTAGACCTTTCTCTCGCACCGACTCCAGCAGTTGGGGACAGTGTTGCACACATTCTGGAAGCAATGGGTCTGGAAATCTGCGGTACACATGGTACAACTGCTGCTTTGGCAATGCTGAACGATGCCGTTAAGAAGGGCGGCGTTATGGCATCCTCTAGTGTTGGCGGTCTGTCTGGTGCATTCATTCCGGTTTCTGAAGATGCTGGTATGATTGATGCTGCGGTAGACGGTACATTGACCTTGAGCAAACTGGAAGCAATGACAGCAGTATGCTCCGTTGGTCTGGATATGATTGCAATTCCGGGCGACGTAGATCCGACTACCATTTCTGCAATTATTGCGGATGAAATGGCAATTGGTATGGTAAATACTAAGACAACAGCCGTTCGTGTCATTCCGGCAATTGGCATGAAGGAAGGCGACATGCTGGAATTTGGCGGATTGTTCGGTAGTGCTCCAGTTATGTCGGTTAGCAAGAAATCTTCTGCTCGGTTTATCAATCGTGGCGGTAAAATTCCGGCTCCGATGCAGAGCTTAAAGAACTAATGCAGAAACAATATCATATTGCGGTAATTGGCGGCGGTGCTTCTGGCTTACTTGCCGCCATTGCTGCAAAAATAGAAGGTGGAGCAGGTTGCAGTGTTGTCATTCTGGAACGAAATGACCGGATTGGTCGGAAAATTCTTTCAACAGGGAACGGCAGATGCAATCTTGGGAATACTGTAATCCAGAAGGAAAATTACAGTGGTTCTTTATTGGAAAAAGCCTTTGCAATTTTTCAGCAAGCACCGAAAACAGAGGATTATTTTCGTCAGATGGGGTTGATTTGTAGGGAAGAGGAACACCGCTTATATCCCTATTGTAATCATGCCAGTGCTGTATTGGACAGCTTACGCTTACAAGTTAAACTTTACGGAATTGCAGTACAATGTGACTGCCAAATTCAGAATCTGATTCCAAAAAAACATGGGTTTTTATTGCAATCAGATACAGAATCTTATTTTGCGGAGCAGGTAATTTTTGCTTGTGGGGGATATGCAGCCCCTGCACTTGGAACAGATGGTTCTGCATATGCAATGCTGAAAGATTTAAAGATTGCCATTCGTCCTTGTACGCCTGCACTTTGTTTTCTAAAAACAAAGACAGAATTGGTTCGTGCATTGAAAGGCATTCGATTGCTTGCAAAGGTATCACTCTATGAAAACGGCGGTTTAAAGCGTCAGGAACGTGGGGAAGTGCAGTTTACAGAACAAGCATTATCGGGTATTTGTATATTCAATCTGTCTGCATACTGTGATAAGCTGTCACACGCAACATATACAGTAGCGTTGGACTTATTGCCGGATTGGAATTTAGAACAGGTTTATGCGTTTCTGTGGGAACTATATGCACTGCGTGGGACGTTATCAGTAGAAGAATTTTTCACAGGTGTATTTCAAAGAAGAGTGGGTTTGCAAGTCTTAAAGCAATGTGGAATTTTACAAAAAGAACCACGATTGATTGCTTCCTGTACACCAAAGGAAATAGAACAATTAGCATCTTTTTTGAAAGCATGGAAATTTCCAGTCATCGGAAAAGGGGACTGGAAGAATGCACAAATTTCCTGTGGTGGTATTATATCCGAAGAAGTATCCACTAACTTGGAATCAATTCGTTATCCGGGATTATATTTTAGTGGGGAAGCGTTGGATTTGCAAGGGGATTGCGGTGGCTATAATTTAAATTGGGCATGGGCATCCGGTTGGTGGACGGGGACACATGCAGCAAAAGAATGGAAACAAAAGCATGATTAAAATCAGTGAAATCAAAATGCCAGTCGGTTATACAGAAGAGATGGTAACCGCTAGCATCCTAAAAAAATTGCATTTAAAGGATGACGCTGCACTTACCTGGAACTATTTTAAAAAGTCCATTGATGCCAGAAAAAAGCAGCAGATTCAATATCAAATCTCTGTTCTCGTTTCTCATCCAAATGAACAAAAGTTATTGCAACAGGCAAGTGCTAGAAAAGAAAAAAACATCACATCTTATCAGCCTTATGTTTATCCAGTTCCATCTATTTCTAAAAAACCGGAAAATCGTCCGGTGGTCGTTGGATTTGGTCCAGCTGGTATGTTTGCTGCTCTTGTTTTAGCAAAAGCAGGGTTACAGCCATTGGTGTTAGAACGAGGAAAATGTGTCGAAGAACGAAAGAAAGATGTTCTGGATTTCTGGGAAAATGGCATTCTGCATACAGATTCCAACATTCAATTTGGAGAAGGTGGAGCAGGCACTTTTTCGGATGGAAAGCTAACAACCGGCATTAAAGATTCTCGTATTCGTTTCATTTTAGAGACATTTGTTGCTTGCGGTGCACCGTCCGAAATTCTATACCTTGCAAAGCCACATATTGGAACAGACTATTTAGAGCAGGTTGTAAAGAATATTCGCTGCCAGATTCAAGAATTGGATGGAGAAATTCTGTTTTCTGCACGATTTATGGGGTATCAAACGGATGAACAGGGAAGCTTGAAATCGATTTCATATGAAAAAGAGGGAAGCATTCGAGAACAACAGACGCAGCATTGTATTTTAGCAATTGGACATAGTGCAAGAGATGTTTTTCAGCTGTTCTATGATAAAAATATCCCACTCCAACAGAAAAATTTTGCAATGGGTGTCAGAATTGAACATCTACAATCTGACATCAATAAAAGTATGTATGGAACATTTGCCAAACAGTTACCAGCAGCGGATTATAAGCTCGCTGTTCATTTGCCATCTGGTTATGACTTATATACATTCTGTATGTGTCCGGGCGGAAATGTTGTTGCGGCAGCATCTGAAGAAGGTCATTTAGTTGTCAATGGCATGAGCAATCATGCAAGAGATGAGAGAAATGCAAATAGTGCATTATTGGTTGGGATTTCTCCAAGAGTTCTTGCAAGTGAGCATCCATTAGCTGGCATGTTTTTACAACAAAAATTGGAACAACAAGCTTTTTTGGCTGGCGGTGGAAATTATGCAGCACCTGTCAGCTGTGTCGGTGATTTCTTGCAAAATCAAACATCTAGTTCTTTCGGAAAAGTAACACCAACATACCGACCGGGTGTAAAATTTGTAAATCCGAGAGAATATCTGCCGGAATTTATGGTACAAACCTTAAAAGATGGCATTTTAGAGATGGGCAAAAAAATTGCAGGATTTGACGACCCAGAAGCAATTTTAACAGGCGTTGAAACAAGAAGTTCGTCGCCAGTTCGGATTTTGAGAAATGAGAAATTGGAATGCATTGCAGTTGCTGGATTGTATCCATGTGGCGAAGGTGCTGGATATGCTGGCGGCATTACGTCGGCAGCTGTGGACGGAATCAAGTGTGCAGAAAAATTAATTGAAAAAATAGAAAATAACTGAAAAACCCCTTTCAAAAGGGGTTATATCCAATTGCACCAAATACAAATTTGGTGCAATAAGAAAACAAATTTGGAAGGGAAGTGCCATTTATGCCGATTGACCGCACCGCTTGTCCAGAATTTCTAAATGACTATATTCTATATCTTTCCATGTCCAAATCGCTTTCTCCTCGGACAGTTGAAGAATATTATCTGGACATTCGGCTGTTCTTACAATACATCCTGATGATGAAAGACAAACAATATGTAAAGCTGGACGAAACGGATATGCAGAAAATTTCTATTGTCGATTTTCCGGTTTCATTATTGGATACCATCAAGCTTCAGGATTTATATGAGTTCTTATACTATGTGACAGAATCCCGTGACAACCATGACCGTGCTCGTGGACGCAAAGTTTCTGCGATCAAAAGCCTATTTCACTATCTTTATGTCAATAAAGAACTGATTCACCAGAATCCAACAGAATATTTGGAACTGCCTTCTCTTAAAATGTCTCTGCCGAAATATCTAACTCTGGAACAAAGTAAATCTCTGCTGGAACATATGGATACTGCCTACCCAGAAAGAGATTACTGCATCATTACCCTGTTTTTAAATTGTGGTCTTCGATTAAGCGAGCTGGTTGGTTTGAATTTAAATCATATCAATTTGAAAGAAACAAAAATGCGAGTATTCGGAAAAGGCAGAAAAGAACGGATGGTTTATTTGAATCATGCATGCATGAATGCATTGGATGATTATTTAGAAGCACGAAAAAAAATAAAAAACAGTCAAGAAGAACCTGCCTTGTTTTTAAGCAAACGAGGTTCTCGTATCAGCAAGCGACGTGTGCAGCAGATTGTAGAAGATGCTCTGCAACGAGCTGGATTATCCGGACAGGGTTATTCTACCCATAAACTCCGGCATACCGCTGCAACCTTGCTTTATCAATATGGAAATGTAGATACATTGACATTAAAAGAAATTCTAGGACACAAAAGCACTGCAACAACAGAGATCTACACGCATTTGTCAAATGCAATCCTACAAGAAGCCGCTGACCACTCTCCACTTGCCGAAATCATCAACCATCCAGCATCTGATGAATCAGAACCAGATGCTCCCGATGTGGTATCTGTTGTTCTTCCGGATGTTTTGCCAGAGAATGAAAATAAGGAGTAATCATCATGATAAATGGTGTGATTTTTGATATGGACGGAACACTTTTGGATACAGAACGGGTTTTAATTCGTTGCTGGATTAAAAGTGCTGCTCTTCATGGATTTGAGATGAAAGAACAACACGCTTTAAATATCCGAAGCCTGCAATATCGCTTTGCAGAGCCATACTTGAAGCGTGTTTTCGGGGAATCTTTTGATTATATGGCGATTCGAGAAACACGGAAACAGTTATTTGCAGAAGAACTGCAAAAAAATGGAATCCCCGTAAAACAGGGCGTACTTCCCTTTTTGCAATTCTGTAAAGAACAACAAATTCCAACAGTTGTTGCAACTGCCACGCCAAAAGATCGAGCAACCAGATACTTAGAAGAAGTCGGATTTCTCCCCTATTTTACGGAGATTTTCGGCAGCAATCAAGTGAAAACAGGAAAACCGTTTCCGGATATTTACCAAGCGGCTGCACAATCTATCAATTGTGCACCTTCCGATTGCATGGCGTTTGAAGACGCTCCAAATGGCGTGCTCTCTGCATTTTATGCAGGCTGTAAAGTTGTCATGATTCCAGACTTATCGCAGCCAGATGAAATGTTACAGCCGTTCCTCTATGCAGTTGCACCAAATTTGGAACAGGCAATTCCGATTTTAAAGGAGGCGATACAACATGGATAAACCGAGAGTTTCGAAAATTTTCGATATCCCACCCTACTACTATTTTGAAAGCGGAAACGATTATTCTGGAAGTAAGAATTTGAATCAGTTTAATTATAAGGTAGAATATGGAAAAGAAAATCTGACACTGAAAATCTGGCATGGAATGCTTTGCTCCGAAAAGGCAACCATAGAAATCGAGCAAACATATCCAAACAATGCAGACGGTTTTCAAGAAATGATTCACTTTTTGGAAGAAACCTATCAAAAAGAACAAGCATAACAAAAACCGGCAGTGAAGACTTCCCTCTTCACTGCCGGTTTCGTATAAAATCATTTCACTCTTACAGAGTCTTGTCAACCCGTTCTACTTTCATCATGTTTGTAGAGTGAGAAACGCCAACTGGAACACCTGCTGTAATAACAACAACATCATCCTTGTCAACCAGATGGTTTTCTAATGCTGCATCTACTGCCGCTTCAAATAATTCATCGGTATTCTGCTTTTCGCCAATCATCAGCGGATGAACACCCCAGCTCAGATTCATCTGCCGCCAAACCTGATCGCTAATGGTGCAGCTGATAATCGGACATTTCGGGCGATATTTCGAGATTTCTCTTGCTGTTACACCACTCATTGTTACAGTCAAAATTGCCTTTGCATCCAAGTCGTGAGCGGTTGTTACAGTTGCGTGAGCAATTGCATTTGAAATATCCTTGTTATACTGATAAGTTGCATGCATATGCTTATAGTCAATGTTGTCTTCGGTGGTCTTTGCAATCAAATCCATTGTCCGAACAACTTCTACCGGATAAGCCCCAGCAGCTGTTTCCCCAGAAAGCATAATCGCACTCGTTCCATCATAAATTGCATTGGCAACGTCGGTAATTTCTGCTCTGGTCGGTCTGGAATTTGTAATCATGGATTCCAGCATCTGCGTTGCAGTAATGACCTGCTTGCCTGCTTGATAGCCCTTCCGAATCAGTTCTTTCTGAACTGCCGGAATCTGTTCAAATGGAATTTCTACGCCAAGGTCACCACGAGCAACCATAATGCCATCGGCTGATTCCAAAATTTCGTCAATGTTCTTTACGCCTTCCAGATTTTCAATCTTTGCGATAATCCGGACATTGAACCAACCAAGGCTATGCGTATATTTTCTCAAATAGTCAATATCTGCGGACGTGCTGACGAAACTTGCTGCGATGAAATCAAATCCCATCTTCGCACCAAATTCCAAGTCGTTCCGGTCTTTTTCGCTCAGATACGGCATAGAAAGTGTAACGCCTGGAACATTGATCCCCTTATTATTAGAGAGCACACCGCCGTGAATGACTAAACAAGTAATTTCTGTTGAATTTACACGATTTACAACCATTTCAATGACACCATCATTGATTAAGATGTGTGTTCCCGGCTTTACATCGTGCGGTAAATTTTTAAAGGATACACTTCCCCGTTCTGCTGTGCAAAGTACATCTTCTGTCGTCAGAACATAAGTGTCCCCATCGTGAATGGTGACTGGCTTGTCATCTACAAATTTTCCAAGCCGAATTTCTGGTCCTCTGGTGTCCATCAGAGTTGCAATCGGCAGTCCAAGTTCTTCCCGTAACCGGACAACTTGTTCATACCGTCTCTGATGGGTTTCATAATCCCCATGGGAAAAGTTAAAACGAGCAACATTCATGCCAGCTTGCATGATTCTCCGCATAATGTCGTCGTCATCGGTTGCTGGGCCAATTGTACAAACAATTTTTGTTTTTCTCATCATTCAACGCATCCTTTACATTATTTTTCTGCCAATGCAGAAAGTAGAACAAAAAATATACACCATACAACTCAAATAATAACATATTTTTGTTAAAAATTCATGTATATTCTTGTAAATTCCTAATTATTTTTTTGATGCCGTTTATTCTGGGTCACTTTTTGTTTGTCTGATGAATCCATTCGATCAAATTTTCTGATAGGATTCTTCTGTTTTCATAATCAGTCAGTGAGAGTGCGAAGAATCGTTCCAATTCTTCTTCATGATCCCACATTGGGAAATCTACACCAAAGAAGCAATTCTCTGCTCCATAATGCCGAATAATCTCTCGCATCTTGTCCTTCGGCAAGAATGGCGAACAACTGCTGGTATCAAACCGTAGCCGTTCATCTGCCTTTAGATTGGCAACTGCCTCTTCCCAGCGTTCCCAACCACCGAGATGTGCTGCAATCACTCGCAGCTTCGGGAACTCTTTTAAAACCTTTGCTAAACGCTGCGGCTGAGAATATGTTTGATGTGGATCACCCATATGCATCAAAATCGGCAGTTGTGTTTCCTGAATGATTTCATACAGCGGATAAACTGCCGGATCATCGATATAAAACTTTTGAAAATCCGGATGCAGCTTAATTCCACGGAAGCCATGCTGCAAAATAAAATCCATGTCAGCTTGACAGTCGGGAGCAAATGGGTGCATGGCAGCGAATGCGATGCAATTGACATGGTCTTTGCAGCTATCCCACAAAAATTGATTGATTGCCTGAACCTGTGCAACATTGGTTGCCGTGGAGCAAATCAAATAGCCGTCAATTCCAGCATTTGCACCGCTTTTCAGCAACTGTTCCATGCTGCCGATGTGCTGCATCGGCATGTCATCATAGAAAACAGAAATACTGCTGGTTGCCCGTTCTGCAATTTTATTTGGGAACACATGAGCATGTGCATCAAAAATCGTATACCCATTTTTCATATTCTGAATGCCTCTTCTCTTTTTATCAGGATATTACCTGCATTTTGGAACTTGCAAAGTTTGCCATGACTTTTTTCGTTCCAACTTGGTCAAATCCAATTTCCAGCATGGAATCATTTGCCATATCGGTGATAGAAAGAATCGTTCCTTCCCCGAAAATTTTATGCCGCACTCTTGTGCCAACTGAATAATTGACAGATTTTGCAGCAGTTTTTTGCGGATGATGATTTCTTCTGCTTGCAAGCTGCTGCTGTAGAGAAATTGACTGTACCATTTCCACTTTTCTTGTTCCTGCTGCGACATTTTTCTTGCTCTGAACCTGTTCCATGCAGTCGCCTTGGATTTCTCCTAAGAAGCGAGAACGTGGATTGCTGGTCGTCATACCAAACAACATCCGGCGGTCAGTTGTGCTGACACAAAGCTGCTTTTTCGCTCTTGTGATGGCAACATAAGCCAGTCGGCGTTCTTCTTCCAAATCGTTTTCATCCAGAGAATTGATGCTGCGAGCACTTGGGAAAATATTTTCTTCCATTCCAATTAAAAAGACCGTTTTGAATTCCAATCCCTTTGCTGCATGAATGGTCATCATGGAAACTGTATCCGGTGCAGTTTCTGTCTGTTCTGCATCTGCATAGAGAGAAACTTCTTCCAAGAAATTTTCCAAAGACGGCAGCTCTGATTCCTTCATGTACTTCAAAATGTTGGATTTCAATTCCTGTACATTTTCCAGACGGATTTTTCCTTCTTCACCCATGTTCTTCAGATAATCTGCATAACCTGTTTTCTGTAACAAAAGGTCGAAAAATTCATCCAATTGCATGGTTTTCACTGCATCGGTCAATTCGTCAATCATCAATGCAAATTTTTTCAGATGAGCCACTTTTTTGGATAATACTGGATATGTTTCTGAATCCCGCATAACATCAATCGGCGAAATTCCTAAATCTCTTGTAATGTTTTCGAGCATTTCCATGGTAGCATCTCCGATGCCACGCTTCGGCTCATTGACAATTCGCTTGAATCGAACCATATCGAATGGATTATACAGAATGGTCATGTATGCCAAAACATCTTTGATTTCTTTTCGGTCATAGAATCGTGTGCCGCCATAGATATGATACGGGATTTTTTCTTTTACAAACATTCGTTCTATGTTGTTAGACTGTGCATTCATCCGATACAAGACAGCAAAATCCTGATAAGAAGCACCATTCTGAACTTCTTTTTCAATTTTCTCTGCAACAAATCGAGATTCATCGGTTTCATCTACTGCCTTATACCAGATAATCTTCTTGCCGTCTTCCAAATCTGTCCAGAGTGTCTTTTCTTTTCTGCCTGCATTATGAGCAATCACATCATTTGCTGCTTCCAGAATGGTCTTTGTAGAACGATAATTTTGCTCTAAGCGAATGACAACTGCATTTTGAAACTGCTTTTCAAAATTGAGGATATTTTCAATGGTTGCTCCACGGAAGCGATAAATACTCTGGTCATCATCCCCCACCACGCAAAGATTCTGGTGCTTCTGGGAAAGA
>OGJH01002403.1_pt1 | contig 12163 bp, 22 predicted proteins | sample 1572021 | NCBI WGS metagenome assembly OGJH01 (sample SAMEA2582098, study PRJEB24529) | metagenome | biome: Human gut stool | place: China | collected 2011
AAAAAAGGCAATAATTTTTGTGCAATATTGAGAGTTGTAATAACTGCCCCAAGAATGTACAATATTCTTGCCAGTTAAAACAAACCGTTGCAATACTTACGCAAAAAAGAGGGTTTAACCCTTGAATTGTGCGCCAAAATTGCAAGCCGTTCCCGCCTATTCGCCGAAGTTGTGCGCCAAATGTGCGCCAAGAAAGGAGAGCGGCGGCGTGGTGAAATTGGTAAAAGGGCAGTTGTGGTATTGTTGCCCGGTCTGTGGCCAAAAGCTGCACAAGCTGGCCCCCGATGCCGTTTGTAATGGCGTCACAACCTTTTGCAAGAAATGTAAATGGGAGGGGGTAATGAACATCAAGGAGCGGAAAGGAGCTTAAACAATGGCGAGCATTAGGAAGATAGAGGGGAAACACGGCACGGCGTATAAAATCACGGTCACGCTGGGCCGTGATGCCCTCGACCGGCAAATCAGACATTATAAGACATGGAAGCCGGACAAGCCCATGACCGCGCGAGAACTCAACAGAGAATTGCAGCGCGTGGCAACAGAGTTTGAACAAGACTTAATGAGCGGCTTTCAAGCAGATAACAAACAGACCTTTGCCGAGTACGCCGCATACTGCTACACCATAAGGGAGCAGCGCGGGGACAAGCCGCAAACGCTGGCCCGCGTCCGGCGGCAAACTGCGCGGATCAATGAGTATATAGGGCAAATTCCTATTCAAGAAATCCGCCCGAAACACCTAACCGAGCTTTACAAGAAGTTTTCCGAGCCGGGGGCCTGCCGATGGCAAGTGTACGCGCTGCCCGCCGTGGACTTCAAAGAGCTTATACCAGAGGGGGAAACTTGCAACGATTTCGCGCGGTCGTGTGGTGTCTATGGGAATTTGATCCGCAGGCTATGTAAAAATCAGCCAATCAGCCGCCAAAACGCCGCCATAATCGAAAAGAACTTAGGCCGAAAGGATCTTTTCAGCCTAACGGGAGCCGAAAAACCACTATCCCCGGGGACGATCAGAGACTATCACGCAATCATTTACACGGTGCTTGAACAAGCTTACAAAGAAATGATTATCAAATATAACCCCGCAAAGCGTGTAACGCTGCCAAAGAAAAAGCGCGTTCGTGAAAGCAAGGCTTTACAGCCGGAGCAGCTTAAAGCCGTTCTTGCTGCTCTGGAGGGGGAGCCGCTGCCATTCCGCGCATTGATAACCTTTTTTATTTCCACGGGATGCCGCAGAGGGGAAGCCCTGGCGCTGACATGGGACAAGGTGGACTTTGTGCGGCGGGAAGTTCTGATAAATCAAAGCATGATTTATCTCCCCGAAACAGGCATACAGAGCGGGCCGACAAAGACCGACAACAGCCGCCGCGTGGCCCTCCCCGATGAAACTATTGACCTCTTGCGCAAGCTATGGGCGGAGCAGGCAAAAGACCGGCTGCGGCTGGGCGATCTTTGGGAAGATAGCAACCTGGTATTTCCAAGATGGAACGGAAAGCCGATGAACCCCGGAAATGTGAACCTTGAATTGACCGCATTTTGTGACCGGCACGGCCTCCCCCATATTAACCCGCACTTGTTCCGACATTCCGCCGCTTCCGTTTTGCTTTCAAACGGCGTGGATGTGCTGACCGTGGCCGGGATGCTGGGGCATTCCGATGTATCAACGACGCTTGACACATACGCACACGCCATAGACGAAGCACGACACAAAACGGCGGATTGCATCAGCGAAACTATTTTGCATAAAAATAGGGCGTAACTCTTGCAAAATCCCGCGTTTTGTGATATAATAAAGAAAATTGAACGAAGAAGCTTTAAGGCGAGAAATTCCCTTTTTGCGTGTGCCTTTGTGCCTATTACTTACGCATGGTAAAAGTGCGTGAGCGATAGGCACTTTTTATTTTTAACCCGAAAGGAGCTTTATCATGGTACGAATTAGAACTATTCCGAAAGCAGTTGCGGAGATCAAGGCGCAAGACCCCGGAAGCTACATCAACGAGCGACTTTTGCGCCGCTGGGTGAAAGATGGAACGATCAAGCCCGTTAACGGCTGCTACACTTATACGCTTGTCAACCTTGACGAGCTGGAAAGATTCCTTGCCAATGAAAATAACTGACCTTTTGAGCCACGGGCAGGCTAACGCCGTTTCCCTCCGAGATTTGGAGGGAATAACCGGCCTCGACGGTCGAACCGTCCGGGCTATGATCTCCGCCGAGAGGCGAGCGGGCGCGGCCATATTGAGCGACAATGTGACCGGCTATTATCTCCCCGCGAACGAGGAAGAAAAGGCGCGTTTTGTCCGCTCCATGCGGCACAGTGCGAAAGAAATTCTATGCGCGGCGGATGCCGTGGAAAGGGCATAACAAATGAGAGAAATAGAATTAGCCGGAAAATACATTGGATTTGCTAAAATCATCGGAGCGAGTGCCGCGGCGGAACTCTATCGAGAGGACATCACAAGGGCGAAAAAGAAAGACAGGATCAGACGGCTAAAGGAAAAGCTATTAGAGCTGCCCGCCGCAGACGTCGGCACAGCGTATAAAAATGTTCTTGCGTTGGAAACCGCCAAAGGAAAAGCCACGACCACGGGAAACGCATGGAGAGCCGAAAGAATAATTTATCAAATCCAGATTTTAGAAATGGAGATTTAAGCGAATGGCAGAAGACAAGAAAAAATTCTGGTGGCTGAAGCTGAAAGAGGGGTATTTCAACGCTATGGAAATGCGGAGATTGCGGAAAGCCGCGGGCGGCGAGGTCTTCACCATAATTTATTTGAAGATGCAGCTTGCAAGCCTGCGCACGGACGGGGTTATTTCCTATAACGGGTATGATGAAACCTTTGCAAAAGAAATCGCCTTTGCTATCGGTGAAGACGCGGAAGACGTTGCAAACGCAATCGCAATTCTGCGCCGGTACAAGCTCATCGAGGACATCACGGACAAAAGCTTTTTTATCCCCGAAGCCGTAGCAAATACGGGGAGTGAGGGCGATTCGGCGGCAAGAATGCGGCGACTTCGAGAGCGCAAAGCGTCACAAAGTGACAGCGGCGACTAAAGAGCTTATTCACTGGTGTCACATTGTGACGGCAAAGCGTCACAGAGTGACTAAGAGTAAGAGATAGAGTAAGAGATAGAGTAAGAGATAGAGAGTAAAAGGGAATGACAAGTCATTCCACACTATGTATAAGGGTGCGCTGCGCGCGCACCACCGCCGATATTATATATTTTCAATTTTTCTTCTTTTTTGTATAAGGGAGCGTTTTATGACCTTTGATTTTGAGAAATTCGCAAGGATAACCGCGAGCGTGTACCCGCCGAGCGTCTATACTCTGCAAGACGCCTTGAGCGTGTTTTCGTACTACTTCGAGCAGTACGAAAAGCACATGGGGAGGCCGCATCCGCCTATCAAGGCAAGTCAGATCGTGCGGATATGCCAAGATATGCCCTATATCGACCAGGAGACCAAGCGCGGCTATTGTGAGGATGTTTCCCCGGACAGCTATTGCACCATGATCGATAGGCACTTTGCAACGAAGTACAGGAATTGTGATTATAACATCAACCACTTTTTCAGCGGAAGAATTAGGGAACTCCGATTTTACGAGGAGCTTTATTGAAAGGGGTGAAAGACACGAGCGGGAAAGCATCACAGCGAAAAGGCGCCGACGGTGAAAGGGAGCTTGCCGCCGTTCTCCGTGAATATGGGTACGAGATCAAGCGCGGCGGGTCTATGTCCTTTGGTGAAGTGCCCGACCTTGTGGGCTTGCCCGGTGTCCATATCGAGGTGAAGCGCTGCGAGCAAGTCAGGCTTTCGGAGTGGATGCAGCAGGCCGAAAGGGATAGCCAACATTTCAAGGACGGTTTACCCGCCGTATTCCACCGCCGAAGCCGCGAGGGGTGGCGCGTAACAATGAACCTTGCGGACTTTATGCGGCTCTATTGCCTTCAGAAAACGCAATCTGACAGGCAGAAAACGGCAGAAAACGGCGGGAAAGAAGGTGAAGACAAATGACGATATTTTACTGCTATATGACGGAGAACAAGCGTTATTTCATCGAAACGGCAGAAGGAGGGACCGTTGCATGGTTTGATGAACTGGACACAGCAGCCCTTGTCCTGCGTTATTTGACAGGCGCAGACATGACCCCGGAAGACGTGGCGGCAGCACACGCAGCAATGAAGAAATTCGATGCTGGGAAAGAAGGTGACAACGATTGACCCCGAATAAAGAAAAGCTGCTTGCGGCGCTTCTGACTTCTCGAAGCAAGAAAGAAGCGGCAGCAGCAGCAGGAATTGCAGAGCGAACCATGCGGACTTATTTTGAAGACCCGGAGTTTTGCCAGCGATACCGCGAAGCATTCGCCGGGGTAGTACAGGACGCAACGCGCAGGGCGCAGCAGCTATTAGAGCCTGCGCTATCCACCTTGCAGACGGTCATGGAGGACGAGGAAATAAACCCCGCCGCCAGAGTAAACGCCGCGAAAATCGCCCTTGATTATGCCGTGCGTTTGACCGATCAGAACGACCTTGCAGAGCGTTTAACGGCTTTGGAGGAAATGCGGCAATGATAACACGGGACAAGCTGGAACAGCGCATAGCGGCCCTTGAAATGGCAGAGAAGCGGCGCCGGGATAGCATGACCAACACCGCCACCGTGGAGGAATTTATAGCCCCGTGCTATCTCCCCTTGCATGAGGACATAAAGGCAGGGCGGCACCGCTTTTACAATCTTCCGGGCGGGCGCGGGAGCTGCAAAAGCTCTTTCGTATCGCTTGAGATCGTGGACGGCATACAGAGCGACCCCACAGGCCAGAGCAACGCTATTGTGTTTCGCAAAGTGGCGGGGACAATGCGCGACAGCGTTTTTTCTCAAATCGCATGGGCTATTGATATGCTGGGCGTTTCCCACCTCTGGAAAGCGACCGTTTCCCCGATGATGTATGAATACAGGCCGACCGGCGCACAGATCCTTTTTCGAGGGCTGGACGATGCAAGCAAGCTAAAATCTATCAAGCCCAGGCGTGGCCTATTCCGCTTTATTTGGCTTGAAGAATTTGCGGAGCTGCCCGGCGCCAACTTTGCCCGAAATGTTTTGCAGTCGGTCATGCGAGGGCAAGGGACAAATCCGCAAGTATTCCGCAGCTTCAACCCGCCGATCAGTAAGGCGAATTGGGCAAATCAGTTTGTTGCAGAGCCGGACGCGCAGGGAATCACCTTTCACACCACCTATAAAGACATACCCGCCGAATGGTTAGGCGAGGCTTTCATAGCGGAGGCTGAACGCCTGGAGGCCGTCAATGAGCAGGCATACCGGCACGAGTACTTAGGCGAGGCGACCGGCACCGGCGCGGAGGTATTCCCGGCGCTGGAAGTGCGGGAGATCACCGCCGAGGAAGTACAGAATATGCAATACTTCTTTTCCGGCGTGGACTTTGGCTTTGCGGCAGACCCCGCTTGTTTTATCCGTTGCAGCTATGACCGTAAGCACGAGACAATTTACATTCTGAACGAGATTTACAAGCGCAGCATGAGTAACCGGCAGCTTGCGGAGGAAATCGCCCCACTTGTGGAGGGGGACACCAAAGGCGGCAGCTACCTTTCCCCGGTAAGCGGCTTGTGCTTTCAAGATCACAGCGACATTTATTGCGATGCAGCAGAGCCGAAAAGCATAGCCGATCTACGCGACCACGGCTTAAAGCAGGCCAGAGCTTGCCACAAAGAGCCGGGATGCGTGGCGTATCGTGTCAAGTGGCTGCAACACCGGCGTATTGTGGTTGATCCTGCGAGGACGCCAAACGCGGCGCGGGAGCTTGCAAACTACGAATACGAAAAGGACAAAGACGGCAATATGCTTTCCTCTCTCCCCGATAGGGACAACCACAGTATAGACAGCCTCGCTTATGCGTTAGACCGTGAGATTTACCGCAAGCGAGGGCAGAGCGCTTAAAGAAAGGAGAAAATCATGGGCTATATGCGTATCAAGTGCCACTATTGCGGCGGCACATGGGAAGTGTACGGGCGAAGCATCACAAATGGGGACTATGCCCGCACTTGCCCGCATTGCTTCAAGGCCATTGAAAGGCAGACATGGGAAAAGCAGATCATTCCGGCGTTTCATGCGCTGGACGATGCAAACCGCGAGCTTGTAAAGGACAGCAGCGGCTACCATACCCCGCTTTTTGAGGTCAGCTATGAGGCCGACAGCGTATTCCGCAACGGCTATGAAGACTGTCCAAATTTGGACTGAAAGGAAGCACATGGACATTTTGAGGGAATACCCCCTAATTGATGAACACGGCAAGCGATACCGTGAGGTTGGCCGGGGCTGCTTCGAATATGCACCGACCCTTGTAACCTCTGCGGGCGAAGTGCCGATGGGAACAGTAATTTATAAGAAGATGCAGGAAGAACCACCCGCACAAAGAAAAGATTGCCCCTTTCAGGGCGGCCTATACCCGCAATGCAAAGAGGACGATTGTGCTTTTTTCAAAGGCGGCAAGTGCAAGCCGGGAACGGCAACAGCGGGCAAGCGCTGCCCTCTCCCCGCACATTTGGCTTGCGGCGATACCTGCGCCATGTATGAAAATGGGCGCTGCGGCCTTTTTCCGCAGCAGAAAGGAACAAAAAAATGAGCGAGTTTAACCGTTTTGCAAAAGAACTTGACGCCGCTTTCAAGGCGGCCCGGGACGAATACGCCGCCGCGTATAACACAGTAGAGCAGGCCCGAAAAGCCATGCAGGACGCAGGCCAAGACGCGCTGAAAAGGCAGATTGCCACGCTTCAGCTCCAAGAGGCGGAAAACAGCCTGCGCAAAGAAACGGCCCGCATCTGGACAGAGTTTGACGCAAAGGCCGCAGAACTCCGCCGCGCATTGGAAAAGGAAGTACAGACAAGCAACCTTGCTGATCCTTCCGCCATTGACAGCAACGCCGTGGAGCTGATGAAAACCGGCGTTCTGACGGTGGATGATTATTTCGGCTTTGCAGACAGATACGACGGAAACCCGACCATGCTAAAGCTGATCGGTTATTATGCAAAGGAAGCCGCCGACAGCGCCGACGACCGAAAAGACAAGGTTGCTTTAACCGTTCTCGCGCAGGATTGCGCCAAAGGCACGGGAAAGACCTTGAAAGCGTGGGACAGTCTGATGACCGCCGCCAACTATTGCAGCGGGCGCGGCGGCAGCGGCAACCGGCGCACTACTCCCGGCGTAACGCTTAGCATGGGCGAATGGTGGGAGCAGCTTTCCGGCGAGATCGTCGAGAACTTTTAAGGGAGGGGCTTACATGGCTTTGATGATTACCGGTGCAGTGGTTTTTGCTGTTGGCGCATTCTTCGGGGCGGTAATGGTTGCCGTCGGAGAGCAGTTAGAAAAGAGGCGTTGACATGACGCATAACACATGGGCAAGAAAATACCTTAAAACCATGTGCAAAAACTTCATGACGGCGTTTCAGATGGGATATGCGGACGGGACTTCCGGAAACGAGCGGCAGTCCCCGCCGTTCCCGGAAGAGGCAAAGCCTGGCACATTGGTCTATGCGGCAACGCTTTTTGCACAGGAAATGTATAACAAGGGATTCAAAATCGGAAAGGAGGTCAGAGAATGAATGCTTTTGACATTTTTGTAAAACTTACCGTCGACACCGGGGATGTTGAAAAAGGACTTACAACGGCCAAAAATAAAGCACTGGCCTTTGGAGATGTTCTAAAGGCGAATGTACTCGGCGGCGTAATAGTCGATGGCGTAAAAAAGCTTGGAAGCGCTATAAAAAATATGTCCGGCGCGTTTATCGAATCCGCAGCCGATGTAAAAGCGGAGGAATCCGCTTTTAAACAGACTTTTGGGGATTTGGGAGACGCTGCATCCGAAGCGATCGGGCGAGTGGCCGACAGTTCTGGCATTTTGCAGACACGATTAAACACACTCGGAAGCAAGATTTACGCTTTTGCCCGTTCTTCTGGCGGAGATGCAACGGAGAGCATGAGCCTGATGGAACGCGCATTGCAGGCGGCGGCAGATAGTGCAGCATATTATGACACCAGCGTGGAGCAAGCGACAGAAACGCTACAATCTTTTCTTAAAGGAAATTTTGAGAACGACGCAGCGTTAGGCTTGTCCGCCACGGAAACCACAAGAAATGCGGCTGCTATGGAACTATTCGGGCAGAAATATAACGATTTGTCCGAAATTCAGAAACAGCAAACGCTTTTGAAAATGGTGGAGGATTCGCAAAAACTGTCCGGCGCAATGGGGCAAGCTGCCCGCGAAGCTGACGGCTGGGAAAATGTCACCGGCAATCTGAGCGAAGCGTGGCGGCAGTTTCAGGCAAATGTTGGAACTCCATTTTTGGAAAGCCTCATTCCCGTTATTCAGGACATTACGGAAGCATTTCAGGAGTGGATGAATAATGTGGATTGGGATAAATTTTCCCAAAAAATCACTGATTTTGTAACAACTATTCTGGACAACGGCGATACCATCATTTCGGTTGTCGCCGGAATCGGCGCCGGATTTGTGGCGTGGAATGTTGCTTCCATGATTTCCGGTGTGGTCAAGGCTATCCAAGCATACCAGGCCGCAAACGAGGGAGCCACTATCGCACAAGCAGCCCTAAACCTTGTGATGAATGCAAACCCCATCGGAATTGTTATAACGGCGGTTGCTGCACTTGTCACCGCCATTGTTGCACTTTGGAACACAAACGAGGACTTCCGAAACGCTATCATTTCTGCATGGGGCAAAATTAAGGATACGATTTCATCCGCTGTTAACGCAATCAGTGCATTTTTCACGGAAAAGATTCCCCATGCGATCCAGTCCGTTATTAGCTGGTTTAAAAGTATTCCGAACAAATTCAAAGATATTGGGTCTAATATTGTTCGCGGTCTTTGGGACGGCATCAAATCAATGGTTACATGGATCAAAGACAAAATCAGTGGATTTGTTGGCGGTATTGTGAGTAGTGTTAAGGGACTGCTTGGCATTCATTCTCCGTCAAAGGTATTCGCCGGAATCGGTGGATTCATGGCGAAAGGTCTTGGCGAAGGTTTTGATGATGAATTCGGCGCGGTAAAGAAAAGCATCGAAGGTGACATGAACTTCGCTGGAAAAATTACCGTGGGCGCGTCTGGTTCTGTTGCAAACTCGGCGGCTTACTCAAACAAAATGCTGCAGCTGTTGGAACAGTATTTGCCCATGCTTGCAAATCTGCAGGTTGTCATGGACAGCGGCGAGGTTGTCGGCGTACTTGCGCCTGGCATGGACGCAGAGCTTGCTAAGATCGGCGCACGGAGAGCGAGGGCTGTATGATCAATCATACATGGTCAGGAGGTTTTAATCATGAGCATTGAAATCACCGACAACAGCAAAGAGGTTTCCGCTGCTATCGAAGCCGCAATTCTGCGCGGGCTTGAAAAGTGCGGGCTGGTGGCGGAGGGATATGCGAAAAAGCTGTGCCCCGTTGACACCGGCAATCTGCGCAACAGCATCACCCATGTTGTGGACGAAAGCGAGCCTGCGGTAATCATCGGCACGGATTCCGAGTACGGCGCATATGTGGAATTAGGCACCGGCAAATATGCCGATGGCGGACGGCCTACACCGTGGGTGTATCAAGACGCAAAGGGAAACTGGCATTACACGCGCGGCAACAAGGCACAGCCATTCCTAAAACCCGCTTTGGCGGATCACGCGCAGCAGTACCGCGACATTTTGGTAAATGAGCTGAAAAATGGATGACGCAACGAAGGAGTGATTCCACAGGTCACCAGCCGGAGAAAGCCCGGCAGCAGGCAGCAAGGGCGGCGGGATTGCCTATCCTTTGTTCCCTTGCGAAGTCCTGCCCGAAGTACAGCGGCAGGCAGCGCCCTAAAGTACCAGGGCGCGGGGGTGTGTAAATAGTGCCATAATCTCCATATACAGCACAGGAGCCGTCTTGCTTTTTGACGGCTCCTGTGTTATTCTGTCGATAGCCCATTATGGGCGGGGCGCTGCACAACGGCAGGCGGTTAGTCACAAACCCCGAAAGGGGGTGACGCCATGCGAATTACTCTACATATCGGGCCTTTTACGGTTACGATCATTGTAAAACGCAGAAACCGCCACCCGGCACGGTGACGGTTTCCATTTGGAAATTGATTTACTGACGGGCTAACCGCTTGTCGCAGCGCCCTTTTTCTATCTCCATTATAGCAGGATACTAACCCTTGTCAAGTCTCGGATTTATCCGGGGCTTTTTCTTTCGTCCTCATTGCTTGCATAACCTTGTCGCGTTGCGCCTGCGTCTCAACCGCACGGCCAACAAACGCGGGAACCGTTTCCCCGGCTCTCTGTGCGGCCTCCTGCGCCGTTTTAAGTGCGGCAGGGGTAAGGATAGCCCCCTCGCCTTGCGGCGCTCCTGCGGGCTGCTGCAAGCCGTTTATCCGCTGTTCCGTTGCACCGATGATATACTGATTCATGCTTTCACCAGCAACGGCAGCGGCAGCCTTTACCGTGTCCTTCATGCCCTTCGGCATAGCAATAGATACGCGGTCAAGGTTTGCAGCGTCCCACTTTTGCGCACTCTTTTTCTGAGCCTCCGATACTGCCATTAAAAGCACCTCCTTTTCCACTATCCGCATTATAGCACTTCTTGTATATACTTATCAAGTAGATTTATGCACAAATAATCTACTTAATAATTAGACAATTTGCCAATAGACAATCTACTTAATAAGTAGTATCATATAACCATAGCAAGGGAACAAACGAAAACAGCCAAGACACCGGCAAAGGTGGATGCAAAGAACACCTACAAGAGCGGATCGGGATGCGGGAGATTGAGATGCACTGAGAAGAACGCTAATCCGCAACGCCCCCCGCCGCCGGAGTTCCCCACTTAAAAAGCGAGGGCGTAGACTTACCCCCTCGCTTTTTCATGCGCTCAAACTCGACAAGAAGGACAGCAAAAAGGCGGGGTTAGCCCCCGCCCTCTTGTTTGTTGTCTGACATAAAGGGAGCCGGGGCAGATCGTCCCGGCTCTGGTGCTATTCTGTTGGTTTCTCTCGGTCAAGTTTTTCGTCGATGGCCTCACTTATGAATCCATTGACGCTCTGGCCCTTTGGCTTCACTGTTGCCTCGATCTCGCTTTTTTTGCCACGGGGGAGCCTGACAAGAACCTTGTCATATACTTTTGCTTCATATTTTGCCGTAGCTGCTTTCTGCGCCTTTGATACGGTCACGCGCTCACCTCCTTATATGTGCATTATACCATATAAATATAACGATAGCAATTATACAAAACGCCCAAATATATAACGCTATCTTTAAGCACTCTGCCAATTGAAATATAACGCTATCGTGATATAATAAGACTATCAAGAGGCCACAAGGCCAAACACGAAAGGAGCAGAACAATGAGCAGACAGGACATTGAAGGAAAGGTGCAGGAAATCCGGGAATTGAAGCGGATGCAGGAGGAGCTTTCGGCAGAGCTGGAGGCGCTGACTTGTGAAATCAAGACCCACATGGATGCGGAGGGCGTGGACACCATCAGCGGCACGGATTGGAAAGTGACCTATAAGGCCGTGACTTCCTCCCGCATAGACACCAGCGCATTGAAAAAGGCGCTTCCCGATCTGGCGCAGCAGTTCACACGCACCACCACGGCGAGAAGGTTCTGCATCGCATGAGAAAGGCTCCATGTCCCAGCCGCCAAGCAAGAGGACACGGAGCCACAGCCAACCACCACAGGGAGGCCGGTACGGTCAGTATACCGCCTCTCGCACAGAAAATCAAGGAGGAAAAGCATGAAAGAAGAAACTATGAGCCGGTTAAACGAACTTGACGAAATCCATTTGCAAATTCATTGTGCCGTTGAATCCGTGCGGCAAAGCTGGGTGGCCATGACGCAGGGGGACAGCGCACCTTGCGAAGATGATTACGATGCCTTATACGGGATTTACTGCTATCTTTCCGAGCAGGAAAAACGGCTGCTTGAGTGGAAAGAAAGTTTCTGGAAATATAGCAGATAAACCGCATTTTTCGGCGGTCGTGCGCTAAAAATGTGCGCCAAGAAATAGCAAGCAGAACGAATAAACCGAGAAAGCGGCCATAATAGGCGGGAACGGAGAAAAAAGGCAATAATTTTTGTGCAATATTGAGAGTTGTAATAACTGCCCCAAGAA
>OGJH01002414.1_pt1 | contig 12084 bp, 9 predicted proteins | sample 1572021 | NCBI WGS metagenome assembly OGJH01 (sample SAMEA2582098, study PRJEB24529) | metagenome | biome: Human gut stool | place: China | collected 2011
GCCTGATCTGCCACCTGAAGCGCATAGTCAACCATTTCGCCGCATGCGATAATGGAAATATCTTTTCCTTCTTTTGAAGCATCAATATCCTCATCCATCGAACCGATTGCTGAATTCATGGCAAATTTCATATAATCATCCTGAACATCAATAATAACCGGTTTTTTGTCGGATTCTTTCAAAAGAAGCGTAGATCTATCAATACATTCTAACATTTCCCTCTTATTTACGGTTACTTTCGTCTCGTAGTCCGTGGAGAGCATCTTGTCAATTTTATAATATTCTCCTTCGATAAGACGGGACAAAACAATCGTATCTTCAAATTCAAACAATACATGTTTATCTGTAAAGAAAATAGAAACCTCATCGTCCATTCCACCGTTGATGATCTTACTGATTTCGATCAACGTCTTACCCGGAATGATAACACTAACATCATCATAGGACTGATTCAATTTTACTTTACGAATAGAAATACGATGTCCATCTAAGGATACAACTTTCAACTCAGAGTCGTGAATCTCAAATAACTCACCAGTCATGACTTTCGCATTTTCATTATCAGAAATAGAAAACACAGTCTGACGGATAATATCTTTGAGTGTAAATTGAGAGATATTTACGTTTTTATCTTTGACAATATTAGGCAGATACGGAAATTCGTCCGTTGCTTTTGCCATAATATTGAATTTTGCCTTACCACAACTAATATTCATATGATAGTCTTCATCTACCGTGATGGATACATTGTCGGATGGGAGTTTACGTATAATTTCAAAAAATACCTTAGCTCCAACTGCAACAGATCCTTCCTGCTTAATCTCACCATCAATCAAAGTTTCAATTCCCAATTGAAGATCATTAGCAATCAATTTGATCTGATTATCTTTTACTTCTATAACTACACATTCCAAAATCATCATTGTAGTTTTACCGGGAATTGCTTTCATAACAATATTCATTCCCTCAATGAGTTTGGATTTGTCACATATGATATGCATGTTTATAACTCCTTTCAAAAATCAGAGAAAAATAAATAAATAATATTTAAATATTTTTCAGTAGTAGCAGTAGTAGGGGTTGTGGATTTGAGGAAAAGTGGTTTTAGCCTTAGAAATCATTGAATCGAAGCTTTAGGACAAGTTCATAAATAAGTTTCTGATTTCTGTGAAAAACCATTCTTTTATACACAATCCGAAAATTTGCTGCTAAATCGAGCTTATGCTTTATTCACAAAAAATGTCGATATGTCAATAATATATCCACATATTCACAGAGAATAAGCTATTATCGGAACAAAACGATAGGAAAGAAAACGGTGTTTCTACCTATTATAATGTTACTTCTTATTGAGGATCGATCTTTTTGGTCAAAACATCAATCGTCTTGATAGACTCTTCATCACCCTCATCTAATTTTTTTTTGATGATTTCTTCCCCATGAAGAATGGTTGAGTGATGACGATTACCAATTTTGCTTCCAATCTCTTCGTATGTGCTATTTGTCAATTGCCGGCACAGATACATACAAATATGTCTTGGATAAACAATATTGGAGTTTCTTTTGGAGGAGAGGAGATCTTTCATTGTAATATGAAAATGATCTGCTACAGTCTCCATAATATAATCAATGGTAATCTGCCGCTTCATATTAGGATTGATGATGTCTACCAATGCTTTTTTAGCAGATTCCAAGGTGATTTCTGTATTACAAAAATCTGAGAAGGATAGCACTTTATTAATTGCTCCCTGTAGCTCTCGAATATTGGAAATAATGTTGCTGGCAATATAATCGAGAATAGAATCATCAATATTTATATTTTCTTCAGCAACTTTTTTCCTTAAAATAGCCATCCTCGTTTCGTAGGTAGGAGCCTTAATATCTACAGTCAGCCCCATTTCGAAACGGGAACGAAGTCTCTCTTCTAATGTTGTCATCGTAGAAGGGTGTTTATCTGAGGAGATAATGATCTGCTTCTGCGATTCATATAAATGATTAAAGGTATGGAAAAATTCCAACTGAGTAGATTCCTTACCTATAATAAATTGAATATCGTCGATCAATAGAACATCAACGTTGCGGTATTTATTGCGAAACTCCTGCTTTGTCATTGTATGTTCATTATGATGGCTGTCACGGACAGCATCGACAATGTCATTTGTAAAGGTTTCACTGGTTACGTATATAACCTTTTTACTTGCATCGTGTTCTTGAATATAATTAGCAATTGCATGCATAAGATGCGTTTTGCCAAGTCCCGGTCCACCATAAATGTAAAGCGGATTGTATGTGTCACCAGGCTCTTCAGCAACTTTTAATGCTGCTGCGTGTGCATAATCGTTGTTATCACCAACGACAAAGGTGTCAAACGTATATTTGGAATTGATCGTTGGATTATTATGATTCTTTTCTTTCTTTTCAGGATCATCAGCTTTTTGCTGACCTAATTCTGAACGTGATACGAAAGAAATATCATATTGAATCCCAGTAAACTCTTCAATCGAGATTGCCAAAAACAGCGAATATCTCTGTTCAACGAAGGATTTACTGTTTCCAATCTTTACGTCATCGATCAAAACAGTAAGCTTATTACCCTCCACATGGTAAATGCTTAAGGTTTTAACGAAAGTGCGATAGATAGGAGCAGATATCTCAAATTCCGTCTTCATATTTTCTAAAATATCATCCCATTTTTCGTAAAGTTCGTTTTTCACAGTAACTTCCCTCTTTTCCAACAATAATCATTACTTATATAAATGCATTATAAGGCTTATACAGCCATTTTTCGGAGAAAAAGCCTATTTTGCACCATATAACATTATTTTATATCAAATAAGGGAAAATTACAAGTTCTAAGATGGGTTATAAAGCAAACTTCGCACATAAATAAATTATCATTGAAGACAATTTCATCGCAATTTGATGTCAATAATAAGAATAGCCTTTTGTGAATAATTGTGGATAAAATGAAAAAGTATAATATCCACAGTTATTAGTGTGTTATCCACAAAATTTGTTAATAACTGTGTAAAACTGTTAAAAGCCCCTATTTTACGTTATTTTTACATTAAAAAGTGGATAATGTGAATAACTTTGTTAATAACTGTGAATTGAATTAGGACAAAACAAAAAGTTATACACAAAATGTGTATAGTGTGTTTATAACTTTATACAGAACGTGCATTCTGTCTACTAATGTAGAACCATGAAAATTCAAGGATTTTTTCGTTTAAATACTATTGCTGTATAATGTGTATATTAATGATACTTCGTGTGTAGAATAAAATAAATGGAAATGAGTTTCTTCCTATTATATAAGATTAAAATTTAGTTTAGTGTGATGTGAATTTTAAATTCACATTATTAACATGTGCATTATATTGTGGATAATGAGGGGAATAATTCACATTATATAATTTGATTCATTTGTTCTTATCTGAGGCTCATTAACAAGCAAACAAACTTTTTACTTCAGTTTGTAGGAAAAATTAGAGTTATAGCTAGAATATGCTTGACGAAATGGGCATTTACCGTTATAATATGGGCTGTATGCGTTTTATGCATTTTATTTGTATGTGATTTTTCAGGGACAGTCCTGTTGAGTCATGATGTGTTAATTTTGAAGAAGGAGGTGTTTTGAGTATGAAGATGACATTTCAGCCTAAGAAGAAATCCAGAAGTAGAGTTCATGGATTCAGAAAGAGAATGCAGACAGCTAACGGACGTAAGGTTTTAGCAAGCAGAAGAGCAAAAGGAAGACATAAGTTATCTGCATAGGTCGCATTTATGTGACCTTTTCTTCTTATAAAGTAGCCTTACTTTAAGTTTGCTTTTGCAGAGGGATTATTGTGTTTGAATCAATTAAGAATAATAGTGATTTTTTGAAAGCATATCGCCATGGAAAATCCTATGCCAACAGGTATTTAGTTATGTATGTTCGTAAGAATGACCTGGACAGAAACAGATACGGAATTACAGTCAGTAAAAAAGTTGGAAACAGTGTTGTAAGGCATAGGGTTACCAGGTTGATAAGAGAAAGTATCCGTTTGAATGTGGAGAAGTTTGAGAATGGATATGATATTGTAATAATAGCTAGAAATACAGCAAAGGGCAGAAAATGCCAGGAAATTGAGAGTGCTGTATTACATTTGGGGAAGCTGCACAATATAGTAGTGAGATGATGTTAGAATGAAAAAATCGTTGATTTTTTTAATAAAGGTATACCGGAAGATAATATCTCCCTTGAAAGGAAGACCTACATGTATCTATACGCCAACATGTTCACAATATGCAATAGAGGCATTAGAGAAGTATGGTTTTATGAAGGGGAGTTTTTTGAGTATAAAACGTATATTGAGATGCCACCCGTTTGCGAAAGGTGGATATGATCCGGTACCGTAGCTTGCCCTGTTAAATCAGGAGGATTAATTAGAATGGTTGATGTTATATTGACGACCTATCAAGGATCCATTTTGGGACCGATTGCTAGGATGCTTGGACAGATTTTGGAATGGCTGTATCTGTTCATGTCAAAACTTGGAATTGAGAATGTAGGAATTTGCATGATATTGTTTACTTTTATTGTAAACTTATTAATGTTTCCTTTAGTATTAAAACAACAGAAATTTGCTAAGATGTCCAGTATTATGAATCCGGAGATCATGGCAATTCAACAAAAGTATAAAAATAAAAAAGATCAGGCATCTCAGCAAAAGATGTCAATGGAGACACAGGCTGTATATCAAAAATATGGGGTAAGCCCGGCAAGCGGATGCTTGCCAATGTTGATCACAATGCCTATTCTTTTTGCTCTGTATCGCGTTATATATAATATACCGGCATATGTAACACCAATATATAATATGTACACAAACGTGGCTGAATCTGTTCGTAAGTTAGGAATTAGCGTTTCTGATCTGAGTCAGATGACAAACAGTAAGACGTATGTTATTCAGAATGCAGTTAGTGCGAAGAGTTCTGCACTTAACTATTATATAGATGTGTTAGGACAGTTTAATCAGGATGCATGGGATAGTTTGGCGAATACATGCAATAGCAAGGGATTTTCATCAATTGCTGACATGGTATCTGATGTAGGAAGTCAGGCATTTCATATTAATTCCTTTTTGGGTCTTAATATCTCAGATCTGCCGGTTGTTCCATTTATCGGAGGTGCAGCATTATCTGCCAGTGTATTGATCCCGATATTATCTGTAATTACTCAGATTATAAGCATGAAGCTTAGTATGGCATCGACACCACAGACGCAGAATTCTGATAATACTGCGATGGCATCCATGAATATGATGAATAAAGTTATGCCATATGTAACTGGTGTAATGTGTTTTATGTTCCCAATTGGTGTTGGTATTTATTGGGTTGCCGGCAATGTATTTCGTATATTGCAGACATTGGCTATTGATGCATATTTTAAGCATACTGATATGGACGCAATTATTGCAAAAAATACAGAAAAGGCAAAGAAAAAGTATGAAAGACTCGGAATTGATCCCAATACTGCTTTTTCAGATGTGACAAAACAGCGTACAAGCAACATTAATACTACAACAAAGACAACGCAGCAGCGTAAGAAAGTAAACCGACCGAAGAAATCTTTAGCAGATAAGGATTATAAAAGGCCGGAAACAAATAAAAAATATAAAGAGGGAAGTATTGCTTCTTATGCAAATATGCTTGCAAGAGACAATAATGATAACAAATAGTAATTTACTTTATGTCTACGTACACTTGGCATGAAGTAAAAGATACGTGAAAGAGTGTGCAGAAATGAGGTTTATTATGTCAGAATGGCAGGAGTTTACAGCAAAAACAGTTGATGAGGCATTAACAAATGCAGTTGTATCTATGCAGACATCAAGTGATCAGTTGGAATATGAAGTAATTGAGGAAGGATCAAGCAGATTGTTAGGATTGATCAGCAAACCTGCAAAGATTCGTGCTCGCGTAAAACTTTCTTTGGATGCTATCGCTTTTAATTTTTTGGACAAGGTGTTCCAATCAATGGGAATGCAGGTAAACATTGAAATTACGATCGATGAAGTTGAAAATCAGATGAACATTGATCTTTCTGGTGAAGAGATGGGTATTTTGATCGGTAAGCGCGGAATTACCTTAGATTCTCTTCAGTATTTGGTTAGTTTAGTTATTAATCGTAATACAGAAGATTATATGAAGGTAAAGCTTGATACTGAAAATTATCGTGAAAGAAGAAAAGAAACACTGGAAAATTTAGCACACAACTTGGCACATAAAGTTAAGAGAATTCACAGACCGGTATATTTAGAGCCAATGAATCCTTATGAGCGTCGAGTTATTCATTCTGCTTTGCAGAAGGATAAATATGTTGAAACACATAGCGAGGGAGATGAGCCATATCGCAAAGTGGTAATTACATTGAAGCCGGGTGTGGATACAGGTTACGAGCGTCGTGGAAAATATTCTTATGGCAATTCTCGTTATGGAAAAAGAAATAACGGAGGATACCGTAAAAAATATAATAATTCTTATCAGAAGAAATATGATGAGTATGAGAAAGATTCTTCTGAAGATGTTCAGGATAATGAATAATAGCATTAGGAATCGAGGAAAGGGGCTGGTTTGGCTCCTTTCTTTTTCAATTGAAATAGTTTTTAAATAATGTAAAGGTGGATTTAGATTTACACATTTTGTAATAAGACAAATAGGAGACAGCAATGGAAGAAAAAACAATTGTTGGAATTGCTAGTGCTGCAGGTGGCGGGATTGGCATCATTCGTGTAAGTGGATCAGAATCAATGAAGATTGTTGATTCGATTTTTCATCCGGGAAAATTTAATAACGAAGAAAATGAAGCATTGATAGATAAATCATATCTCCAACAACAGAAATCGCATACCATTCATTATGGATTTATTATAGATGGTAATAATGAGGTTGTAGATGAAGTTATGGTTTCTGTTATGAAAGCACCTGCAACTTATACGCGAGAGGATGTTGTTGAAATTAATTGCCATGGTGGCAATTATATATTACAGAGAGTTATGCAGCTTTTATTAGAAAAAGGTGCTTTTTTGGCAGAGCCGGGAGAGTTTACAAAACGGGCTTTCTTGAATGGACGTATTGATCTTTCACAGGCAGAAGCAGTAATGAAAATGATTTCATCTAAAAATGAATTTGCATTACAAAGTGCTGTAAAACAGTTGGAGGGGTCTGTATCAAAATATATTCAGCAGATCAGAGAACAGATTTTATATGAGATGGGACGTATTGAAAGTGCTTTGGATGATCCGGAACACTATGATCTGACAGGATATTCTGATGAATTATTTGATAAAACAGAGCAGCAGATTGTTTCTTTGCAAAGATTATTGGATCGTTTTGAAAATGGTAGAATGAAATCCGAGGGGATTAATACAGTCATTGTTGGAAAACCAAATGCCGGAAAGTCTTCTTTGATGAACATTTTGCTCGATGAAGATCGTGCAATCGTAACAGATATTGCAGGAACAACAAGAGATGCTTTACAGGAGTCAGTTCGGCTTGGTGGATTGATGCTTAATTTAATAGATACTGCAGGTATTCATAATACGGAAGATACAGTTGAAAAAATTGGTGTTGATCGAGCATAATAAATAAGTGATACAACAACGGCCATAGTATTTGTGGTTGATGGAAGTGAAGAATGGTCTGATGAAGATGAACAGATTATTCCATTGATCGCACAGAAAAAAGGTGTTATTCTCTTGAATAAAGCAGATCTAAAAGCAAAGGTATCCGAACAATTACTGAAAGATAAACTTTCATGGGATACAATTGCATTTTCCAATGAGACAAAACAGGGATTGCAGCAATTAGAACAATATATTACGGACAAGTTTGAACGGGGAGATCTGCAATTCAACGATCAAATATGTCTTACAAGTATTCGACACAAAAATGCTGTTATGCAGGCAGTGAATGCATTGCATCGTGTAGAACAAAGTATTAAGGATGGAATGCCGGAAGATTTTTTTACTATTGATTTGATGGAAGCTTATCAACAATTAGGATTGATTAATGGTGATACAGCAACGGAAGATTTGGTAAATAAGATCTTTGAAGAATTTTGTATGGGAAAATAGTGGGTTTAAGTTGATTGAATAAAAAAGCTAAGCAATAAATTAGCAGAATGGAGTGGACTATGTCATATACATACGAGGAGTATGATGTTGTTGTTATCGGTGCAGGACATGCAGGTTGTGAAGCAGCACTTGCCTCCGCAAGATTAGGAATGCAAACATTGGTATTTACAGTTAGTGTTGATAGTATTGCAATGATGCCGTGTAATCCAAATATTGGAGGAAGTTCGAAAGGACATCTTGTTCGAGAAATTGATGCACTTGGTGGTGAGATGGGAAAAAATATTGATCGAACATTTATACAATCTAAGATGCTCAATATGTCCAAAGGACCTGCAGTACATTCGCTGCGTGCACAAGCAGACAAAAAAGAATATAGTAATTCCATGAGACATGTTCTAGAGAATACAGATAATTTGGTTATTAAACAAGGAGAAGTTGCAGAAATATTGGTGGAAAACAAATGTGTTGTTGGAGTTAAAACAACATCAGATGCTATTTATCCATGTAAGGCTGTTATAATGTGTACGGGAACATATTTGAGAGCACGTTGTATTTATGGGGATGTTAGTCAATATACCGGGCCAAACGGTTTAACTGCAGCAAATCATCTGACACAAAATCTTATTGATCTTGGAATTGAAGTTCGACGTTTTAAGACAGGAACACCTGCGCGAGTAGATGGAAGAACAATAGATTTTTCAAAGATGGAAGAGCAAAAGGGAAGTGAAAGAGTGGTACCTTTTTCATTTACAAATACACCGGAAGAATTAGAGCGAGAACAGGTATCTTGTTGGCTGACCTATACCAATGAAAATACACATAATATCATACGTAATAATATAAATCGTTCGCCACTTTACTCTGGGGATATTGAGGGGACAGGACCAAGATATTGTCCATCAATTGAGGATAAAGTAGTTCGTTTTGCAGATAAAAAACGCCATCAGGTTTTTCTGGAGCCGGAGGGTAATTATACAAACGAAATGTATGTTGGCGGAATGTCAAGTTCTCTTCCCGAGGATGTACAATATGCGATGTATCATTCTGTACCGGGATTGGAACATGCAACAATTGTGAGAAATGCATATGCTATTGAGTATGATTGTATAAATCCAACGCAGTTAAAGGCATCCCTGGAATATAAAAAGATCAGTGGATTTTTTAGTGCGGGACAGGCAAATGGTAGTTCTGGCTATGAAGAAGCTGGTGCACAGGGTATTATTGCAGGAATTAATGCCGCAAGAAAATTACAAGGAAAAGATCCTTTGATCTTAAATCGTTCACAGGCATATATCGGAGTTTTAATTGACGACCTCATTACAAAAGGAACGAATGAGCCATATCGTATGATGACATCAAGAGCAGAATATCGTTTGCTTTTGCGTCAGGATAATGCAGATCTTCGATTAACAAAAATTGGTCACGAGGTCGGATTGATTGACGATAGCCGCTATGAAAAATTATTGATCAAGGAGAAAATGATTGAAAAAGAAATACAACGATTGCAGCATACTACAATTGGTGGTAAAAAGGAAGTTCAAAAATTATTAGAACAATATGGTAGTACGTTATTACAGTCGGGTTCCACATTAGCTGATTTATTAAAGAGACCGGAATTATCATATGATATTTTGGCACCAATTGATGAAGATAGACAGAACTTACCTGAGGATGTCTGTGAACAGGTAAATATTTCCTTGAAATATGAGGGATATATAACAAGACAACAGAAACAGGTGGCACAGTATCAAAAATTGGAAAATCGTAAAATTCCAGAGGATATTGATTATACAAAAGTAAATAGTCTTCGTAAGGAGGCTGTTCAGAAGCTGGACGATCTTCGTCCGATATCAGTTGGTCAAGCATCGAGAATATCCGGTGTTTCTCCGGCAGATATTTCTGTTTTACTGATTTATCTGGAACATTACAATCAGAAAAAACTGTAATGGTTAATTAGTACTTGTATAGATTTATTATTTTTTACCGACTGTAAGAAATATTTACCATAAATATATTGTAGTAGAAATGAGGAATGATATGATTGACTTATTAAGTGATTATTGTAAAAAAATAGAGCTTGATATAACAGATACACAGTTACAACAGTTTGATGATTACTTTCGTTTTTTGGTAGAAAAAAATAAAGTAATGAATTTAACGACAATCATAGAAAAAGAGGATGTTGTGTTGAAACATTTCATTGATAGTATATATATCATGAAGTATACTGATTTCGATGAAAAAAAAGTTATTGATATTGGAACAGGGGCAGGATTTCCAGGAATTCCGTTAAAAATTGCATTCCCGTGGCTTGAGATTACATTGCTTGATTCTTTGAATAAGAGAATTAAATTCCTGGATGAAGTAGTGGATGCATTAAGACTGGAACAGATAAAATGTATTCATGGACGAAGCGAGGATATTGCCAGACAGGAAGAACACAGGGAAAAATACGATTTATGCGTTTCAAGGGCAGTAGCGAATCTGTCTACATTATCGGAGCTGTGTATCCCTTTTGTAAAAAAAGGCGGGGAATTTATTTCCTATAAGGCAGCAAATTCACAGGAAGAAATAGAACAGGCAGGAAATGCCATCAGCAAATTAGGCGGAAGATTAGCTGGTGTACAGGAACTGATTCTTCCGGATACGGATATGGGACGTATATTTGTCTGCATAAAGAAAGAAAAAAATACGAGTAAAAAATACCCAAGAAAAGCAGGAACTCCAGGAAAAGAGCCACTATAAAATAGAACCGGACAGAGTGTTGTTAATTAACATTCTGTCCGGTTTTCTGGTATCAATCAGGATAAAAGCGGCATGAGTACTTTTACAAATTCATCCGGCTTTTCCAAATGTGGCAGATGTCTGGTATCAGGGATAAAGTCAGCACCCGTAAAAGTATCAGCAGTTTTGTAAGTATTTATAGCAGTATCAATGTCCGGCTCATACGCACCTGCAATGACGGAAAGCGGTATAGTGAGACGATTCAATGCACCGCTTGTATCTGTATGGGTGTAATGATTCAGAATACTTGAAAACAATCCCCTCGATGTACCGTTGGTATGATATGCGGAATAGTAGGCATCGATACAGTCGGAAGATATTGCATAGTCATCATGGTAGTAATTATTATAGAAAAGCTGTTCAAATGCTTCACGGGAATTTTTTAGGTTGGCGGCAAAAGTTCCCAACACAGGGAGCTGGTAAAAATAATTGCAATATTTATTTTTTTTGGAAATAAGAAGTTCTTCGCTTGAGGCAAAATAAGGATTAACCGTGATTATCTTTTTTGCTGAACAATTTGGTGTGAGTGCATACATAAGTGCAATTTCACAGGAGGTCCCAGAGGTAACGATATCACAGGAATCATTGATAATGTCAGCAACGAAATCTTTCAATAATTGAACAAATAAAAAGTTTGTATAGGTAAAAACCGGCTTATCAGAATTTCCACATCCAAGTAAATCAAGTGTGTATACAGTATGCTTTTTCTCCAGAGATGAAGCGATGAATTTCCATTCGTAGGAACTGCTTCCAGCAGTAAGATCGTGAATCAGAAGAACAGGTGCTCCATTTCCCTGTTTACTGTAGCGAATGCTCCCATAGCTCCATTTGTATTCAAAATCAGTAAAGGAATTATTCTGTACAAGGGCTTTTTCACTTATATACTTGTTAAAAAAATGAATACCGGCAATCGTAAGACCGCCTAAAGACAGCAGTTTAAATTTTTTCATAACGGAAAACCTCCTTAATCATAAAGATATGTATTATTTACGAATATAACATGATGAAAAATTGCGTTTTATCTTATGTATATTATAATGCAAAACAGAAATATATACAATTAAAACTTCAAGGATAGAAAAAGGATTTTTAGTGTGTTATAATAAAAATTGTAATACAGTGATATTTATAATGGCAGAGTAAAACCTGTTCGTGTCTTTATGAAACACAAATGTTTCAC
>OGJH01002420.1_pt1 | contig 12046 bp, 14 predicted proteins | sample 1572021 | NCBI WGS metagenome assembly OGJH01 (sample SAMEA2582098, study PRJEB24529) | metagenome | biome: Human gut stool | place: China | collected 2011
TGCTCTTTTGGCAAAAATATCAAGTATCATAACCGTTCGGTCAATGACCTTGATCTCCAATGCATCCTGAAGATTGTGATATTGTGCCGGAGATAACTCATCATCACATACTACCGTATCTGCATCCAGAGAGATCGCCAGATTCTTAATCTCCTCTATTTTTCCTTTACCCACATACGTTCCGGCATGCACTTTTTCTCTATTCTGTATTACTTTAGCAACAGTCACCGCACCCGCCGTCTGTCCCAATTCTTCCAACTCATCCAGAGATTGTTCGGTATCGTCTCCATCCGCCGTCGCAACAGCGACCAAAATAATGCGTTCTTTCTGCTCTTCGGTCTCAAACATTACTATCTAACCAAACCTTTCTCTTTATCTTTGTTTTTTCTTACTATGATTTCCGATACGAGTTGCTATAAACTTTGCTTCCTTCGCCATTTCTTTATCATATGGATAGGTTTGTAAATATTCTGCCGCCAATTCTTTAGCCTGTCTCATTTTGCCCATTCGCTCCAACAGAATCACACGATTACGAAGCAGATTCTGATAAGCCATCGTCACACCAAGATCAAGTCCCTGTTCCAAATAATCTTCTGCCTGTCCATAATCCTGTAACTCAATATAACAGCCCGCTAGCTCGCTATACACTTCCGGCAGAGCGCATACTGCTCCGTTCTGTGCTTTCAAATATTTGGTGTACTTCTTAATTGCATTCTCAAAATCACCACGTATCCGCAAGACCTTACCTTGATAAAATAACGCATCGGTGCTTTTTTCTTTTTCGGCATCGCTCAATATATCCTCTGCATCTGCAAGCTTATCCAGACAAATATAAGCTCGTCCGATCTGCGTTTTGGCTTCTGCATCTGCGCCATGTATTGATACCAATTTTTCAAGCACATCTTTCGCATCGCTTTCCCTACCGGCATCGTTGTAAACATTATAGCATCCAAAATACGCCTCATAACATTTCTCATCAACTGAAATTGCTTTCAAAAAGTCTTCGGCAGCAGAATCATACTCACCCATACTCTGTTTGATCTGACCACGCAGAACAAGACCATCCGCATCCTTTGCATTTTCTTTTATAAGCTGGTCTAAGGCACCAAGTGCCCCTAATGAATCTCCGGAAGCCCACTGTGCCATTGCTAATGTCGCATAAATATCACCATTTAGTGACTTACTTTCTGATATCTCTAACGCTTTATCACATTGTTTCTTTGCCTTATCATATTCATGAATACCATAATAGGCAAGCGCCTCTCCATAATATAAACGCTTATTATTTTGTCTGGAAATTTTATTATCAACCTTCTGATACGCTTTTTCAAACTGCTTTATCGCCTTTTTATAGCTTCCCAGATGATTTAATGTCATTCCATAATCAATATAATACTCTGCTTTGTCTTTGTTTTCTGCAATGGCTTCCTTGAAGGAAGCTGCTGCCTTTTCATAACTACCGCTCTCTGCCAAAGCCACAGCCTGCTTATAGGCTTTCTGTGCCTTGCCACAACCGGCAAGCAGAACCATTGTTCCACATAATATCCCCATCAAAGCCCACTTCTTTACTCTCATGCCAACCTCCATTGTCTTGCTCTGATCATTATCTATTATTATCCTAATGCCTGCTCCTCATCACGAAACAGCATCTTTTCATATTCCTCTGCAGGCATCGGTTTTGCATAATAATACCCCTGCACATATTCACAGCCGATATTCTTCAAGAAACGCACCTGGCTTTCCTTTTCAACGCCTTCCGCAATAACCGGCATCTCAAGCACCTTTGCCATATTTACTACAGAAGCCAGTATATTCTCACCTCTGCCCGGTATCTCAGTATCCGACATAAATTTCATGTCAATCTTTAAAACATCTACTGCAATATCTTTCAAAACATTTAATGACGAATAACCACTGCCAAAATCATCCATCAATATTGTAAATCCACGTTTCTGTAAATCTTTCATTGCCTCACGGATCATATATGGATTGGATGTATAAGCGCTCTCCGTCAATTCCAGTTGAAATAATTCCGGTGGAATATTATAAGTTGCAACCAGATCACTGATCACTTCCACTAATTTCGGATTGTATACACTGACGCGTGATACATTTACAGAAATCGGCATCGGATCATACCCTTTGTCCAGCCAGCTACGCAACAATTTACACGCATGCTCCCATACATAAAAATCCAGTTTCATAATAAATCCGTTCCGCTCAAAGATTGGAATAAACTCTCCCGGAGAGATCATCTTTTGATCGGACGCCTTCCAGCGTACTAATACCTCAGCTCCGGCAAATTTGCCCTCCTGTATATCATATTTTGGCTGCAAAAACAGAACAAACTTCTCTTCCTGCAATGCAGACCGAGTCATATTTACAATACGCTGTTCCTGAATAAGATCCTGACTCATTTCATCCTGATAAAAGGCATAGTTCTGAATATAACTTCCTTTACAGATCTTTGTTGCAAGCTTAGCATTATCATACATATCATTGACTTCCATCTTTAGATCTTTGATCAAATAAAACCCAAACACCGGAATCATTTCAAATTCCGGAATGATCTCACGAATCTCCTTGCGGAAACGATATGATAACTCTGACAGCTCACTCTCCTTTTCATACGACATGCAGATTGCAAATACATCTGCGCGCATACGCCCAAAGGTCACATGATTCTTAGATGCAACAAATTGTCGTATCTTATCAGCCACCTCACAAAGAAATTCATCACCCCGGTGAATGCCAAAAAAGGAATTGACCAAATTAAATTTGGCAATGTCGAGCCTTATCATTGCATACTGTTCCTCAGGAAACGCATCTAACATTTCTCTCGTTGCTTTTTGGAAATAATCTCGTCCATACAATCCGGTCAACGAATCAAAAGCCTCAACATGCTGTAACTTACGCAAAATCTGTGCACGACTTCTCTCGATCGCATTGTGCAGTCGAAAATGAATGATTCGCTCATTGTACGGCTTGCGGATGAAATCCCAGGCACCAAGCTCCAAACTATGTGTCTCACATTCTATATTATCATCTCCGGTAGAAACAATGACCGGAATATTCTGCAGTATCGCATCACTGCAATATTCTTCCAAAAAGGAAAACCCATTCATATCCGGCATCACCAGATCTAAAACAATGGCTGCATATTTATGTGGCTGTGCTTTCAGCATTTGAAGTGCCTGCTTACCGTCCGAAGCTGTCTCCACTTCATACTCTGCCTCCAATATCTTGACAAGAAGCTTCCGATTTACTTCCTCGTCATCTACCACCAATACATAATCATTCATTTTGTACTACCTCCGCATCTCTATAGGCCCCATATATGCCTTTAACCTTTATTTTAACATATTTTCATCTGCCTGTCTCTTCATTTTTCATAAAAATGAGATTTTTTTCCACAACAGACGTTTGTCATTTTTTTCATAATATGCTAAAATAATATATAATCATGAACAACGGAAGGGGAAGAATATGGCTGGAGCATACAAATCAAACGAATCCTTAGAAAACTATTTGGAGACAATCTTAGTGTTAAGCCGAAAATTACCTGTTGTCCGCTCGGTTGATATTGCCAACGAACTCAACTTTAAGAAGCCGAGTGTCAGCGTTGCAATGAAAAATCTTCGTGAGAAACAGTATATCACTGTCACTGACTCCGGTTTTATTTATTTGACCGATAGCGGCAAACAAATTGCTGAAATGATTTATGAGCGGCACGAATTTTTGATGAAATTTTTAGTTTCTTTGGGCGTGTCGGAAAGTGTTGCATCCGAAGATGCATGTCGTATTGAACATGTGATCAGTAAAGAAAGTTTTGCTGCATTAAAGACTCACATTACACAGCAACCCTAGTACATAATATATAAAAGAGTATTTTCTTATACCCTAAAAAGAAGCCATACAGGAAATAACCTGTATGGCTTTTTGTATATACGGGAATAAATTACGCCTTATACTTTTTGATCATATCCATAAGATCTTTCTTGGACTGTAATCCGGTCAGCTTTTCCTGAACTTCTCCATCCCGAAAGAGGATCAAAAACGGGATTGCGACAACTTTATACGATTGCGCAAGTCCCATATTCGCATCAACATCCACCTTACAAACTTTAACATCCGGACATTCTTCATCAATCTCCGCTAAGATCGGAGCGATCATCTGGCAGGGTCCGCACCACTGCGCCCAAAAATCCACCAAGACTAAGCCCTTCTGCTTAATAACTTCCTCTTCAAATGTATCTATTGTTGCATGTATCATTTCTAAACCTCCATTTCTTATCGATGTACTCTCGGTATCTTCGGCTTAAGCATAACCGAAAATTTGTGTTTGGTCAAGGGAACCCATATTGTGTTTCCTGCATAAACTACAGTATCCCACTTTATGAGAATTTTACTCACAAAGATTTGGAAAAATTTATGATCCGGGAAGAGAGGATTATTTATGTATGAAATTTGCGAGCTGATCCGATACGGCGACGATGAACGCCAGTTAGCACTAGAACAATTATTTGCAAAAGCGGGTGTCAAAACATGCAGTCAGGCAGTATCTGCTTCAAAAAGCACCACAAGCAGATCGTATCTGCATTCTTGTGGACAGTCTTCTTCCCTGCAGACAATACTGCTTCCTGTGCCATGTGACGAAAAAACACTGCAACAGGCATATGAGGAGGCACCTGCAGGTTCTCTGATTTTAGGTGGTAATCTTCCTGCTGCATTTGTAAAATGCTGTCAGGAACGCGGTCTGCATATCTATGACTATATGAAATCCTCTGCCGTAGCAATATGGAATGCTGTTGCAACCGCTGAAGGTGCCATCTGCGAAGCAATTCGCCACTCTCCCTATAACTTGTATCAGCACACCTGTCTTGTCATGGGTTACGGACGCTGCGGAAAGGTGTTGGCAGATCGTCTGACAAACCTCGGTGCCACAGTGATCATCTCTGCCAGATCTTCTGAAAAAACAGCCTGTGCAGAAGTCTCACACTGTCTTAATCTAACCGAGTCAACAGACCTTTCAACCTGCCAATGGTTATTTAACACTGTGCCTGCTCCCATTGTCGGCAAAAGTCTTATCGACCGACTTCCTGACACTGCCGTGATCATAGATCTTGCCAGTGCACCGGGCGGCTGCGATCTCACATATTGCGCTCAAAAAGGATTGGATGCCGCATTATATCCCGGTCTGCCGGCAAAATACGCCCCAAAAAGTTCTGCTGAGATTATTTTTCAGCATTTAAATGATATATTTGTAATCGGATAGAAAGGAAATAGACATGAACGAAACAATTTCCATCGGATTTGCTATTACCGGCTCATTTTGCACCTTTGCAAAAACATTAACATTATTAAGCGAACTTGTAAAACAAGGCTATGAAGTGCAGCCTATCTTTTCCAATCATACGAGCCATTTAGACAACCGTTTTACTGCAGCTGAAACCTTTTGTAAAAAAGTAGAACGTATTACCGGAAATACCGGAATATATACAATTCAAGACGCAGAGCCAATCGGGCCAAAAGCCCCTTTTGATGCACTGGTCATCGCCCCATGTACCGGCAACACAATGGCAAAATTAGTGAATGGTATCACAGATACTCCGGTACTGATGGCAGCAAAAGCACATCTTCGCAATGAAAAACCGCTGGTCATCTCCATTTCCAGCAACGATAATATGGGAATGAATTTCAGGAATCTTGGAATGCTGTACAATGCTAAAAACGTATATTTTGTTCCATTTGGACAGGATGATCATCATAAAAAGCCTTGCTCCTTAGTAGCTCATGTATCCCTTATCCCCGAAACGATCGAAGCGGCTTTGCATGGCAGACAATTACAGCCTGTACTACGATCCCCATTTTGAGTGCTATTTATAAAATTCATGGCATCCATGTCTCTTCACTTTAGTCAGACACCGATCAAACCAAGAAGCATTACCACTGTCAGCTAAAGCTCTCTCCATAAAGTACAATGCGCCCTGCGAGGTATCCTGTCCCTGCAGGGCCCTTCTTACTGCTTTTTTTGTTCCGCTTGACACATGTACCGAATAATAACTGCCATTGCTGACCGGCGAAAATTGATATCTGCTTCCACTGTGTGCAAAGACTACTTCCTTGATCGTGGATGGAAACTGTTTTCCTAACACACGATTCAAAATGACATTCGCAACAAGTGTTCTCCCCTCCAGATCCTCTCCTCCAGCCTCTGCCTCAACAATACGCTGTAAAATACGTTCAGACTCTGTACCGATCACTCTTCCGCATTTTTCTTCAATGGCAAGACGTCGGTTTTTTTCGTCTCTTTTTTGTTTCTGTTTGGCGCGACGGATCCGTGCTCTTCTAGCACGCTTCCTCTGCTCCTGTTTTCGTTTCTGTCGTTCTTTACGCATCCTCTCCTGCTCTAATTTCTGCTGTCTGATACGCTGCTTTTGCTTTTCTTCCTGTTTTTTTTGCTGCCACTGATCATGTACTCGTGCAATTGTTTCAGACACATATGCTCCCTCTGCCTGTCCGCCTCTCACATAACTGCTTAGCCCGGCAAGCTCCATGTCTTCTTCTATTCGATACTGAGCGGTTTGATGTCTGGCATCGACAATATGACCTTGCGGAAGTATCGATTCCATTGCCAACATCGTCGTCAGCATCCCAATCTGTGCCACCTTCCATCTCATGTCTTTTTTCATGCAAATCCTCCAAACAAATCATTGAATAACAACTCAAACTTCCCACACCTCAAATCCACCGCACCCATATATTGCTTATTATGCCAACGACTATATGGGAAGATTGAGAAATAATTAATAATGTTACAAAACTATTACAGAGTATATGAAATAAATGGAATTTTATACCTGATACCATTCAACATATCTGGCATTTCCTGTCGAAATATGCTACATTATAGCTAATCCGTACAAAGATATAAAACGTTTTATATTGAATATAGCTAAGCATCGAAAGGAGCGTGTGATCTGTATGAAAAAAGGAGTATTTGCTGCTGTAAAAAAAGACGGAAGCGTATACTATCGCGCCTCTATTACATTTCGATGTAAACATATCAGTCTGGGCAGCTTTACCTCAGAAGCTGAGGCACACGGTGCGTACCAATCTGCCGATAAGCTGTTATCTGCAACAGTACCGATCACACCAGAAGATTATCAGGAAACACAATTCCCTTTGCTCCCTTTTTCAAAATGGATCAGCTTATTGAATTTTAAGAATAATGGGATCTATATTAAAACACCGATCTATTTGCGAAAAAAATATTTTCAATATTATTTGAGTTCTGAAGAAACGCTGCTCTTTGATGTTGATGACCTTTTTTTTTATTCCAACCATGCGATCATGAAACGCGGCGGTCATCTGTTCGTTGCTGAATATGGCATGCAGACCAATATCCGTTCTCGTTATGGCATCCGTGCCTATGCAAGAAAAGATATCGATTTTACATTTGTAAATGGCAATGAAAATGACTATCGATATTCTAACCTCAACGTATTAAATCCATATCACGGAGTAACGATCGTTCATGATAAGGGACATACGGAATATATAGCCAAACTGCATCTAAATGGCAATTATCTGATCGGACGTTTTCCATCCCTGATCGAAGCTGCAATCGCTTATAATAAAGCGGTCGATCTTGCCTGTATGCACGGTTGTACTAAACAGTTCCCACAAAACTATATCGATTCTCTCTCTTCCAAGGAGTATCTGGCATATTACAAAAAAATAACGCTGCCAGATCGTCTGCTTTCCTACAGATTTTCCTGACAGCGTCTAATTAAGATCTCTTTTTGTGGTAACGTCTAAGTACAAACCATTCTAGTTTTCTTTTTAAAACGATCTGTATTTCCTCATGCTTTGCGATTGGATGCACTAAGACGGCATATACGCCGGCACGTTTTGCTCCCCAGATGTCTGTAAATATCTGATCTCCTACAAACATGGTATTGGAAGCAGTGGTACCCATATGCTCCATCCCCTGCACATATCCTTTGGCAGAAGGCTTATCTGCTTTATATACATACTTCGCACCTAACGTATCTGCTAAAGGTTTCACTCGCGGCTCTTTGTTATTTGAAATAATGCAAACCTCAAATCCAATCTTACGAAGCTTTTCAAAGAGCGCAATTGCTTCGATCGTCACCGGATGATCATGTTCCACAAGTGCATTATCGGCATCGAATAAAATACCACGAAATCCCTTTTGATAATAGCTCTCATAGGGAATCTCATAAGATGAACGGTATTCTTCATCCGGATATAAATTCTGAAACATCGCTAATCGGCCTATTTAAGGGCCACTCCTTTCTAAAGCTGTCTTGTAAGGTTGATCATTTCGATCGCACCAAGCGCACAGTCATATCCTTTGTTACCCGCTTTAGTACCGGCACGCTCAATCGCCTGCTCAATATTATCCGTCGTTACAACACCAAACATAACCGGAATCTGCGCCTCTAAGCTGACTGCTGCAATTCCTTTCGATACTTCAGCACAAACATAATCATAATGACTGGTTGCGCCACGTATAACTGCACCAAGACAGATTACTGCATCATATTTGCCGGACAATGCCATTTTCTTTGCAACCAACGGAATTTCAAATGCTCCAGGTACCCACGCAAGAGTAATATCATCGTCATTGACACCATGTCGAACCAAGCCGTCCCTTGCACCACTGATCAATTTTGACACGATAAATTCATTGAAACGAGCTCCTACAATACCAATTTTTAATCCTTCTGCTACTACTTTTCCTTCTACTGTTTTCATGCTTATACCTTACCTTTCTTCCATTATTTATTTAAGATGCAGCAAATGCCCCATCTTTTCTTTCTTTGTCTGTAAATAGAACCGATCGTATTCTCCCGGTTCCATTTCAATCGGAACACGTTCTACGATCTCTAACTGATAACCTGCCAAACCATATACTTTAGCCGGGTTATTCGTGAGAAGACGCAGCTCATGGATTCCCAGATCCACCAAAATCTGTGTTCCTATCGTATAATCCCTGGCGTCCTCCGGGAAGCCCAGTTCCAAATTGGCCTCGACCGTATCTCTTCCATGATCCTGCAATTCATAGGCACGGATCTTATTAATAAGACCAATACCTCGTCCCTCCTGACGCATATATAGCAAAACGCCTCGTCCCTCTTTGCTGCGTCATATTGCTGGCCGCAATCACAACGTGCAGATCCCAGTGCATCACCGGTCAGGCACTCCGAATGCACTCGACACAACACCGGTTTCCCATCAGTAATATCTCCCTTTACCAACGCAACATGATGCTCACCATTCAATTTATTGACATATCCATATATCGTAAAATCGCCATATCTGGTCGGCATTTTTGCCTTTGCCACACACTCTACCAATACTTCATGTTCCTTACGGTACTGCACCAGATCTGCAATTCGACCAAACTTCAATGAATGTTTCTTTGCAAATTCGACCAGATCCGGCGTACGTGCCATCGTGCCATCCTCTTTCATAATCTCGCAACACAGACCAACCGGCTGCAATCCTGCAATACGCATCAGATCAACGGTTGCCTCCGTATGCCCGTTACGCTCTAAAACGCCGCCTTTTTTGGCTTGCAGCGGGAACATATGTCCCGGCATACGAAAATCGCCCGGTTTTGCATCCGGATCTACAGTTTTCATCGCCGTAATAGAACGTTCATAGGCAGAAATGCCCGTTGTCGTATCTTTATGGTCAATAGACACCGTAAATGCCGTACAATGATTATCTGTATTGACCTCACACATCTGTCGCAGGCCAAGTTTCTTCGTGTAACTCTCATCCATTGGCATACAGATCAAGCCTTTAGCATAGCTTGCCATAAAATTCACATTTTCTAAGGTGGCATGCTCTGCTGCGCATATCACATCCCCCTCGTTCTCGCGATCTTCATCATCGATCATAACGACGATCTTACCATCGCGCAGATCTTCCAAAATCTCATCAATCGTATTAAACTGAAACTCACTCATTGTTTGCACCAAACCTTTCTGTCAATTATATCACGCAAATCCATGTTCTGCCAAAAATGCCAGATCCACACTTTGACATGACGTTTCTGCCGGCTTCTCAAATGTCAGGAAACGTTCCACGTATTTGCCTACAATATCATTTTCCAAATTAACCGGATCTCCCACTTTTTTTGATAGTAATGTTGTCTCCTCTCCGGTATGTGGTATTAACGAGACCGAAAAACTGCTATCTGTCACTTTCGCAACCGTCAAACTGATCCCATCAATAGCAATAGACCCCTTCTCGACAATATAACGCAACAGCTGTGGCGGTGTTTCCACTTCGACCCACACAGCATTGTCTTCTCGTTGCATTGATACAATCTCTCCGGTCCCATCAATATGACCGGACACAATGTGTCCGCCAAATCTTCCATCGGCCGCCATTGCGCGTTCCAGATTGACCGCAGCACCTTTTCCCAACACCCCGAGAGAACTTCTGCGCAAAGTTTCTGCCATAACATCTGCTGTAAAACTACGTTCCTGCATTCCTGTCACAGTCAAACAGATCCCGTTAACTGCAATGCTGTCTCCGATCTTAGTCCCCTCCAATACTTTGGAGGCTTGGATCGACAACACCGCCGATGCACTTCCTTTACGAATTGCTGCAATCTGACCGATTTCTTCTACTATTCCGGTGAACATATTTTCCGTTCCCCCTTGTCTTTCTCATATTCAATCAAGATATCTTCGCCAAGTTCTGTCACATGACTACGCTTAAATTGCCAAGCCTGTGCCGGGGACTGCACGCCTTCACCGCGTACCGGTGTGTATCTGCCACTGCCCCCAAAGATTTTAGGGGCTATATAAACAAGTACATGATCCACAATGCCCGCCTGCAAAGCACCGGCATGTAAGGTACTTCCACCCTCGATCAACAGACCGTCTATTCCCCGTTCACCAAGCTCCTTGCATAATGCGTTCAGATCTATTCCTTCCATGTTCGTTCCATCAGCCTGTGGCATAACGATCAATTCTGCCCCTTTCTCTCGAAGTTTTGTCGCCTTTTCGCTTTCCATACACTCAGGAAGTGTTGCGATCCAAACCGGTGCTTCATCGATCGTCTGAAGAAGATTACAATCAAGGTGTGTTCTCAAATAGCTGTCGCATACGATGCGTACCGGATTCCTGCCACCCGGCATACGGCAGGTAAGCTTGGGATCATCCTGTAGCACAGTCTGTACACCAACCATAATACCGGAAAGAGCATTTCTAACCTTTGCCACATGTGCCCTCGCCATTTCTCCGGTAACCCATTTACTTTCTCCACTATCACAGGCGATTTTCCCATCCATCGTCATGGCATACTTCATGACGACATATGGTGTCTTACTCGTAATATAGTGGAAAAATACAGGGTTTAAGGCATCACATTCCTCTTTTAGCACGTGAGTCTCTACCTCTATACCTGCTTCTCTGAGTATCCGAATCCCCTTGCCTGCCACTAATGCATTCGGATCATCTGAACCGACATAGACCTTACGGATACCATGTTCAATGATCGCCTGTGTACACGGCGGCTGCTTTCCCTGATGACAGCAAGGTTCCAACGTCACATACATTTCTGCACCAATAGCTTCTGCAGGATCCTTAAGCTTAGAAAAAGCACTTCGCTCCGCATGCAGATCGCCATACCGTGCATGATACCCTTCCGCAATGATATGGTCATCCTTCACGATAACAGCGCCCACCAGCGGATTGGGATTCACTCTCCCAAGTCCACGTTTAGCTAACTCGATCGCACGACGCATATATTCCTGTCTCATAGTCGTCCCTCATTTCCTTTAATCCTATAATAAAAAAGTCCCAGTATATGTTACCAGGACTTTTATAACGCATCAATGATATCTCATGTCTTCTCTCATCCAGACTATACTGTCGGCTTTGGATTCTCACCAAATCATGCTTGCGCCTTGGCGCAGGCTCGCGGGCTTACTGCTGTCACAGAATACCGCCGGTAGGGAATTGCACCCCGCCCCGAAAACAAATTCATTATAGTAGTT
>OGJH01002423.1_pt1 | contig 12023 bp, 6 predicted proteins | sample 1572021 | NCBI WGS metagenome assembly OGJH01 (sample SAMEA2582098, study PRJEB24529) | metagenome | biome: Human gut stool | place: China | collected 2011
TGCGGGTGATCAAAGAGAATAACTACGTACCCAACAACAGTGCCAGAAACCTGAAACGTCAGGATGCCAAGGCAATTGCAGTACTGGTCAAAGGTATTAACAACTCTTTCTTCAGCCAGATGATCAAGGTATTGGAAGAAGAGATCAAGGAAAAATCTTACGCCATGGTATTGCAGCATGTAGACTATGACGAGGACGAAGTGGAAGTGGCACTGAAGCTGGTCAAGGAAAAAAGACTTCGCGGCATTATCTTCCTCGGCGGTTATCTGGTGCACAGTGAGGAAAAGCTGGCACAGCTTCATGTGCCGTTTATCTTAAGTACCACGGGAATGCTGCCCAAGGGCTTCAGCCGCAACACCTATTCCTCCGTAGCGGTGGATGATACCAAGGAAAGCTACAAGATGGTGGACTATCTGTGCAAGAACGGACATAAGGATATTGCAATCCTCTGTGCCCGCAAAACGGATGCTTCCATCGGTAAGCTGCGTCTGGAGGGCTATAAAAAGGCGTTGAAGGATAACGGAATAGAAGTAAGAGAAGAACTGATCCTGCCTATGAGGAGTGATTTGGAAGATTACTCCTTGGAGAATGGCTATATGGTGACGAAGGAATTCCTCGAGAAGCAGATTCCGTGCACGGCGATCTTCGCAATCTCCGATATGCTGGCGATCGGTGCCGGGAAAGCCTTGTCTGATGCCGGATACAAGGTGCCGGAGGATATTTCTCTGGCAGGCTTTGATGGTGTGGAAATCGGGAAATATGTTATCCCGTCCTTGACGACTTTAAAGCAGCCGGTGGACAGCATGGCGAGAGAGACGGCCCGGATCCTGTTCGACATCATCGGGAAAAAGGCGAAGCACCAGCACTGCGTGTTCGACGGAGAACTGGTGGTGCGGGATTCCACTATGCCGAGGACTTAGACTATGCAGATACATGGTTTTAACAAGACAACTTTATTAGATTATCCGGAACATATTGCAGCCACTGTTTTTACAGGGGGCTGCAATTTTCGCTGTCCGTTTTGTCACAACGGGGAACTGGTGATGGATCCCGGCTGCCAGCCGCTCATTCCGGAGGAAGAAGTACTCTCTTACCTGAAAAAAAGGCAGGGGATTCTCCAGGGCGTCTGCGTCACCGGAGGAGAGCCGACTCTGCAAAAGGATCTGAAGGATTTTTTACGCAAGATCAAGGAACTCGGATATCCGATCAAGCTGGATACCAATGGCTATATGCCGGGAGTATTGTGGGATCTGATGCAGGAGCATCTGATTGATTATGTGGCGATGGATATTAAGGCGTCCAGAGATAATTATGCCCGGGCGGCGGGACTGCCGCATATGGATATCTCCCGCATCGAGGAGAGTATCGGCATCCTGAAAAGCAGCGGTATCCCCTATGAATTCCGAACTACCGTGGTAAGGGGAATTCATACCGTGGTGGAATTTGAGAAAATCGGTAAATGGATTGCGGGATGCCCTGCGTATTATCTTCAGAATTACGAAGAGAATGAAAACTGCCTGTACCGGATGATACAGACAGTGGAATGTGACGATGTGAAACCGGGCGGAGTAGATCCGTTCGGAGCATTTTCCAGAGAGGAACTGGAACAGATGGAGGAACTGGCCCGGAAATATGTGGGGAAAGTTATCCTGCGGGGCGTGGAATAGACGCTGTGCCTCCCAGCTACATAAGCTGTTGTATTTTTACAAACTCATCAAAGCGAGGTAAGGCCAGCGTGACTTTCCCGTATTCTTTGGAAATAATGACACCTTTTCTCTTTAAACGCTCACGATAGACAGAGAAAAGTTCAGATTTCATATCTAATCGCTCACGGAGAGCTTTTACCTGAGTCTCTCCGCTGAGAGACATTTCAGTTACGATTTTTTTATCCAGATCGGATAATTCCGACCATATTTTACTGTATACATATTCATCCAGATATTGGTCATATTCCGGCAAAATCTGTTCCAAAGTCTTTTTATCGCGATTTTCCCAGTAGAGATAACCAAGTACCTGAAAGGCAAAAGGATAGCCTTTGGTCAGTGAAGCCAGTTCTCCGGCAGCATCTATATCCAGAGAAAAGATATCCATATATTGTTTGCGGATAGCGGTATAATTCAGTGGCTCCAGGATTAATTTGGGTGCACGGTATAAAAAGGTCAGTACTTTATCATTTTGAAGATTATAAATATTTTCATATAATCCCGTCATCAGTAAAAAGATGGGATAGTCGTTTCGTAAAAAAATCTGAAAGGAGCTTGCAAAGATTCGGATATATTCGGAATTCGTCACTTCATCAACGCTGATCAGCAACCTTTTTTCACTTTTCTGGATATATTTCAACATGAGTTCCAGAGCGTTTTCGATATCCGTGACCGGAGCAGCGTTTTCAATGGATACTCCCAGACCAAAAGCAGAAAAGTCAAGTTTTGCATTAATGAACAGCGTGTGTAATTCGGGAATGCTGTAGATTTTTGCAGCAAGACTTTGCAGTAAATCTCTGGTAGGATTCAGTTCCACAACGATCCAGTCTTCTCTTTTTCGTAATTCCGAAGCAATATTTGTCATCATTACAGTCTTGCCAGAGCCACGGACACCGGTGATCATGTAGATCTGATTGGATGGAATCTCGGCACAAAAGCTTTCCAGAATTTGGTTTGTTTCCGTGAGACGGGAGATATATTGCAACGGTTTTTTTCCAAAAGATAACGTAAACGGATTGGCACTCATAATGAAAACCTCCTTTTCTTATATAAGTTTATATAACTTTTAAAATCTTATATAACTTTATATAAGTGTATATAACTTTGTACCTATTATATAACTTTATATAACTTTTGCCAAGCACAAGACGCCTTCAATAGTCAAAATAAAATGGATAGAGAACGTTATGATAATGGAAGCACTTACTTGATAGAAATGAACACGGAATGGCGGAATTGTGCATTTTTGAGAAAAATACAGGCTTGCGCAAAAATAATAACTAAATATTGCTCAAAAAATATATGTAAAACTTCCAAAAATATTCAAAATACACAAAAATGGTTTACTAATGTGAAGCAATAGTGCTAATATATAGTACATAGTGTTGTAAGAGCTTACAAATGTAATCGTTTATAACACATGCTAAGTGGAGGTATGGGAATGTTAGGCAGGAGAGGAAGAAAAGAGAGAAAACGACTGATGGCATTGCTTCTTGCGGGAGCCATGGTGCTGTCGGGAATGGGAATCAGCCCCATCTCTGTACAGGCAGAGGAAACGGAACCTGTGGTAGAACAGGTAAGTGAGACGGTTTCTGACGGAAATGCGAAAACAGCCAGAGAAGTGTTGGGAGAGGAAAAAGGTATTGCGGCAGCTTCGACAACACAGGATGCGAATGCAGCAATGGCTGCTGTGCAGAGTGGAACGGAAAAAGACCTGTATGAATTGGATCTGAGCAAGGGTCTGACAGCAGGAACAACGTATGATGGCGGAATTTCTGTTTTGGGAGATATGAAATATAATAAGGGGGCGATACAAGGAGGTTCAAATCCTAGTCCCAGTAATGGAAGTATTCCTGAAACCGGAGCAGCACTGAAACTGCAAGCAATAAAAGATGGATACCTGAAGGTTACAGTATCCCTTGCTACTAAGACTTATTATTTTTTGGAAGAAACGGAAAATGGTCCTAAACAAATTCTCAAATTAGACAACAAAGAGTCTGGTAAAAAGGATCTCGTTCTTCCGGTAGAAGCAGGAAAAACATACTACTTATATGTAAGCGGTTCGAAAATAAAAATAACCAGCATTACTGTAGACTATAGAACTGCATTGGATTGGAGTGAGATTAAGGATCCCGTTTTAGGAACTCCTTCTGTAAAGGGAGGAACAATTTCTGTTCCTTACACTGCACAGGTAGGTGGAATTTATGCAGAGACCTTGGATGTGACTATGTACGATGCAAATGGTAAGGCGTTAAATAAACAGTCTATAACTGCCGAAGGAGAATCCGGAGTAGCAGAATTTACACCGGCAGCATCCGGTACTTACAGCTTTAAAGCAGAGTTGATCCGTACCGGCGAAGCTTCTAAGGTAAGTAATACGACAACCAGCGTTAACTTTGTCCTTCCTATGGCAACTCCCGCAGGCTTAAACGCCGAGAACAAAGGCCATGGCAACGTGAAGCTGACCTGGCAGGTTGTTCCCGAAGCGGAAAGCTACACAGTATATGTGGATGGCAAGGTATATGCAGAGGGCGTGACAAAGTTATTACAGAAGATTTCAGGGCTGACCGTAGGACAGGAATATACATTTGGCGTTGCGGCAGTCAGAGGAAATGATATTTCCAAACCGGCAGAGGTGAAATTAACGATAACAGAAGATGCAGTAAAGACCTGGAATTATTCCGCATTCGGTTCCAGCGTAGATACGATGTCAGAAGGCGGCAAGAACAATGGTTTCAGCGGAAGTTATGATACCCAGGATCTGAAAGTATGGAGTATGAACAGCAAGGGTAAGCTGGTACCGAACTCCACCGATGGTGTGGCATTCTACTATACCACCATTGATCCTGAGACAGAGAACTTTACGCTGTCCGCAGATGTAACCGTAGATAGTTGGAAGTTTACCAATGGTCAGGAAGGCTTCGGCCTGATGGCAGCAGACCGTGTGGGAGAGAACGGTTCCGGTAATTCTTTCTGGAACAACTCTTATATGGTAAGTGCGACCAAGGTGGAATATTTCTGGGATGCAGAGGCCGGTCAGGTATCTGATGCCGGAGATAAGTACACCATGAAGCTGGGTGTCGGATCTCAGGAGAAGATCGGTGTAACACCGGAGAATCTTGCGGCAGACACTGTAGTAGATGATTTCCAGACGGCCATGAGAACACTTGAGACCAGTGCCGTAGCAAGTGGGCAGGGTGCCGGAACTTATAATATGGTAGGCGGATATGAGGCAGCATTAAAGGATATCACAGATGTCAATCCACAGACAACCTTCCATATGACGATCCAGAGAAACAATACCGGATATTTCTTAAGCTATACCAATGCAGCTACCGGAGAGACCGTGACCAACAAATATTACCACGGTGACAACGGTGATGAACTGACCAGACTGGATGAAAACAATATTTATGTAGGTTTCTATGCTTCCAGAAGTGCTAAGGTAAGCTTCAGCAATATGAGCCTGACCACAGTGGCTCCGGAAAACGATGCACCTGCAGAAGCAAGACCGATTACTTATGTAACCCCGAACTTCAGCATTGAGTCTGCCAAGGTTGCCAACAATGCAAACTATGAGATGGTATACTACGGCAATGCCGATGGCGTTCTGAGTATTACGAACAGCAAGGGAGAGGCAGTGGTATCCGGACAGCATGTGGATGCCAAGACCAAGTTCCGTGTCAATACGGTTCTGGAGCAGGGCAGCAATACTTTTGCAGTGGAGTTCACACCGGATGCAGATTACAAGCCTGCAAAGTATTCTCTTTTAAGCAGTTATGATACTGTGAAATTTGATTTCAACGTAACCTATAATGTAAAAGACAGAAGTTATATTTATGTAAGTCCCGACGGCAGAAGCTATGGAAGCGGTGCCAAGGATGATCCTGTAGATATTTATACCGCAGTGAAGAGTGCTGCTCCTGGACGGACGATCCTGTTAAAGGGCGGAACTTATGCACTGGACAAGACAGTCATTGTAGAAAGAGGCGTTAACGGAACCGCAGATGCGAAGATTTACATGATCGCAGATCCGGAAGCTGCCACACGCCCGGTACTGGATTTCCAGGGAAGATGTGCAGGTATGATCCTGGCAGGCGATTATTGGTATTTCCAGGGATTTGATGTTACGAGATCCGCAAATGCGCAGAAGGGTATTCAGGTATCCGGAAGCTACAACACTGTGGACAACGTAGTGACCTACAAAAATGGTAATACCGGTCTTCAGATCAGCAGATATAAGAGCACAGATAACTGGGAAGACTGGCCTTCCTATAACCTGATCCTGAACTGTACTTCATATCTGAACGCAGATGCGGGATATGAGGATGCAGACGGATTTGCAGCTAAGCTGACGATTGGTGAGGGTAATGTATTTGATGGATGTATTGCAGCATACAATGCCGATGACGGTTGGGATCTGTTCGCCAAGGTAGAGACCGGAGCTATCGGTCAGGTGGTCATTCAGAACTGCGTGGCATTCAAGAACGGTTATGTACTGGATGAGAACGGACAGGAAGTAGATGCCGGTAACGGTAACGGCTTCAAAATGGGTGGTTCCAGCATCAGCGGACATCATATTTTGCGCAACAGTGTATCATTCGGCAATAAGGCAAAGGGTATTGATTCCAACAGCTGTCCGGATATTGAGGCATATTCTTCTACCAGTTATAACAATGAGTCCTTTAACGTGGCATTCTATACAAATGACGCAAAGAATACTGCATTTATAGCAAAAGGAATCCTGTCCTTTAAGGATAGCAGCAATGCAGCAGGGCAGACGGTTGCAGAACAGTTCAAACCGAAAGGAACTCAGGAGACCAGTGCCTACGAAAATGCAATGAACTATTATTGGAGAGGCGAAAACTCTACCAACAGTGAAGGAATAGCAGCTACAGCAGAATGGTTCCAGAACATGGATATGAACAGTGCAATCCACGGAGGCATTCGCAGAAATACGGACGGTACCATCAATATGAACGGTTTCCTGGCAGTGACTTCCGCAGTACCGGAAGGTGTTGGAGCCAGAATGACCGGAACCCCTTCTGCTGTATTTACGGTAGCGGCAGATGTGGTGAACAACGATGATGACGATGATGATGACAACAGCGGTTCCTCTGCAGCACCTGCAGTAGACTGGACGGATGTAAGCAACTCTGTACAGGATAAGGTGGCAGAGATGATGAAAAATCCTGCTATTGCAAGTGTCAACATGAACTTTGTATGCAGCGGTGAAGTCAAGGTGCCTCAGAATGTACTGAATACCATTAAAGGTACGAAGCTGACGGTGGCATTCCACAGCGGAAACGGTGTGGCACTGAGCATCAGTGGACAGGATCTGAAGAATAAAGATCTGTCAAAGATTCAGAATATTGATCTGACAGTAGACCAGACGAGCAACACAATCCCGGCAAATGTGGTATCCGCAAAGTCCGGAACCGTGAACAGACAGCTGGGTATCAGAGATACCGGCAGCTTCGGAGTGAATGTCAACATTCATGTAAATGTAGGCAAGGACAATTCCGGCAAGAGTGCAAACCTGTATCGCTATAATACAGAGAAGGGACGCCTGGAGTATTGCGGATCCTTTACCGTAACTTCCACCGGACAGTCCATGTTCGCATTGAAGCGCGGCGGCAATTATCTGGTAACTGTTACTGACCGCAGACCTTCCGAGAGCATCTGGTATACAGAGGGCGGTTATACGGTAAAGAGTGGTGATACGCTTTCCAGGATCGCTAAGAAAAATCACATGACTCTGGCACAGTTGCTTCGCAGAAATGTACAGATTACAAACCAGAATGTGATCAGAGTTGGTCAGAAACTGAATCTGGACTGATCGTAAAAACTGTAAGAGATAGAGAAAAAGGACAAGACGGGAAACTGAAAAACGAGAAAACGGATGGCTTGGGAGGGCCATCCGTTTTTTGTGTATACGATGAGTCAGCCTACTCGATTGGAAATATTTTATTGCACCTGATTGGGGCTCTTCTTTCCACTTTCGAAATCCAGAGCATTCTGCAAGGTAGTCTCTGCAATGGCTTCCAGTGCTTCTTTTGTGAAAAATCCCTGATGGGATGTGATCATGACATTGGGGAAGGACAAAAGCCTTGCGGTGGTAGAATGCTCCAGAATCTCATCGGAACGATCCTCGAAGACGTTTTTCGTCTCTTCTTCATAGACATCCAGACCGACCCCGGCGAACTTGTGCAGGCGGATGCCCTCGATAAGATCCTCGGTCTTGACCAGGGCACCCCGGGAAGTGTTTACCAGAATGACGCCATCCTTCATTTTCTTGATGGTGTCAAGCTGGATCAGGTGGTAGGTGGAATCCATCAGCGGGCAGTGAAGGGAAATCAGATCACTTTGCGCCAGTAATTCGTCTAAGGTCACATAGGTGACGAAATCTTTCAGATCCGGGTTCTCGTAGACATCGTAGGCGATGACTTTCATGCCGAAACCGTTACAGATCCGGCACATAGCTGCACCGATCCGGCCGGTTCCGATGATTCCGGCAATCTTACCATAGAAATTGAAGCCCATGAGTCCGGCGAGGCTGAAATCATTTTCCCGGACCTTGTTATAGGCTTTGTATAAGCGGCGGTTGCAGGCCAGAGCCAGAGCCATGGCATGCTCTGCGACAGCTTCCGGAGAATAACCGGGGACACGCATGACACATATGTCATATGCAGCTGCCTTTTCCAGATCCACGTTGTTGTATCCTGCGCAACGCAGCAGGACCAGGCGGACACCTTTTTCGTGGAGAATTTTTAATGTGGCTTCGCTCACATTGGAGCTGACGAAAGCACAGACGGCATCGAAGCCGTCAGCCAGAGCAGCAGTACGGGAATCCAGATCCGACCGGATGTAATCAATCTGGATGCCGGGAAATTTTTTCAGAGTTGCCTCGAAAGATTCTTTATCATAGCTTTTGGTATCATAAAATAATATTTTCATAACAGTCCTCCTCGGGTTGATTTTTATAGTATGTGTATTGTTATTTTTAATCATACTTAGATTTGGCTTTACTATAGCTCAAAATATGGGAATTGTCTATCATATTTAAAAAGTGAAATCGAGAAAAATTATAAAAATGATGCAGATATGATGCAATCGGCAGATATACTGGCATCAGGAGGCGAGGATTATGAAAAAAATATTTTTTGCAGCAGTATTTGCGGGAGCACTGTTAGGTTTTACATCCTGCGGAAACCGGGAGATGGTGACGGATCCGGAGATGGAGACAGTTATAGACAGCATCAAGGAGACACAGAGCGGTCAGACGACGGAAGAGACGACGGCCGGGACTGAGGAGACCGCGGAAGTGTCCACACAGACAGAATCGACAGAAGGCCAGAGCGAAATACAGGGAAGTGAATGGGTGCAGTTTACCACAGAGGATCACGAGGGTAGCAGTGATCCCGAAGACAAGACCAGAAGTTATACCTATTACTATCCAACAGTTACAGTGACGATTCCGGGCAATGAGACGGTGCAGATGAAGATTCAGAAAGAGCTGGATGAATATGTAGACAGTTTTGTAGAAGGAATCGAGAACGGGGAGTTTGGTACACTTTATGAGGATATGCCGGTGTATGAGCAGAGCTATGAGGATCTTACTTTCCGTGTAATCCGCGCGGATGATAAGGTGATCAGCCTGTCGTGGGGGCTGGAAGGGTATGATCAGGGGGCTCATGGATGGTATACTTTGTATTATATGAACTATTATACGCAGACCGGAGAGAGAATTACTTTTGACAGTCTGGGGAGCGGATTCCGCGACAAAGCACTGGAACTGGTGACGGCAAAGGCAGCGGAAATGCAGGCAAAGGAGGACTGCTTCTTTAACGATTACGAGAAGAGTATCAAACTGGTGGTGTTGGATGGTACGGAAGATTTGAATGCTATCTATCAGGAAATTTATGGGCCGGACATTGCGGGTACGGATAATGGCCCCGCAGACCCTACATTCTACATTACAGAGGATGGCTTTGTATTTGAATCCGGCCAGTATGTATTACAGTCCTATGCAGTTGGAATTGTTGACTTTGAGATTCCGGCAGCAGACTTCGGGGATGATCTCACAGCAGATATTTTTTAATGGAGTACAGGATGCTGGCGGGTATATTTGCAAAATATAGGACTTTACATGGGCGGGCACCGTGTATATAATAAGAACATCGGGAATGAGGTTCTCCCGGAAGCACAGGCTTCGAACCGCCGGAATTTGAACATATGAATTCGATTTGGCTGATGACTTCTGCAGAATATGCAGGGGACACCAGCCTTTTTGTTGGAATTCAAAATGTCCTGCTGCGAGAAAACGGAGGAATTTTTATGCTTACATCACTGGGACTGATCTTTTTACTGGGATTACTCATGGCGGCGGTCTGCCAGAGGATTCACCTGCCCCGTATTATCGGGATGCTGCTTACGGGTATTATTCTGGGGCCTTATGTGTTGGATCTTCTGGATGTGTCAATCCTGAATATCTCATCAGAACTGCGGCAGATCGCGCTGATCATCATTTTATTGAAGGCCGGATTATCATTGGATCTGAAGGATCTGAAAAAAGTGGGCCGCTCCGCAGTCATGCTGGCTTGTGTTCCTGCCACTTGCGAACTGTTGGCTTTTGTAATATTTGCGCCCATGATCCTTAACATCAGCCGCGTGGATGCGGCAGTTATGGGAGCAGTCCTGGCAGCTGTGTCACCGGCAGTGGTGGTGCCACGGATGGTGCATCTCATGGAGAACAGCTATGGTACGGAGAAAAGCATTCCGCAGATGATTCTGGCTGGGGCTTCCTGCGATGACATCTATGTCATAGTATTGTTTTCCACTTTTGTTGGAATGGCACAGGGTGGACAGGTCAATGCCCTGGATTTTGTGAATATCCCGGTATCGATCCTGACGGGCGTGTTGTTCGGTGCATTGGTGGGTTGGCTGCTGGGGCAGCTTTTTGAACTGTTGTACCGAAAGGGCAGTTATGTGCGCAACAGCATGAAAGTTATTATCATCATGGGTTTGTCCTTCTTATTAATGGCTTTGGAAACCCTGTTAAAGGGGACCGTGGCGTTCTCCGGCCTGTTGGCGGTGGTGAGCATGGCCTGCGCGCTGAAAATACGGGCACCTAGGGAAGTCACCGGCAGACTGTCTGCTAAATTCGGTAAACTGTGGCTGGCAGCGGAGGTAGTACTGTTCGTGCTGGTGGGCGCGGCAGTGGATATCCGCTATACTATGGAAGCTGGACTGGCAGCCATAGGAATGATCCTGTTGGCATTGATATTCCGCTCCATTGGCGTGACACTGTGCCTGTTAGGAACGAATCTGAATAAGAAGGAGCGCCTGTTTTGCATGATCGCCTATCTGCCGAAGGCTACGGTGCAGGCCGCCATCGGTTCCGTGCCCCTGGCCATGGGATTGCCCTGTGGCAAGATCGTTCTGTCCGTGGCGGTGCTGGCGATCCTGATTACGGCACCCTTGGGAGCACTGGGAATGGATGCCACATACCGGAAGCTGCTTCAGAAAAATGGAGAAAATAATATCATTTGACAGCCACCCTGCACGTGATCGAGTCCTGGAAGGAAGCCGCAAAAACGTCCACAACATCTACACCATAAGAACCGCAGGCACGCTCTCACTCTGGCGCAGAACGTAGCGGTACATAATTGACCCCAATACGGTCAATAAGTACCGACGTCTGCTTGCGGCCTGCTTGTCCTTATGGTGTAGATGTTGTAGCGCAAACTGCGAATATCCAATGCAAAACCCCGGCAGCTACAACAACTGCCGGGGTTTTAAGGAGGATAGAAATCGTTTTAAACTATGTACATCAGGTTTATTAACCCATGGTAATAACTACGTTGTACTCTTCTTTGCCCTTTTCGTAAGGAATAATGTGTCCGTGTACTGCCTTGCCGTCCACGGTCATGGATACGACACCCTTTTCCACGTTCTGAGGGTTCTTCACCTGAATGTGATAGATGCCCTCACGGAACTTACGGGTGATGGAGAAATCACCGAAGCCCTTGGGAATACAAGGATCTACGGACAATCCCTGATGAGTGGGATATACACCCAGTATATATTGGGAGATATTTACGAAAGTCCATGCAGCAGTACCGGTCAGCCAGCTGTTCTTTGCCTCGCCGTAGAATTTTGCATCCTTACCGGCTACCATCTGGGAATATACATAAGGCTCGGTACGATGGATCTCACTGATATCCTCAATGTATGCGGGACAGGTCTTGCGGTAGATCTCGAAAGCTCTGTCACCTCTGCCCAGAACGGTCTCTGCGATGGATACCCAGGGATTGTTGT
>OGJH01002430.1_pt1 | contig 11984 bp, 2 predicted proteins | sample 1572021 | NCBI WGS metagenome assembly OGJH01 (sample SAMEA2582098, study PRJEB24529) | metagenome | biome: Human gut stool | place: China | collected 2011
GATCATTTGGATTGATTGGATCTGTTGGGTTATGTGGATCATTTGGTCCTACTGGAACTTTATCATGTTCCAACTTAACAGTGAATTCTTGATTTACAGAAGTATCATTATCATATTTCTTCTCATCTGCTGTTGAATTGGTGAAACCATCTTCCACTAGTTTGTAGCCTTTATTAACAAACTCTTGAATCTTATTAGCAGTTGAATAATCAATATTAGCTCCTGAATCACCTTCAACAGAATCACTAGCTAATTCTTTATTATTAGCAGACACATCAACATAGTGAATTGTAGCTTTCTGTTTTTCTTTCTTATAAACAACTACAGTTTCATAGCTTCCTAAATCAGATTTAGCTACAATATTACGCCAATAAGTGTCAGAAATTGTTCTACGACCTGCGCTAGTTTCAATGATAGTATCAGCTGGCGCAGTAGAAGGATTATAAGTATAAGAAGCAGCTACACTATCTGCATTGTCTCCTGCTTTTAGACCAGGAACATTGGTTGATAAAATTTCAGCCTTATAGCCACTTAACTTAGGAGATGTTACAGCTGTATAGTTGACAGTTTCATCGTTTGTAGTTCCTGCTACTCTCCAACCTGTATCAGCTTTACCATCACCATCGATATCACCAACATTATATTTTGCTTTACTGTAAGCAGTTAAGAATTCGTCACCATTACTTACAGTTGAATTCTTCAAAACATCTTTAAATTGGTCCTGATCAATGGCAACCTCAAGCGTACGATTCCAATCTGATGATTGAATGACGTCATCTTTAACTGGTGTACCATCTTCATAAACATATTTGATAACGTTTTTATGGATAGCTGTAGGATTAATTGTGGAACCGTTCGAAATCCAAATATTTTGACGGTTATCACCAACAGGGTCAATACCATATGTTCTGTCAGTTGCTGAAATACCACCTGTAGATGAGCCTGTTGGAACTGATTGTGCATTTGCAGGATTAATATCAGCATGGTTACTTTGGAAACCGGCAATACTCAATGCTCCACCTTGGATATTAGTCCAAACAGAACTTTGCTTGTTACGGCTTTGTGCATCTCTACCATCTTTATTCAATGAATAAACAGTATAAGTTCCAAGACCTGAATTAACGAGTGTTCCTGTTGGACCGTTAAATTCTACTCGGTTACCTGAACTAGCTGATTTATCTGAGATATAAAGAATATTACCGTGACCAATATCTTCAGGATTGTTACCTTGAGGAGTAGATGCTGGCAATTTACCTGTCACTTCTCCGGCTGAAAGACCATCTGATCTAGTATAACGTAGTAATGAGACATAAAGTGGGTTGTTAAATTGGAAGAAGGTATTAGAACTATTTCCCAAAGGTACCGAAATCAACTCCGCATAATAGTTAGTATTATCATCTCGGATATCTACGATAGAACCCTTATTAGCTTGGAATAGTGGTTGATTCTTTCGACCACTAGTAGAGTCAAGTGAAATAACATCATCCCAGGCATTATCACCACGATCATCCATTTGGACACGGAATGTTGCATAGTCATCTACGACAATGCGACCATTTTCATTTAGACCAATATAGTTATAACCGTCATAGCTTCCTGAAGGGCCTCCACCACTCTTTGGACCTTTACCTACTGAGTGGAATGTATTGGTTGAATTTTTACCAAAATTAACTTTCGAATCATTACCTAAGTCAATCGCAACACCACGGCCTTTATTTTCAAATCGAACTTTAGAAGTTGCACCCGTTGTAAACTCAGCATTATTACCAGCCATCACACCATCACGACCATTTAATTCAAAGGTCGCACCGTCTCCGATAATAACTTTACTTGGTCCATTCTTACGATTGCTATTTTTAGTGCCATAACCGCCAAAACGATCTTTATCTGTTACACCATCTCCAGGTCTATTGACACCAAGCGAAATACCTTGTCCGATACTAGTGTTAAGTACAAGTTTAGACTCTTTACCAGTTTCCACTGTACCGCCATCTGCCATAAAGATACCAGCATTATGATATCGAGCAGTATCTGTAGCATTGTCAGTATTCATGTTAATGGTTAGGTTAGCTCTATCTTGAACACTAACTTTAGCGCCACTTTCAAGAGTGATTGCATCCCCTTGAGAAGAACGGTTAAGTGTTAGACTAGCCCCCTCAGAAACAATGACAGCTTTAGCATCATGAATGTTTGATTCACGACGTTTATCTGATCTTCCAGCTTGTCCCACGTTACGTTGAACATACTGAGTTTGTCCATTTCCAGATTGATAGCTATCACTAACAGTTGATGTTGTATTTCCTTTAATAACAACATTGGTGTTTCCACCACCACCATAAAGTGAAGAACCAACACTGGTTACATTGTCAAAAGTAACAGTATTTGGACCACTTGTCTTAGATAAATCAACAGGTCCCTTTGAGTTAGCTGATGCCAATTTAAGTTTTTTGAAGTTAAGTTCCCAAGCTGCACCAGTTAATTCTAAGGTATTTGACAAAAGGTCTAGACTAGCATTTTGATTTTCACCTTTGATTGTAAGTGGACGTGCTTGAGTGTTAATAGTGATTTTACGGTCAACAGATCCTGAACGTCCATTATCTGTATTACCATTATCACCTGCTGCTACGATATTACCTTTAACGGTAATTTCTTTAATACTACTGTCTTGAAGTGCTGCAACAAATTCACTCCAACTAGATACTTCTTTCTGAGCATCTACTGCTACTGTTGATGAAGCTGATGCTGCTGCACTCGTATCACGACGCGTACGACTAGCACGATTAGAATCATCTGAATTAGATGACTTTTGAGTTTTATCAGATGAATTTTCGTGATTATCAGTTTGACTCACTTTATCTGAATGATTCTCAACAGATGATTCTGAAACAGACTCATTAGATTCTTTTACTGTCTCAGCCTGTGTTTTTGCTGTTTCTCCTGTTGATGCATCCGCAGAAGTTGTTACACTTGGAGTTAAATCAAGTGTTGCAGATGCAGACGTTTCAGCAGACGCTGAAACAACAGACGTAGGATCTGTCTGTTGTGTCGCAGTTGTTGAAGTAGTTACTAAACTACTCGAATCATCGCCGGTAACAGATGCCTCTGGTGTTACCGGTGTGTCGGTACTGGCAAGCTCATCAGCTTGTGCACCATGTGCTGCAAACAGTGCCGTTCCCAAAAGCACTGAGCAAACGCCGATTGAATATTTTCTCAAAGAAAAACGTTGGCGTCGATTAAAAAAATCTTTCATTTCATAAATTCCTCCCAATTGAATTATGATTCAATTGCCGTTGCTTAACTTTTATGCTGCAACCGTATTCTACTCCTTTATAATTTAACTGTCAATAAAATTTTCTGTTTTTTTTACACTAGTTCGATTTTTATAAAAATGCAAAATACATGTTACTTAAGTTAATGAAACAAAGATTACAATTACAAATCATCTTATTTTCATAATTTAATACCATATATTCGACATGTACATTAAGATTAAAAATTAACGATATATTATAACTTATAATGTTTTTATGTTATTTACAGTAAATTAAAATATATCTAATTTATATAACTATTGATTAAAAAACATGTTGTTTCTTAATGATGTTTCATTTTTTATATGTCTACCTAACTATGAAAAGAATACTAAGAGTAGCCAAGATATTTCTCCTCACCAACCAAACTCGTACCATCAATGGTGTGACTTATCACTTTGATGAAAATGGACGTGCGAAGCAATTGTAAAGAATTTAGGAAAATAGACTAAGTTTTTCATACAGATATCTATACTAAAGGAAGTTGATTAATTTCAACTTCCTTTTTAAACTTTGTCTTTAATCACATTTCAAAAATATAAGTATAAAATCAAGACTCCAATTTTGCACTTAGGTTAAAAAATAGATCAAAAAAGGCCCTCCCCCAATCTATAGGGAAGAACCTCTTTTTTTGAAGACTAATTTTTTATTTTAACTAACTATTTAGAAGAAGGGAAGGATTCTCTTTGTTATTAGTCTTCTTTCTTACGACGACGGCCCAAAAGACCTAGTCCAAGACCTGTAATCAAGGCTGACAAACCTGTCACTTCTGCAATATGTCCATTTTCTGTTCCTGTCTCTGGTAGAACTGCTTGTCCTTTAGGTTGAGCAACTTGTGGAGTTACTTCTTCAATAACAGTTGGACTTACAGGTTGTTCTGGTTTAACTGGTTGTTCTGGCTCCTCTGGTTTCTTAGGTGTTGGTACCTTAGGTTGTTCTGGAGGAGTTACAGGTTTATCAGGAGTAACCGGAACATAAATGATTGGTGTATCTTTACCTGGATCCTCTGGTGTTACAGGTGTTCCTGGTTGGATTGGTTGACCTGGTTTCGTTGGATCATTTGGATCTGGCAAGTATGGCTTGTAACCTGGAACATCTGGAACGACCGGTTGTCCTGGTTTGGTTGGATCTGTTGGATCGTTTGGATACTTCACATCTGGTGTTGATGGGAAGTTTGGATCGTTTGGTGTTTCTGGTTTTGGAACCAAGCTTCCAAGTGGTTTGTAAGTTACTGTCTCTTCAAGATTATCTTGAGTAACTGTCTTAGTTGGAACGCTTGCTTTATCCGCATAGTAGCCAGTGACATTTGGTGTTGGCACTGACGCATAATCCGTCTTATTAGCTACCCATGGTTCATTTGGATTAAGAATTTCACCTGTAACTTTATCAAGTTCCAAGGTACGTGTCCATTGTGCGTTTTGTACATTGTCATTTGGAGTCTGACTTCCTGCACCTACATAATGAACAGTTGATGTCACATCTTTCTTCCATTGATCTGTCGCTGGGTACTTAGGACTATTTGGATCATTTGGATTGATTGGATCTGTTGGGTTATGTGGATCATTTGGTCCTACTGGGGTTTCACCATGTTTCAAGGTTACTGTCCATGTTTGATCGACTGACGCATCGTTATCGAAGTGGGCACCTGTTGGGAACTCATCGCTAACGAGAACATAACCACGATCTTCATAGTACTTGATCTTGTCCGCAGTTGAGTAGTTGATTGCCTCACCTGATTTACCACCAACTTGATCATTGGCAAGGGTTTGACCTGTTGTTTGATCAACGTACGTAATAACTGCTTTTTGATCGGCTTTAACATAAACAATCTTCGTATCTTGTGAAATTCGATCTGGATCACTTTCATCATTTGGTTCAATAGTTTTATCAACAATATTGTAACCCCATGCTTGTGGTTGTTCCTCCTTAATCACATATCCTGTTGGTGCATCTGGAATTTTAGTTTCTGCTGCTTCTTTAGGATTTGATGGATTATTGTTGTATGTTACAGATGTTGAATTAGGAATAACATTTCCATCTTCATCTACCTGAATAATCTTACCAAGTGGTTTATAGGTTACAACATCTTCAGCATTAGGATTGCCAGGAGTGACTGTTTTTCTACCTGCTTCAGACTTGTCAGCGTAATAACCAGAAACTACTGGAACACTTTCCCTACCGTAAGTATGACTGTTTTCAGTCCATGTTGTTGTACCATCTGCTTGATTCTTCTTACCTGTGAAAGTATAGTCGCTTTGAACATCATCTTTTGGTGTGGTTGAACCAGCTCCTTCAAACGTTACCGTTTGTTTTGTTGGTTGCGTTACATCATTTGTTTTTGGCACATAGATGATTGGCGTATCTTCCCCTGGTTTATCAGGTGTTACAGGTGTTCCTGGTTGGATTGGTTGACCTGGTTTCGTTGGATCCTTTGGATCTGGAAGGTGTGGTTCATAGCCTGGAACATCTGGAACGACTGGTTGACCTGGTTTCGTTGGGTCTGTTGGATCGTTCGGATATTTCACACCTGGTGTTGATGGGAAGTTTGGATCGTTTGGTGTCACTGGTTTTGGAACCAAGTTTCCAAGTGGTTTGTAAGTAACCGTTTCTTCAAGGTTTTCTTGAGTAACCGCCTTAGAAGCAACACTTGCTTTATCAGCGTAGTATCCTGTCAAACCTGGTGTTGGAACTGCAGCGTAGGCTGTCTTATCTGATGCCCATGGTGTCGCTGAAAGTTCTTTACCTGTGACTTTATCCAAGGTAAGGGTACGTGTCCATGTCGCGTTTTCTACGTGATCTGCTGGTGCAGCTACCTTACCATCTGATACCACATACTTAACAGTTGATGTCACATCTTTCTTCCATTGATCTGTCGCTGGGTACTTAGGACTATTTGGATCATTTGGATTGATTGGATCTGTTGGGTTATGTGGATCATTTGGTCCTACTGGAACTTTATCATGTTCCAACTTAACAGTGAATTCTTGATTTACAGAAGTATCATTATCATATTTCTTCTCATCTGCTGTTGAATTGGTGAAACCATCTTCCACTAGTTTGTAGCCTTTATTAACAAACTCTTGAATCTTATTAGCAGTTGAATAATCAATATTAGCTCCTGAATCACCTTCAACAGAATCACTAGCTAATTCTTTATTATTAGCAGACACATCAACATAGTGAATTGTAGCTTTCTGTTTTTCTTTCTTATAAACAACTACAGTTTCATAGCTTCCTAAATCAGATTTAGCTACAATATTACGCCAATAAGTGTCAGAAATTGTTCTACGACCTGCGCTAGTTTCAATGATAGTATCAGCTGGCGCAGTAGAAGGATTATAAGTATAAGAAGCAGCTACACTATCTGCATTGTCTCCTGCTTTTAGACCAGGAACATTGGTTGATAAAATTTCAGCCTTATAGCCACTTAACTTAGGAGATGTTACAGCTGTATAGTTGACAGTTTCATCGTTTGTAGTTCCTGCTACTCTCCAACCTGTATCAGCTTTACCATCACCATCGATATCACCAACATTATATTTTGCTTTACTGTAAGCAGTTAAGAATTCGTCACCATTACTTACAGTTGAATTCTTCAAAACATCTTTAAATTGGTCCTGATCAATGGCAACCTCAAGCGTACGATTCCAATCTGATGATTGAATGACGTCATCTTTAACTGGTGTACCATCTTCATAAACATATTTGATAACGTTTTTATGGATAGCTGTAGGATTAATTGTGGAACCGTTCGAAATCCAAATATTTTGACGGTTATCACCAACAGGGTCAATACCATATGTTCTGTCAGTTGCTGAAATACCACCTGTAGATGAGCCTGTTGGAACTGATTGTGCATTTGCAGGATTAATATCAGCATGGTTACTTTGGAAACCGGCAATACTCAATGCTCCACCTTGGATATTAGTCCAAACAGAACTTTGCTTGTTACGGCTTTGTGCATCTCTACCATCTTTATTCAATGAATAAACAGTATAAGTTCCAAGACCTGAATTAACGAGTGTTCCTGTTGGACCGTTAAATTCTACTCGGTTACCTGAACTAGCTGATTTATCTGAGATATAAAGAATATTACCGTGACCAATATCTTCAGGATTGTTACCTTGAGGAGTAGATGCTGGCAATTTACCTGTCACTTCTCCGGCTGAAAGACCATCTGATCTAGTATAACGTAGTAATGAGACATAAAGTGGGTTGTTAAATTGGAAGAAGGTATTAGAACTATTTCCCAAAGGTACCGAAATCAACTCCGCATAATAGTTAGTATTATCATCTCGGATATCTACGATAGAACCCTTATTAGCTTGGAATAGTGGTTGATTCTTTCGACCACTAGTAGAGTCAAGTGAAATAACATCATCCCAGGCATTATCACCACGATCATCCATTTGGACACGGAATGTTGCATAGTCATCTACGACAATGCGACCATTTTCATTTAGACCAATATAGTTATAACCGTCATAGCTTCCTGAAGGGCCTCCACCACTCTTTGGACCTTTACCTACTGAGTGGAATGTATTGGTTGAATTTTTACCAAAATTAACTTTCGAATCATTACCTAAGTCAATCGCAACACCACGGCCTTTATTTTCAAATCGAACTTTAGAAGTTGCACCCGTTGTAAACTCAGCATTATTACCAGCCATCACACCATCACGACCATTTAATTCAAAGGTCGCACCGTCTCCGATAATAACTTTACTTGGTCCATTCTTACGATTGCTATTTTTAGTGCCATAACCGCCAAAACGATCTTTATCTGTTACACCATCTCCAGGTCTATTGACACCAAGCGAAATACCTTGTCCGATACTAGTGTTAAGTACAAGTTTAGACTCTTTACCAGTTTCCACTGTACCGCCATCTGCCATAAAGATACCAGCATTATGATATCGAGCAGTATCTGTAGCATTGTCAGTATTCATGTTAATGGTTAGGTTAGCTCTATCTTGAACACTAACTTTAGCGCCACTTTCAAGAGTGATTGCATCCCCTTGAGAAGAACGGTTAAGTGTTAGACTAGCCCCCTCAGAAACAATGACAGCTTTAGCATCATGAATGTTTGATTCACGACGTTTATCTGATCTTCCAGCTTGTCCCACGTTACGTTGAACATACTGAGTTTGTCCATTTCCAGATTGATAGCTATCACTAACAGTTGATGTTGTATTTCCTTTAATAACAACATTGGTGTTTCCACCACCACCATAAAGTGAAGAACCAACACTGGTTACATTGTCAAAAGTAACAGTATTTGGACCACTTGTCTTAGATAAATCAACAGGTCCCTTTGAGTTAGCTGATGCCAATTTAAGTTTTTTGAAGTTAAGTTCCCAAGCTGCACCAGTTAATTCTAAGGTATTTGACAAAAGGTCTAGACTAGCATTTTGATTTTCACCTTTGATTGTAAGTGGACGTGCTTGAGTGTTAATAGTGATTTTACGGTCAACAGATCCTGAACGTCCATTATCTGTATTACCATTATCACCTGCTGCTACGATATTACCTTTAACGGTAATTTCTTTAATACTACTGTCTTGAAGTGCTGCAACAAATTCACTCCAACTAGATACTTCTTTCTGAGCATCTACTGCTACTGTTGATGAAGCTGATGCTGCTGCACTCGTATCACGACGCGTACGACTAGCACGATTAGAATCATCTGAATTAGATGACTTTTGAGTTTTATCAGATGAATTTTCGTGATTATCAGTTTGACTCACTTTATCTGAATGATTCTCAACAGATGATTCTGAAACAGACTCATTAGATTCTTTTACTGTCTCAGCCTGTGTTTTTGCTGTTTCTCCTGTTGATGCATCCGCAGAAGTTGTTACACTTGGAGTTAAATCAAGTGTTGCAGATGCAGACGTTTCAGCAGACGCTGAAACAACAGACGTAGGATCTGTCTGTTGTGTCGCAGTTGTTGAAGTAGTTACTAAACTACTCGAATCATCGCCGGTAACAGATGCCTCTGGTGTTACCGGTGTGTCGGTACTGGCAAGCTCATCAGCTTGTGCACCATGTGCTGCAAACAGTGCCGTTCCCAAAAGCACTGAGCAAACGCCGATTGAATATTTTCTCAAAGAAAAACGTTGGCGTCGATTAAAAAAATCTTTCATTTCATAAATTCCTCCCAATTGAATTATGATTCAATTGCCGTTGCTTAACTTTTATGCTGCAACCGTATTCTACTCCTTTATAATTTAACTGTCAATAAAATTTTCTGTTTTTTTTACACTAGTTCGATTTTTATAAAAATGCAAAATACATGTTACTTAAGTTAATGAAACAAAGATTACAATTACAAATCATCTTATTTTCATAATTTAATACCATATATTCGACATGTACATTAAGATTAAAAATTAACGATATATTATAACTTATAATGTTTTTATGTTATTTACAGTAAATTAAAATATATCTAATTTATATAACTATTGATTAAAAAACATGTTGTTTCTTAATGATGTTTCATTTTTTATATGTCTACCTAACTATGAAAAGAATACTAAGAGTAGCCAAGATATTTCTCCTCACCAACCAAACTCGTACCATCAATGGTGTGACTTATCACTTTGATGAAAATGGACGTGCGAAGCAATTGTAAAGAATTTAGGAAAATAGACTAAGTTTTTCATACAGATATCTATACTAAAGGAAGTTGATTAATTTCAACTTCCTTTTTAAACTTTGTCTTTAATCACATTTCAAAAATATAAGTATAAAATCAAGACTCCAATTTTGCACTTAGGTTAAAAAATAGATCAAAAAAGGCCCTCCCCCAATCTATAGGGAAGAACCTCTTTTTTTGAAGACTAATTTTTTATTTTAACTAACTATTTAGAAGAAGGGAAGGATTCTCTTTGTTATTAGTCTTCTTTCTTACGACGACGGCCCAAAAGACCTAGTCCAAGACCTGTAATCAAGGCTGACAAACCTGTCACTTCTGCAATATGTCCATTTTCTGTTCCTGTCTCTGGTAGAACTGCTTGTCCTTTAGGTTGAGCAACTTGTGGAGTTACTTCTTCAATAACAGTTGGACTTACAGGTTGTTCTGGTTTAACTGGTTGTTCTGGCTCCTCTGGTTTCTTAGGTGTTGGTACCTTAGGTTGTTCTGGAGGAGTTACAGGTTTATCAGGAGTAACCGGAACATAAATGATTGGTGTATCTTTACCTGGATCCTCTGGTGTTACAGGTGTTCCTGGTTGGATTGGTTGACCTGGTTTCGTTGGATCATTTGGATCTGGCAAGTATGGCTTGTAACCTGGAACATCTGGAACGACCGGTTGTCCTGGTTTGGTTGGATCTGTTGGATCGTTTGGATACTTCACATCTGGTGTTGATGGGAAGTTTGGATCGTTTGGTGTTTCTGGTTTTGGAACCAAGCTTCCAAGTGGTTTGTAAGTTACTGTCTCTTCAAGATTATCTTGAGTAACTGTCTTAGTTGGAACGCTTGCTTTATCCGCATAGTAGCCAGTGACATTTGGTGTTGGCACTGACGCATAATCCGTCTTATTAGCTACCCATGGTTCATTTGGATTAAGAATTTCACCTGTAACTTTATCAAGTTCCAAGGTACGTGTCCATTGTGCGTTTTGTACATTGTCATTTGGAGTCTGACTTCCTGCACCTACATAATGAACAGTTGATGTCACATCTTTCTTCCATTGATCTGTCGCTGGGTACTTAGGACTATTTGGATCATTTGGATTGATTGGATCTGTTGGGTTATGTGGATCATTTGGTCCTACTGGGGTTTCACCATGTTTCAAGGTTACTGTCCATGTTTGATCGACTGACGCATCGTTATCGAAGTGGGCACCTGTTGGGAACTCATCGCTAACGAGAACATAACCACGATCTTCATAGTACTTGATCTTGTCCGCAGTTGAGTAGTTAATAGCCTCACCTGATTTACCACCGACTTGATCATTGGCAAGGGTTTGACCTGTTGTTTGGTCAACGTACTTGATAACTGCTTTTTGATCGGCTTTACGGTAAACAACTGGCGTATCAGTTCCTGGGTTAGATGGTGTTACATTTGGAGTGTCTGTCACGTAACCTGGGATTTCTGGTGTTGGTGTTACTCCACCTTTAGTCGGATCTTGTGGATCATTATTGTATTGAGGAGTTGGTGCACTTGGAATTGGGGTATTATTTTCATCAACTGGAATAATCTTACCAAGTGGTTTATAAGTAACCTTATCCGTAACCTCTGGTTGATCTGGAGTAACTGTCTTAGACCCAGCTTCTTTCTTATCAGCATAGAAATGTTCAACTACTGGGACTGTTTCCTTACCATAAGTGTGACTAGTTTGATCCCATGTTGTCGTACCATTTTTTTGTTTACCAGTAAATGTGAAGTCATTTTGAACTTTAGCAGCTGGTGTAGCTGTTCCTGCTCCTTCAAACGTTACCGTTTGTTTCGTTGGTTGCGTCACATCATTTGTTTTTGGTACATAGATGATTGGCGTATCTTCCCCTGGTTTATCAGGTGTTACAGGTGTGCCAGGTTGGATTGGTTGACCTGGTTTGGTTGGATCCTTTGGATCTGGAAGGTGTGGTTCATAACCAGGAACATCTGGAACGACCGGTTGACCTGGTTTGGTTGGATCTGTTGCATCATTTGGATACTTCACACCT
>OGJH01002442.1_pt1 | contig 11921 bp, 10 predicted proteins | sample 1572021 | NCBI WGS metagenome assembly OGJH01 (sample SAMEA2582098, study PRJEB24529) | metagenome | biome: Human gut stool | place: China | collected 2011
AATATAATACGTTATACATGCTAAGTTTATAGCACATGTTTTGACCCCAACATCTAATAAATAAAATATATATTACAAAAGGAGACTATATAAATGGAAACAATATTCTACATTGTAGACAGCATTGACGGAGATTACGCAAATCTAAGGCGGGAGGATGACGCACAGGCAGAGCTAAAGCTTGTCGCAAGAGCGCTCCTGCCGGAAGGAATACAGGAGAACAGCAGGCTGAAGTATGAGCTGCTTGAGTATTCTATCTGTGATTGACTGCCGTGCACAGCGGTGACACAGCATGGGAAATAATGTATAAAGTTAGTGTCAATATGCAGGGCAGGCAAAGGAGACTTTAAAGGTTAAAGGTCTCCTTTTTGTTTTAAACCAATTGCAAAACAATGCTATAAATATCAATCCGTACCCACTATTTATTAAAGACTGTAAAAATAATAAATTGTATTGACAATTAACTCTACAAGTAGTAGACTAAAAACGAACTACAAAGTGTAGACCAATGAAACGGGCTGATATAGCGGACTAAAAGAATGAATAGGTAATTGCGAAGCTCGGTGTAGTGCACAACTGTTTATTGGTTGAAATGGGTTTCGCAAACACCTAAAAAGAATGAAGCAGGAAAGGAGAACGTATGGCAGAGTACAGACTGGGCGAGGTCGAGATGAAGTTTGCGGACATCATCTGGGAAAATGAACCGATTGCCTCAGGTGAGCTTGTAAAACTCAGCGGACAGAGACTTCAGTGGAAGAAGTCGACAACGTACACGATATTAAAAAGACTTTGTGAGAGGGAGATATTTCAGAATGTAGACGGCGTGGTGACATCATTGATAAGCAAGGAACAGTTCCAGCTTAAGAAGGGTGAGGAGTTCCTTGACGAGAATTATGGCGGTTCACTGCCGTCATTTGTAGCGGCATTCGCATCGCGAAAGAAGCTGTCTAAGGATGATATAGCTTATCTGAAAAAAATTATTGATGAGAGCAGGTAATCAGGCAAAAACGATTTGCATTTACACAGGACAACGAAAATTGAGTGCTTTTCAGGCAGGCTGATGTCTGGGAAACGGGGGTTAAGATGACTGATGTTTTTTACAAAATACTTCAAATGAGCATATCCGCGAGCTGGTTGATTCTTGCGATAGTTGTGTTGAGAATATTTCTGAAAAAGGTTCCAAGAAAGATAATATGCTTTCTGTGGGCGCTGGTTGCGATAAGACTGGTGTGTCCGTTTGCGATTGAGAGCCGTTTCAGTCTGATTCCGGATACGCAGGGCATATTTGCAGATTATGAAAATCAATTAGAAAATGCCGGAACGGATAATGTCAATGCCGGATTGCCGGACATAAGTGGTGCTGTCGGGGGAGCTTTGGACAATGAAGGTGCCGCCGGCGGCAATGCTGATATGGCTTCCGGAAAGCTGAATAATGAAATTGATAATGCTGCGGGAAATATTACGGCCGGGAATACAGCCGGTGGAAATATTACAGGCGGAAGTGTTTCGGATGGAGGTATTGCAGCTGGGAATATCGCAGACAAAAACAATATGTCAGGAAATATCCCTAACATTTCAAACGGAAATGCAATGGCTGTTGACAATCCGGACAGGGTAAATAATGGTGGGCTTAATGATATATCAGGTGGAAATTTTGAAGGTAACCTTGATAATGCAGACAATAATCTGAGCGGAGCAGCTACGTCCGACAATCAGAAGGCTGCAGCCGGTAATCCGGGCTATACTGCGATATTGGCGGGGAAGCTTGGTGGTATCAGTCTGGGAAGGCTTGCATTTATATGGACTGCAGGATGTGTGATTCTGCTTTTATATGCGGTGTGCTCATATATACTGCTTAGAAGAAAGACCGGAGCAGCTTTTAACAATGGAGAAAATATCTATATATGCGATGACATCGACACACCGTTTATTTTAGGTACACTTTCACCTAAGATATACATACCGTCGCTCTTGACAGAGGAGGAGAGAAGCTATGTCATAGCGCATGAAAAGGCACATTTAAAGCGTCTGGACTGCGTGTGGAAGCCGCTTGGTTTTATACTGCTTGCGGTGTACTGGTTCAATCCGCTGAGCTGGGTGGCATATATACTTCTTTGCAGGGACATCGAGATTGCATGTGATGAGAGGGTAATAGCGGATAAAGATATCGAATATAAAAAGCAGTATGCCATGACACTTTTAAATTGCAGTTCGCCGAAAAAAATGGTGAGCGCTTGTCCGCTTGCCTTTGGGGAGGTGAGCGTAAAGACCAGAATAAAGACGGTGCTTAACTATAAAAAGCCTGCTTTTTGGCTTGTACTGGCGGCGGTTGCCGCATGCGTTGTCGTTATGGTATGTTTTATGACTAATCCTAAGAGCAGTGCTCCGGATAATGAGTCTGCTGCAGATGAAAATATCGATGAGAGCAGCAGTGCGGAACCGGATAGCGAAAAATTGGTGGCGGAAGGTGGCTCAGAAGTTATAAATAATAACGGCTGGAGCGTGTGGTTTGAGGCGATGCAGGACTCTAGCTTTTCATACAGTGAGGATGGCATTGACATAGCATATGGCGAATTCGGTGAAAAAGCATACCTGCGGAGTCTGCAAATGTCATCTTTATCCGGTACCTATGGTGAACTAAGAACCAGTGACAAGTTGCAGAAATGGGGAATGCAGTATAAAGGGACACTTGAGGAATATATAGACGGTGAGGTAGGAGTAAGCATATACAAATATGATGAGACCGCCTCTGCATCGGAGTCGGAAGAGCCTGGAGAAGGATACTTTATTATATTCGGTTCAACACAAAGTAGTACAGTATGGACACTTACACTGCCTGTAGGGGCAACACGTACGGTTGCAGATAGGTTTATAAATGCTGCCCATTTGACACTTGAGAAAAATCAGTATGCTTACCATATAGAATATGCAGGCTGGAATATAGCGTATGAAGCACATGATGGTTGGACAGGCAGTTATGATGGCAATATACTTAGTATAAGTAACTCAGAGGATTCAAGGAGCGTAAGTCTTGTTCCTTATAGTGAAGCGGGCAACCGTTTTCTCCCGGACAATGGCAGACAGAAGGAAAGCACCGAACTTTATACATGGAAAATAGAGAATCTAAGAGGAAGCCGTGACAGCTATAAAGAATATAATGGAAATATTGTAAGAAGCATATATTCCATCGCCGGGAATAATGATGACAATGGGAAGAATGGTTATGTTGTTATATACAGCGCTGCTGAAAGTGATATTGTGTGGTATATAAGATTTTCGGAGGAGTATTCGGAAAATGATGTATATGATATCATAGGTGGTATCAATATAAGCTCTGCCGATGCACTGGCGGCGTGGGATGGAAAGCTTAAGTATTATGACAGTAAACTATCGTTAACTGTGTACGAACAATATGAACGTGCACAGGACAGAATAGATTTTCTGGGGAAATGGGTATTAGATGAAAATGGAGCTGTAGTCCGGGTATTTGATTTGTTGACTGAAGAACTTAAGAGTGCAAATACTGATCTTTATGAAAAATTAAAAGATCCGGTAAGCTCGGTACAGGCATTGCTGGAGTTTAATTACACCTCCAGTGTGGTTTATAATTACTATTCCGCTTTCGATGGTTCGCGTAAGGTGGTGGAATATACACTTGATGATGGAAGCCGGAGAGCGATTGAGGTGGATTATAGTGAAACAGACGGATTGTGGATGCCTGCTTATGAATATGATGTAGATTCATCCGGATATGAGAGCATTGTTCTGGTTAATAAATACATGGATGGGATTACAGCAGATAGATTAAAACAGGTAACACAGATTTGGACAGGTGTTTCGGAAATGGGTGATACAATTTTTGATGTATCGGATAACTATGTTATTCTTGACTCTGTTGCAGATTCAGACATTGTGCTGTATGGAATGTACGGAGGGGAAACAATGGTCATAAGGGATGGTGAGCATGTAATTCCTGTCTGGACTAACTGGATGTCACCACACATGGTTATGCCGCAGATTCATTATGGAGATTATGATAATGACGGAGCATACGAGTATGCTATCTGGTCAAATATGGATACAGGTACAGGTGTTTCGGGTGATGAACTTTATATAATTGAAGCAGATTATGCTAAAGAAAATAGTGAAGAGGATTTTTACAGCATAAAGGAATATTCAGATTGGGGCGGTGATTTGGACAATGCTGTGAGCTATTATCTTGATGATACAGGAAATGTTGTCACCATGACATTGAATGGTGAAGATGTGGCTTCAGTTGATTTGTCAGAACATTTTGAGGAACACAAGGAATATAATGAGTCATTTGATGGAATTGATTTTGGTTCACATTATTCTTTTCATGAACAGGATGGAATATGGTATTTTGTAAATGCAGGACGTATATATGTGAAACGTGATGGAAAATCAGTGTACGATGAGGATATGATTCCTTATAACGTGGTGGTGAATGCAAGGGTAGTCTATGAGCCTGATCAGCAATTTAATCTTGAGGATATCGAGATTATCGTTGAGGAAAGAAATAATTAGGACGATGCGGCTAAAGAATGAGGGGAGTATTGGATGACGGAGGCTGATTTGCCGCTTGCCTGTACCTATGAAAAATGCTATATTAAATAATATATGAGAAAAATACGAGGTACAAGATGAAGATAAGAGACATAATAAATGGTGAAAAGCCTACGCTGTCATTCGAGGTCTTTCCGCCTAAGAAGGATACGGATTTTGCGAATGTTGAGGCTGCGGCTTTCGGGATAGCGGGGCTTTCACCGAGCTACATGAGCGTGACTTATGGTGCCGGCGGAAGCACCAAGGGACATACGATTGCGCTTGCGCAGGCAATTCAGGAGAAATATAATGTTCCGACCATAGCGCATCTTACCTGCGTATGCGCTAATAGAGAGGGAATTAAGGAGGCGCTCTCAGAGCTGAAGAGTGCGGGAATTGAGAATATTCTTGCCCTGAGAGGCGATATTCCGAAGAATTATGAGGGGGAAGTGTTTACAGATTTTTCACATGCCTCTGAGCTTGTTAAGCTTATAAAGGAAACCGGTGATTTCTGTGTCGGAGGTGCATGCTATCCTGAGGTACATCCTGATTCGGCGAACAGGAAAGAGGATGTTTTAGGGCTTAAGAGAAAGGTTGACGCGGGCTGTGAGTACCTGACAACACAGATGTTTTTTGACAATAATATATTTTTCAATTTCATGTACAGGCTCAGGGAGGCAGGCATAACTGTTCCTATTATTCCCGGAATCATGCCGATTACCAGGAAGGGACAGGTTAAGAATGCAGTGAAGCTGTCGGGCTGTAATGTTCCTGAGCGCTTCAAGAACATTGTCGACAGGTTTGGCGATTCGGAGGAGGCAATGAAGCAGGCGGGTATAGCCTATGCGACCGACCAGATTATCGACCTTATGGCAAATGGCGTCAAGAATATCCATGTATATTCAATGAATAAGCCGGAGATTGCCGAGGGTATACAAAGGAATCTTTCGGAGATACTAAAGGCGTGAAATAGAAGAAAAATATCCACAAAAGCCGGAAAACAAAAACAGAAAACAAGCAAAAGCGGAAATATGTGGGCATAGAAATCTGAAAAAGCAGAAAAACACCCGCAAAGACAAGATATTAAAAACATGAATTGGTGAGTTGAATGAGAAATATTACGGCTGATATTAAATCAGGCATCTTCAAGCCTGTATATCTTTTGTATGGCAGTGAGGACTATTTGAAAAAATGGCTCCGCGACAGACTGAAAAAAGCGATAGTTCCTGACGGAGATACTATGAATTATTCTTATTTTGAGGGCAAGGCTCCTGACAGTAAGGCGGTGGCGGAGATAGCTGATACCATGCCTTTTTTTGCGGACAGAAGGCTTGTGGTTATTGAGAACAGCCAGTTTTTCAAGACGTCGGCGGATGATATGCTTGTGGAGCTTGTGAAGAATCTCCCGGACACAACGGTTCTTGTGTTCATAGAGAATGAGGTTGACAAGCGGAACAGGCTCTATAAGGCGGTCAAGGAAAAGGGCTATATAAGTGAGCTTAATGAGCAGAGTGATAATGACATAATCAAGTGGGTTGTCGGACTTCTAAAGAGAGAGAACCGCGTGATGAATGATGACACAATCAGACTTTTTCTTACCAAGACGGGCAACTCTATGGAGAACATATCAAGGGAGTTTGAAAAGCTTATATGTTACACGATGGGGCGTGAGAGAATAACCTCAGAGGATGTGGAGGAGGTGTGCACCACACAGACCACGAACCGCATATTCGATATGATAACCGCCATATCGCAGAAGAATCAGGAAAAGGCGCTTGAGCTGTACTATGATCTGCTCACGCTCAAGGAACCGCCTATGAGAATCATGTTTCTGATAGCGCGCAATTTCAATCAGCTTCTTATGGTAAAGGAGCTTACTGAGAATGGGAATGCTTCGGCGGCGATTGCTGGCAAGATGGGAATACAGGGCTTCCTTGTCGGAAAGCTTCAGGCGCAGGCAAGACCCTTTAAGACCGGTACGTTAAGAAGAGCACTTGAAGAGTGTGTTACGCTTGAGGAAGCGGTGAAAACCGGAAGCTTAGAGGACAGATTAGCTGTTGAGATGCTGATAGTCAAGTATTCTGCAGCATAAAAAATAACCCATGATGGGCAGCCACCATCATGGGTTATTTTTTATAAATCAGAAACAGATTATCAATAAGCAGTGGTATAATAATCTGTTAAAATTCGTTATATAATAAGCTTGCTATGTGTTGCAGAAGGCTTAGATTAGTTCATGCTGTTAACAAGAGTAGCTAATCTGGAAACCTTTCTTGCAGCGTTGTTCTTGTGGTATACACCCTTAGAACAAGCCTTAGCGATCTCTGTAGATGCAACCTTAAGCTCGGCAGCAGCAGCAGTCTTATCGCCGGCAGCGACAGCAGCCTCAACCTTCTTTGTATAAGTCTTAATCTTAGACTTGATTGCCTTATTGCGGTCTGCTCTTGTAGCAGCAACTAAAATTCTCTTCTTTGCAGATTTAATGTTAGCCAATTCGATACACCTCCAAATAGTATATAAAAATATTCTAAGTATAAGTGTCTACATCAGAACAGACACGGTAGCACTAATGTAAACATACTTGTATATTATAGAGCGCATTTCTTGAATTGTCAAGCACCGGAACGAATTTTTTTAAGAAATTTTGGAGAAAATAACTTGGGAGGTGTTTGCAGCATGGGTTTGAAGATAAGAACAGATTTAGCGCTTGAGGCGAAGGAGAGTCTTGATGAGGACGGAAGTCTTAATGGGGTAGTGTTTGATGAGCAGACCGATGGGAGTACGGGAATTAAGGTGAGCCGGCTGAGGATACTGAATGAGACAGGTGAGAGGAGCATGGGGCGCGCAAAGGGGGTATATTACACCTTTGAGACGGCTTCACTGTCCGAAAATGATGGGGAATACCACAGGGAGGTGTCCGAATTTCTTGCCGGATATATCAGGGAGACTATAAAAAAGCATATGAAAAAGGAACCACCGTATCATGTCATGGTGGTGGGACTTGGAAATCGTGAGGCAACACCGGATGCGCTGGGACCTTATGTGGTGAATAATCTGGATATTACGGAGAAGCTGACTGAGGATGACTGGCGCTTCGGATATGTGAGCGCCATATCGCCGGGAGTTATGGCACAGACCGGAATGGAGACGGCACAGATTATCATGGGAGTTGTAAAAGAGCTGAAGCCGGACTGCATAATTGTTATTGATGCCCTTGCGGCGCGAAGCACGGCAAGGCTTGCCAACACCATACAGCTCTCCGACACAGGAATCATGCCGGGTTCAGGAGTAGGCAACCATAGAAACGCCATAAATGATAGGAACATGGGGGTGCCGGTCATTGCGATAGGAGTGCCGACTGTCGTGGATGCCGCAACCATCGTGGGAGATGCGCTTGAAGGTCTGCTTGACAGCATGGATTATTCAAGGAGAAAACAGGTTGTTCAGGACTTTATACCTGAGAGTATGTTCCGGATGTATGTCACACCGAAGGATGTTGATGAGCTGGTCAAGAGGATAAGCTTCACGATATCTGAGGCGGTCAATATATCAATGTCGCAAAAATAGCAACATCATTTTGACGTGAAAAGAATATACTGCAATAAGCTTGATGTGTGGAAGTATGCTGTGACAGGACATAGATTCTTTAACAAAACAATGAGCAGAATTATCACGTTTGTCATTGTGACAAGCTGTGTGGTTCTGCCTGCTTTTGGAGCGCTGAGTAAGGCGGGGCTGAGACAGATAGTCACGATAGGCGGAAAAACAGCATGCAATACATTCTGTCCGGCAGGCTTTTATGATAAGCCGCTATATTATTATGCCGAGAACACACATCCGGCGGTTATTGTATTTGGAAATATATTTCCGCTCGTCCGCTTTATGGCGGCGGGAGTGGGGGCGGAAGCCGGCTGTGAGAGCGGACGTAAAGGGTGGGAAATGAGCTGTGACTTGCCGGGTGGCATAGCATACAGGGAGGTTGTCGCGGCTAATATATATGTGGATAATGAAAATAATCCGGACAGTGTGCCGAATCCGGACAATAAAGACATATCCGGTGATGAAAATAACTGCGGTTCAGGGGAAAAAAATCAGACTACAGCTTCAGGAGGTGGCAGCAGCGATAATGATGACAGCACACCGAGGGATAATGGAGACTCCGGCGATGAACAGGGCTGCACACAGGAGAGTTATATTCTCCCTGCCGGAAGTATTCCATGGACTGATGCCACTATTCCTTATGCCTATGAAAGCCTGATAAACTATGATTTTGTTCATGACAATTTTTATGTAATTCCGGCACACACGGCACTTTCAAGGGATTTATTAAAGCCGGAGGAGTTTCTGAAGCTGGATTTGTCGGTGAAGAATAAAAGACCATGCATACTGTTGTATCATACCCATTCACAGGAAGCATTTGCGGATTCCGCAGGAAGTGACATGACGATAGTGCAGGTGGGCGACTACCTTGCACAGCTTCTTGAAGAAAAATATGGATTTGAGGTGATACATATAAATACGGAATTCGACATGGTGGAGGGAAAGCTTGACAGAAGCAAGGCATATACCTACGCTGAGAAGGAGATTTCGGATGTGCTGGCGGAGCACCCGGAGATTGACATGGTTATTGACCTGCACAGGGATGGGGTTAATGAAAATCTGCATTTTGTCACGGATATTAATGGTAAAGCTACCGCAAAGGTCATGCTTTTTAACGGAATAAGTTATTCTAATAATCAGGGAGATATAGATTATCTGTATAATCCATATCTGAAGGAAAACCTTGCGCTCACATATCAGATGTATCTGCTGGGAAAGACATATTATCCTGATTTTTTCAGATGTATATATATCGAAGCGTACAGATATAACCTGCATCTGTGTAAGAGGAGCATGCTGATTGAGGCGGGAGCGCAGACTAACAGCTTTGCGGAGGTTATCAATGCGATGGAGCCGCTTGCGGAGCTGATAGCAAGAGAATTGATTGGAACACCGGAGGCAGGCACATATATCCGGTAGGGTGTGGCTGCTTCCAGTGGCTGAATTTATTGTACGACGCAGTCGCCGAGCACATTGATTGCGGCGAGCTTGTCAAGCTCATTGTTAAATAAAATCTTTAGAGCACCATCCTCGCTGTCGCGGTTATTTACGATGGCAAGATTTTTAATACTGATATGTGACGCGGTTATTCTGCTTATGATATCTAACAGGGCACCCTCTTTGTCCTGAATATTGCAGTATACAATATGCTCACGTATAATCGGACCCTTTCTGCCGTCTGCGACAGAATTACGATATTGTCTTGCTTCGTCAAAAAAGGCATTTATGGCGGAGTGTTCTTTACTTGCTACAATATCCTTTATCTGTGAGAGATAGTCAATGTAATCGCCGAGCAGCTTTACGATAGCGTCCGTGTTGGTGGTGCATATCTGCTCCCACATCTGCGGGGATGAGGAGGCGATTCGTGTTATGTCCTTGAAGCCGCCGGCGGCGAGGAGCTTCATGGTTCCAGCCTCATCATCGGAGTGCTTTATAAGATTTACCAGTGAGGCGGCAATGATGTGGGGAACATGGCTTATTCCTGCGACACTGTAATCGTGGTGCTCAGGGTCGAGCACAACCGGGATGGCACCTGTGAGTCTGACAAGCTCTATGTACCTTGCGAGCATGTCCTGTGTAGTTGCCTTGGTAGGAGTGATGGCATAGAAAGCATTTTCTAACAGGATGTCTGAGGCATTATCATAACCGGTCTTCTCAGAGCCTGCCATAGGATGCCCGCCTATAAAACACTCCTCAAGACCAAGCTCCTCCACAGTGTGATGTATATATCCTTTGACGCTTCCGACATCGGTTACTATACAGCCTTTTTTTATGAATGGTATCAGCTTTCCTAAATATTCTGAATTGTATTCAACAGGGGTACACAGGAAAATGAAGTCACATTCAAGAAAGCTTTCATCTATTTCGCCTGTCGCTGTGTCGATTACACCATCCGCTAATGCCTGTTTGCGCGGAGCTTCGCTTCTATTGTATGCTATAGTATATATGTCTGGTCGGTTTTTCTTTAGTACCTTTGCGATTGAACCGCCGATTAGCCCAAGACCTATAAATCCTACCGTGAGTGTATTCATCTGCAAGTAAGCCTCCTTACTATAATAAATTCAAGGTTGTCTTATATTTGAAATTTTCAGAATAAATCAACAATACTTTATTGCGTTGATTTATTATAGCACAATGCTCATGGGATTTACAAGTTGTTTTAATACGGAGGATTGCCAAACGCTGTGTTGACAAATAAGATACTTTGAAGTAAAATAAATTTAAAGCATATTTCTTGAAAAACTATGTTCTAAGTGTAACGAATGTTGCGCATCTCTTATTCATGAGTCTATGCTTTTATTCCATTAACATTGAGCAGAGGACGATTGCGTAAGGGGTGTCTGGCACCTGTCTGATGATGTCCTCTATGAATAACAGGGAGGTATCATTGATGAACCGTAAAAACAGTGGCAACGAAGAAATTGAAATTGTGAAGGAAATTAAGGCTAACCGCAAGTATAAGGATACGGTGTTCAGAATGCTTTTTTCAAATAAAGAGAGGCTGCTTGAATTATACAACGCTGTATCGGGAAAGCATTACGATGATGTAGATGGTCTTGAGATTGTTACACTTGAGAATGCGGTTTATATGGGAATGAAAAATGACTTGGCATTTCTTCTGGATACCAATATATATCTGTATGAGCACCAGTCAACGGTCAATCCCAATATGCCTTTGCGTGATTTGTTTTACATTTCGGCAGAGTACAGTGAACTGGTTGATATAAAGTCATTATATACGCCGTCTTTGATAAAACTGCCGACACCGAATTTTATTGTGTTTTATAACGGGGAAGCGGATACGGAGGATGTAAGTGAATACAGATTGTCAGATTCATTTATGACACCTGTGGATGACCCTGCACTTGAACTCAGGGTTCGTGTCTTTAATGTGAATTATGGAAGAAATGTCAAGTTAATGGAACAGTGTGGCTCACTGAGGGAATACGCGCAGTATGTGGCTTTGGTGAGAAGATATAAGAAAGAGACGGGTTCACTTGATGATGGAGTCAGATTAGCGATAGAGCAGTGTATCAGGGAAGGAATCCTTGAGGAATTTCTTCGAAAGAACCGTTCGGAGGTCGAGATGACGAGTATATTTGAGTATAATAAAGAGGAAGAGGACAGAAAGCTTTATCAGGCCGGCGTTGAACAGGGAATAGAACAAGGAATAGAGCAGACCAAGAAAAAAATGGCATGTTTAAAATATACCCCATAGAATGGACACGATAAGAAGAAGGGTTCCTTAAAAATGG
>OGJH01002451.1_pt1 | contig 11877 bp, 8 predicted proteins | sample 1572021 | NCBI WGS metagenome assembly OGJH01 (sample SAMEA2582098, study PRJEB24529) | metagenome | biome: Human gut stool | place: China | collected 2011
TACACTCTTTCCCTACACGACGCTCTTCCGATCTTATCAATGACCGGAATCTTCCGGATAAGGCGATTGATGTTGTGGATGAAGCATGCTCAAAAGTAAGCTTGCGTGGATTTAAAGTACCGGAAAATGTATATAAACTGGAAAAGGCACAGACGGAACTTGCAAAGGAACTGGAAGAAGCAATTCAAAGTGGCAATATCATTGAGGCATCCATGCTTCATAAAGAATTAAAGGATGCAGAAGAGAAATCTTCGGAAGAAACTGCAAAGCAGGCCGATGAGACAACTGCAAAAGAGACACTTGTAACACCGACGAAAGAGATCACAGGGGTTGAAGTTCTGAAAAATGATGGAACTTCTTATGGAATGTTCCCGATCACAGATGCAACGTGTACCGTAAAAGGGGATAAGATTGAGATTTCCTTTAGTACCGGTACAAAGACTGTGTTTGACCGTCTGTATCTCGGTGCAGCGACAGACGAGGATAAGAGCAATTATGTTCAGGGTACGAATACCGGAAGTACCTGCCAGTTTACGATCCAGGTTCCGATTTCCGCAAAGAACAGTTGGATTCCGGTTTCGGTAGGACGTTCAGATAAAGGAACATGGTCTGAAAATCTGCTGTGGATGAGTATCCCGGATGTGCAGACATCAGGAGAAAAAGAAGATTATCAGGCAAATGACGGAGTTACGGCAATTTATGGTTCTGATGATGCAAAGAAGCCGGGACAGGCTTACAGTATGATCAAGATCGCTGCATCTAAAGTGGTTGTAAAAGGCGGGGCATTGCAGGTTTCGGTCTGGATACAGCCGGCAAGCAGTGGCAGTTTTACTTATGATGCAATCTATATCGGAAATAGAAATGATGAGACAAAAGAACCGATCATTTTAGGTGAAGTCGATACAGAAAAAAATCTTGAAAAATTTACCTTTACCGTGCCACTTGAAAAAGCAGGCGGAGAAGTCTCTTTTGTACCAAGAAATGGAAGAACGCAGAAGTGGAGCACTTCAAGTTCACTGGCATTCAAGCTTCCTGCAATGGACGATTTTGTGAAACCGTCAGAGATCAACATCACAACGCAGCCGAAGCAGGAGACTGAGGCAGGCAGCGGAAGTTCTGTGGCACTGTCGGTGGAGGCATCCGGTGAAGAAGGAATCAATCTGAATTATCAGTGGCAGTTCAGTGCCGATGGTGCAACGTGGGCAGACTGTACCGGAGTTACTGCAAAGACTGCAACATATACATTTACCATGTCTCTGGAGACAGCAGGAAAGTATCGTTGTATCGTTTCTGATGCGACAGGAACGAGTGTCACTTCTTCCGAAGCAGTAGTGAAGCTGCCGGAGGCTCCGGTTGTTACGGGGAATCAGGTAAAAGTAGTAAAGTCCAACGGAGCTGACTTTGCAATGTTCAAGACCAGTGAATCAAAAGTGGTACAGGATGGAGAGGAACTGGAGATCACTCTGTCAACAAAGAATGTCTCCTTTGACAAGATCTATTTTGGCTATAAAGATGATGAACTGAAAGAATCTGTAGCAAATGGCACAGAAGCAAATGGAGAATGGAGCTTCACATTCCATCTGCCGGCTTCTGCAAAGGGAACGACAATCCCAGTAACACTTGGAAAGCCGGATGGAAGCTGGTACTCGAACCAGTATCTGTGGATGTATATCCCGGATGAGGGAATCACAGAACTTCCGAGTGCGGCAGATGCAGTAAAAGTGATCGCCGGGGGAACGGGTGCAGCGTACAATGATTTCAATATTGTTTCTTCAAAGGCGGTATTAAAGGGAAAAAATGTAATCCTGACTTTGAATGTGAAAGGTCAGAAATGGACCCGCCTGTATCAGGGAGTTCAGGCAGATGCAGATAAGACATCTGCAGTAAATGGAGTTTATCGTGCAGAGGATGATACAACGACATTTACACTGACAGTTCCTGCAGAAAAGCAGGGAATGAACATTGCAGTTACACCGGGAACGGCTTCTGCGTGGATGTCCTGGGCGAGAGATTTATATATCAATGTGCCGAATCTGGAAGGAAAAGCAAATGTAACAGAAAATGGAGTTTATGATCTGTACGGCTCAGCATATCCGACCAGCAGCTATGCAAGCCTGAATTTTGAACGGGGCAGCAGTATTTCCATCAATGGGGATACAGCAACCGTGACTATGGTTACGCAGGCATCTGCTTATGATAAATTATATCTTGGAACAGTGTCAGATGCGGATAGTGTGAAAGATGCCGGTGCCATCAGTGCGGAAGATAAGTCCGAGATCGCCAGTGGTTATAAGACATTTACATTTACGATTCCAACAAAGGATCTTGGAAAAGAGATCAATTATGTAGTCCACATTCAGAAATCAAATAAATGGGCAGAAAAGCAGAGTACTTTCTATATTAATGGAATCCTGCCAAAGACAGGAGAACTTCCGACACCGGATCCTGATCCGACACCAGATCCGGAACCTGGCACAAAAGTTCCGGCAGATGGAATTTACAGTATCCAGGTGGATTCCAGTGCGTCTATGTTCCGTGTCATTGGATGCGAACTGACTGTAAAAAATGGAAAGATGAAGGCGGTTCTGACGCTGAGTGGTACGGGATACGGTTATCTGTATGTCGGAACAAAAGAACAGGCGGCGGCAGCAGACAAATCAAGCTGGATTCCATTCCAGACAAAGATGACAGAGAACGGAGAAAAGTATACTTATGAAATTCCGGTGGAGTCATTAGATAAGAAAATTGCAGTTGCAGCTTATTCGATCAAAAATAAGATCTGGTATGACAGAATGCTGACATTTAAATCTGATACGCTTGTAAAGACCGGTGATATCGGAAAAGATGATCAGGGAAATGATTCAAAACCGTCCAACCCGACAAAACCAACGACACCGTCAACGAAACCATCCAATGGTTCTAATGGAAAGAATGACGGCAAGGCTGATCATGAGTCAAAATATGAGGCAGATACCAGTGGTTCTACAGGACGCGTAGACAGCACAACGGCCTTAAAAGACGGAGTATATACACCGGATCGCTTTACCTGGTCCGGCGGTACAGGAAAAGTAAGGATTACCTGTAATAAAGTAACAATCAAAAATGGACAGGCTTATGCAACACTGGTATTCAGCAGTGACCATTACCAGTATGTAAAAGCCAACGGAAATACATATTATACGACAAAGAGCGGAGGAACAGCGACCGTAGTTATCCCGATCGCATTGAATAAAAATAATAAGATCCTTGGAATGACAGATAAGATGTCTGTGGCACATGAGATCGAGTACAGTATTTTCGTCTATCTTGCCGCAGCAGGAAATGGCACAACTGTCGGGGAGAACAGTAATAAGACACTGGACGAAAAAGCACCGGAGATCATGGGACTTGAATATCAGTCAGAAACAGAACTGGAATATGCAGAATATTTCAAGATCTACCATTACGATCAGGGAATCGTTCTGTTGGAAGTAGACATGACAAAAGATACGGCAAGAGATCCTGAAAAGACATCCAAAGAAACTTCTGAGGATACAGAGAAAGAGGTTTCCAAGTCCGATAAGAAAGACAGCACAGAAAATAAGAGCAGTAAGAGTGACGCTGCGGAAGAGGAAAGCGGAGATTCCACGTCGGATCAGAATGGAGTCAGTGAAGAAGAACTGGCAGCAGAACTGTATAAAGGCAATGTTGTAAAATATCTGCTTGTGCCGGAAGACGTAGAAGTACCGGTCGGTCTGGATCAGGATATGATCATTGTGAAAATGCCGGCAGATAAAACCTATGTGGCATCAGATGAGATCCTTGAACAGATGAAAGAACTGGATCTCCTTGACTCTGTGGCAGCAGTAGGAATGGAGCAGAAAGCTTGTACTGTTCCTGAGATTGCAGAAAAAATGCAGGTAAATGAGGATGAAGATGAAGCGGATGCTGAAGTTATTTACGGGGGAAGCTTTGAAAAACCGGAATTAAAAGCACTTGTGAAGAAAGAAGTGTCCCTTGCACTGCTTCCGGGAGAACTCCTGCCGAAAGATGCAGAAAAAGACAGCACAAAGATAGAAGATAAGAAGACAAAAAAGCAGTCAACCGATGATCCTGATGAACTGACCGTAGAAGAGCAGACAGAAAGAATGGAAGAGATCACCGAAAAATTTGCATTGCTTGGTATCCCGATGATCATTGACCGGAGTGCAGATGAAAAGACGGAACTTGCACAGTACGAGTGGATCAAGGTATATGGAGTACTGTTCGGATGTGAAGAGAAAATGGACAAGATGTTTGAAGAGGCAGTAGATGAAGCAGGAGTACAGGAGAATCAGTAAATGAAAAAAAAGCTTTGTAAAATAACTGCATTGCTGCTGGCAGCGGCTCTCTCTCTGGGGGGCTGCGGTCAGCCGGGAGCTGGTAAAAAAAGTACAGACAGTACACAGCAGGCAGAAGAACAGACTTGGGATACAAAAGATGATCAGTCAAAAAGTGATAAAAAAGGGCCGGAGATCGAGGGGCTTACCTATGAGTCGACAATGGATCTGACCTATGCGACAGAATTTGATGTATACTATTATAAGGACGGATACAAGCTGTTGGATGTACATGAAGACAGACAGTACCTTGTTGTGCCGGAAGGGAAAGAAGCCCCGGAAGGATTGCCGGAGAATCTTGTAGTCCTGCAGCAGCCGTTGGATCATATCTATATGGCAGCAACAGCGATCATGTCTCTGGTGGATGCAGTGGATGCCATTGATCAGGTAAAGTTTTCCGGTGTCAATGCATCCGGCTGGTATGTAGAAGATGCAAAGAAAGCGATGGAGTCCGGTGACATGATCTACGCAGGAAAATACAGTGAGCCGGATTATGAGACTCTGGTGAACGGAGAGTGTGATCTTGCCGTAGAATCAACCATGATCCTTCATACTCCGAAAGTACAGGAGATGATCGAAGATCTGGATATACCGGTCTTTGTGGACTATTCCAGTTATGAATCTCACCCATTGGGCAGAACCGAGTGGATCAAACTGTACGGTGCAATGCTGAATAAAGAAGATGCAGCCGACAGCTTTTTTGAAAAGCAGGCCCAGGTGATCGAAAAGCTGAAAGGCTTTGAAAATACAGAAAAGACGGTGGCATATTTTTATGTGAATACAGACGGTTCTATCGTAGTAAGAAAATCAGAAGATTATATCCCTTCCATGATTGAGATTGCAGGCGGACGTTATGCATTCAAGAACCTGAAAAATGTGGACAGCAATGCTCCGTCAGTCAAACTGACTATGGAAGAATTTTATGCAACAGCAGTGGATGCAGATTATCTGATCTATAACGGAACAATCGACGGGCAGGTGAAGAGTATCAGCGACCTGGAAGCGAAGAGCAATTTGTTTTCCGAATTTAAAGCAGTAAAAGAAGGAAATGTATGGTATACAGGAAAGAACCTGTATCAGGCAACAGATACGGTTGGAGAACTGATCATGGATATGCATCTGATGCTGACGGATGGGGATCCGAAAGAAATGACCTTCCTTGAGAAGATGAAATAATGGAGAAACTATGAAAGATACAAGTTTTCACGGAGAAAATCTCAGACGGAGAGCCAGATACATAGCTGTATTTTCAGGGCTTGTGATTGCATTTGCAGTGACAGTGGTACTCAATATCAATACAGGAAATGTGCATATTTCCGTTCCTAAGATCCTCAGGATTCTTTTTCTGCGTGACGGGGCGGCAACGGAATACAGTATTATCTGGAGAATCCGCCTTCCGAGAATCCTGATGGCAGCGATGCTGGGAGGAGCCTTATCTTTGTCCGGTTTCCTTTTGCAGACATTTTTTGCCAATCCCATTGCAGGACCGTTTGTCCTTGGAATTTCTTCCGGGGCAAAAATGGTCGTAGCACTGACGATGATCATTTTTTTAAAATATATTGGTCATTTTTCATCGTATACACTGATCGTGGCAGCGTTTATCGGATCGCTGATCTCGACGGGGTTCATTCTTCTGATGTCAAAAAAAGTACATCATATGGCGGCACTGCTGGTCGGGGGAATCATGATCGGTTATATCTGTTCTGCTATCACAGATTTTGTTGTCACATTTGCAGATGATTCAGACATTGTCAATCTGCATGGCTGGTCGCAGGGAAGTTTTTCAGGAATGAGCTGGAGCAATGTGCAGGTGGCGGCAGTGGTAGTCGGGATCGCATTTGTATGCACGTTCCTGTTGTCGAAACCGGTCAGTGCCTATCAGCTTGGTGAGGCATATGCACAGAGTATGGGTGTGAATATCAAAGTCTTCCGGGTGGTGCTGATCCTGCTTTCCAGTGTGCTGTCTGCAAGTGTGACGGCATTTGCAGGACCGATCTCCTTTGTGGGAATCGCAGTTCCATTTCTGACAAGAAAGGCATTCGGAACATCGAAACCGATCGTGATTATTCCGGGAACATTCTTTGCGGGGGCGGTTTTCTGTATGATCTGTGACCTGATCGCAAGAATGGCACTTGCACCGGTGGAATTGAATATCAGTACAGTAACATCCATTTTAGGTGCCCCGATCGTCATTTATATGATGGTGAAACGGGAGAAGGGCAGGTAGTGTATGGCGGATTTTTATTTTCAGTTAAAAGACCTGGCAGTCGGGTATCATGGAAATCCGCTGATCCGGGATATCAATATCGGGATAGACAAAGGCGAGATCGTGACACTGATCGGGCCAAACGGCTCTGGGAAATCTACGATTTTAAAAAGTATTACAAGACAATTAAAGCTGATCGGCGGAACTGTATTTTTTGATGATACGTCTCTGATGGAACTGTCATATAAAGAGTTATCTTCCACAATGGCGGTGGTCCTTACCGAGCGGATCAAGACAGAACTGATGACCTGTCATGATATTGTGGCAACCGGGCGGTATCCGTATACCGGCAGACTTGGAATCCTGGCAAAGCGGGATGAAGAGCTGGTGGAAGAAGCAATGGAGGCAGTCCATGCACAGGAACTGGGCAGCCGGGATTTCAATGCGATCAGCGATGGACAGCGGCAGAGAGTTTTACTGGCGAGGGCAATCTGTCAGGAGCCGGAAATCCTGATTCTGGATGAGCCGACTTCCTTTTTGGATGTGAAGCACAAGCTGGAGCTTCTGGCAATCCTGGAAAAGATGGCAAGAGAGAAAAAAATGACGGTGATCATGTCTTTGCATGAGATCGACCTTGCACAGAAAGTATCAGACAAGATCGTATGCGTGAAAGGAGAAAATATCTCCCATTTCGGAAAGCCGGAAGAGGTATTTCAGGAAGAAATCATCCGTGACTTATATGAGATAACGAACGGCTCCTTTGATCCCAGATTTGGAAGTATTGAACTGCCGGGAATAAAGGGAGAGCCGGAAGTGCTGGTCATTTCTTCAGGCGGCAGCGGAATCCCGGTATACAGGAAACTGAGAAAAGAGAGGATCCCTTTTGCAGCCGGCATTTTGTATGAAAATGATATTGACTGCGAGCTGGCAAAACAGCTTGCAGTGGAAGTGATCACAGAAAAAGCTTTCGAGGAAATTTCGGATGAAACTCTTGCAAGTGCAGAGAAAATGATAGAACGATGCGGAAGAGTGATCGATGCCGGGGTGCAGATCGGAACGTATAACCGCAGGATTGGGGAACTTCTGGAGCAGGCAGAGAGACTTGGAAAGTTAGAAAGAGCAGGTACACTAAAATAGTGTGCCGCTTTTTTATGTGTGCCGAGCATGGCACTAATCAAAGCTTAAATGGTAAACGTAAACCGATTCTAGCACCAAAAATATCATTCAAGAAAAACAATGAGGAAGTTGCCAACGTTTACTTGACACAAACAGCCGGACGTAAAAGATTGACATTTTCAGGAAAGTCTTTTATACTAAATCTTGCTGAAAATAAATAGAGATACTGATTTAGAGTGGACAGAAGTTCATGAAGGGGTACACCACCGCGGGTGTAGTTCTTTGTGGACTTCTTTTTTGGTGTCAGGTATATGAAAAAATCCAGTAGATTTTTTCCTATACCATGATGAGTATCTCGATCATATATAAGATCTTCAGCGGGACGCACAAGATGAGGTGCAGGAAAGAGCAGAAGGAGGAGAAAATGATTACAGTAAATGGAAAAGAAGTAAAGGATCAGGAAGAGCAGACGGTTGCGGATTATCTTGAAGAAAATGGTTATCGGATGAATCGGATTGCTGTGGAGTTAAATGGAGGGATCCTTCCAAAATACGAATACTCAGAGACTCGTCTGAAAGATGGTGACAGTATGGAAATCGTGACATTTGTTGGAGGAGGCTGAAAATGACATTGACAAAAGAAGAAATCATAGAGGCGTTGAATGAGCGGCATTCACCGGAGAAGCAGCAGCTTTTATCAGAAGGTCATGTGGCAATCGCAGGTTTGGGTGGTCTTGGATCAAATGTGGCATCTGCACTGGCAAGGATCGGGGTGGGGCATCTGCATCTGATTGATTTTGATGTGGTGGATATCACCAATCTGAACCGACAGCAGTACTTTATCGATCAGATCGGAATGTATAAAACCGATGCACTGAAATCTCTGCTGGAGCGAATCAATCCATATTTAGAGATCCGAACAGATACAGTGAAGGTGACGGAAGAAAATTTACAGGAACTTTTTGCTGATGCACCGATCGTCTGTGAAGCTTTCGACAGACCGGAGGCAAAGGCAATGCTGGTCAACGGGATACTGGAACATTTCCCGGAAAAGAAATTAGTTTCTGCAACCGGGATGGCAGGTTATGGAAGCAGTAATACGATCCGGACGCAGAGACTGATGAAAAATTTTTACCTCTGTGGTGACCGGGTAAGCGAACCGGAATATGGCAAGGGACTGATGGCAGCGAGAGTTGCGGTTTGTGCCGCCCATGAGGCAAATATGATCACGAGACTGATTCTTGGGGAAGAAGAGGCTTAAAGAGAAAATAAAAAAGAAGGAGAAATTAAAAAATGAAGACAGCACAAGACAAATTAATTTTGGGAGGTCATGAATTTACTTCCCGGTTTATTTTAGGATCAGGAAAATTTTCACTGGAACTGGTGAAAGCCTGTATTGAAAAAGCAGATGCGCAGATCATCACACTGGCTCTGCGTCGGGCGAATGAGGGGGGACTTGCCAACATCCTGGATTATATCCCGGAAAATGTCACACTTCTGCCGAATACGTCAGGAGCAAGAACTGCAGATGAGGCAGTGCGAATCGCAAGACTTTCAAGAGAAGTAGGATGCGGAGATTTTGTTAAGATCGAGGTGGTTCATGATTCAAAGTATTTACTGCCAGATAATTATGAAACGATAAAAGCAACGGAAATACTGGCAAAAGAAGGATTTGTTGTCATGCCATATATGTATCCTGACCTGAATGTGGCAAGAGCTTTGGTGGATGCAGGTGCGGCATGCGTGATGCCACTGGGAGCACCGATCGGTTCCAATAAAGGACTGAGTACGAAAGAGTTTATTCAGATCCTGATCGATGAAATTGAGATTCCGGTGATTGTGGATGCAGGGATCGGGCGGCCATCTCAGGCATGTGAAGCAATGGAGATGGGAGCAGATGCTGTGATGGCAAATACAGCGATCGCAACCGCAGGAGATGTGCCGATGATGGCAGAAGCTTTCAAAAAAGCGATCGAGGCCGGAAGAAATGCGTATCTTTCAGGACTGGGAAGAACCATGGAGCGGGGCGGTAGTGCGTCCTCACCACTGACAGGATTTCTTCAGGATTAGGAGGCAGCAGAATGGAACATACAAATACAATGGAAGATACACATACACAGGAAAGCACACAGACCAGGGAAGATAGACATACCCATGAGATGCATATCAATGAGAGCATTCTGAGTAAGGAAATTCTGGAGGATCAGAAGAAAAACCGGATCGACCATATGACATACCTTCCGGGAATGGAGGACATTGGATCGGAAATACTGGATCAGGTTGTGGAAAAAATGAATGCGTATGATTATGACCAGTATACGGCAGCAGATGTAAAAAGGGCATTGGCACATTCACAGCGTACACCGGAGGATTTTCAGGCACTTCTGTCCCCGGCAGCCCTTCCATATCTAGAGGAAATCGCACAGGCGGCACAGGTGGAGACAAGAAAGCATTTTGGGAACAGCGTCTATATGTTCACTCCGATCTACATTGCGAATTACTGTGAAAATTATTGTATTTATTGTGGATTTAACTGCCATAACAAGATCAACAGAGCAAGGCTGAATGCAGAAGAAATCGAAAAAGAGATGCAGGCGATCGCAGCGACAGGACTGCAGGAAATTCTGATCCTGACAGGTGAGAGCCGGAGCAAATCGGATGTAGAATATATTGGAGAGGCATGTAAGATCGCAAGAAAATATTTCAAAGTAATCGGGCTTGAGATCTATCCGGTCAATTCAGATGAGTATGCTTATCTGCATGAGTGTGGAGCAGATTATGTGACAGTATTTCAGGAAACTTATAATTCAGATAAATATGAGACACTGCATCTGGCAGGGCATAAAAGAATCTATCCGTATCGTGTCAATGCACAGGAGCGTGCATTAATGGGCGGAATGCGTGGTGTGGGGTTCGGTGCTTTGCTGGGACTGGATGATTTCAGAAAAGATGCATTTGCGACAGGATATCATGCATATCTTCTTCAAAGAAAATATCCCCATGCTGAGATTGCATTTTCCTGTCCGCGACTTCGTCCGATCATCAATAATGACCGGATCAATCCGATGGATGTGCATGAACAACAGCTTCTGCAGGTTGTCTGTGCATACCGGTTATTTATGCCATTTGCCAGCATTACGGTTTCGACAAGGGAATGCGAACGGGTAAGAGATCATCTTGTTCAGATTGCAGCGACGAAAATTTCTGCCGGGGTCAGTACAGGAATTGGAGGTCACGTGGAAGAAATTGAAGAGAAAGGCGATGACCAGTTTGAGATTTCCGATGGACGGTCAGTGAAGGAAGTTTATGATGCACTGCTGACAAATCATCTTCAGCCGGTTATGAGCGATTATATCTATGTATAAGGAAAATCAGGAGTACTGCGAAAATGTGATCGCAGTCAGCAACCGGCATTTGTGCAAAAGACCGTTCCTTGAGCAGATCAAAATAGTATGCGAATGGCATCCCAAAGCACTGATTTTAAGGGAAAAGGATCTGACAGAAGCGGAGTATGAACAACTGGCCGGACAGGTAATGAAAATTTGTGAAACGTATAAAGTTCCATGTATTCTTCACAATTTCTGGCAAATTGCGGTAAAATTAAACTGTAACCAGATTCATCTCCCACTTCCTGTGCTGCGGCAGTTGGTGAATCAGGCTGTGATACAGGAGAAAAATCAGGGCAGCGGAACATTTTATCAGATAGGGACTTCGGTTCACTCGGTGGAAGAAGCGGTTGAAGCGGAAAAGCTGGGGGCATCTTATCTGGTGGCAGGCCATATTTATGTGACGGATTGTAAGAAAGGCGTTCCTCCAAGGGGAATCAGATTTTTGAAAGAAGTCTGTGATGCAGTGAGGCTGCCGGTCTATGGGATCGGTGGGATCCATTTTGAGCCGGAGCAGTGGAAAGAACTCGCCAAAGCCGGAGCAAAGGGTGGCTGCATTATGTCAGGAATGATGACGCTGTCAGAAGAGGAAGGAAAAGCAGAATGAAAATTGTAACAGCGATAGATTCGTTTAAAGGCAGTATGACATCCATGGAGGCCGGAAGGGCTGTGGCAGAAGGAATCCACAGGGCAGATGCCGGGGCAGAAGTACTCGTAAGACCGCTGGCAGATGGAGGTGAAGGAACGGTAGAAGCACTGACGTCGGGAATGAACGGGAGCAGACAGCAGGTACAGGTAACAGGACCACTGGG
>OGJH01002452.1_pt1 | contig 11863 bp, 7 predicted proteins | sample 1572021 | NCBI WGS metagenome assembly OGJH01 (sample SAMEA2582098, study PRJEB24529) | metagenome | biome: Human gut stool | place: China | collected 2011
GCAGCCTTCAGACCGTACTTCTTACGCTCCTTCATACGAGGATCGCGGGTCAGGAAGCCAGCCTTCTTCAGGGTGGAGCGCAGCTCAGGGTTGAACTGCAGCAGGGCACGGGACAGGCCGTGGCGGATAGCGCCAGCCTGACCTGCGCAGCCGCCGCCAACCACGTTGACGACGACATCGAACTTGCCCTCGTTCTCGGTCAGGACCAGGGGGCTGTTAGCGAGCAGCTTCAGGGTCTCCAGACCGAAGTAATCGTTGATGTCACGACCGTTGATGGTCATCTTGCCGGTGCCGTTGTAAACGCGAACGCGGGCAACGGAATGCTTACGACGGCCGGTGCCGTAGAAATAAGGTTTGGTTTCGTACATCTTCTATTGCCTCCTCACTCAAATCTCAACAGCTTCGGGCTTCTGAGCAGCATGGGCATGGTCAGCAGCCTTGTAGCAGTGCAGGCGGGTCATAGCCTTGGCGCCGATGGTGTTAGAGGGGATCATGCCCTTGACAGCGTAGGTCATGGCCTTGTCGCTGTTCTCAGCCATCAGGGTCTTGTACTGGGTCTCCTTCAGGCCGCCGATCCAGCCGGAATGAGTGCGATGGAACTTCTTCTCCAGCTTCTTGCCGGTCAGGACAGCCTCATCGCAGTTGATGATGATGACATTGTCACCGCAGTCAACATTGGGGGTGAAAGTGGTCTTGTTCTTGCCGCGCAGGATGACAGCAGCCTTGGCAGCAACGCGGCCGAGGGGCTTGCCGGCGGCGTCGATCACATACCACTTGCGGTCAGCCATTTCAGCGGGCTTAGCGAGAGTCGTGCTCATAGTAGGGACCTCCATTGATAAATTAACACGTCCGTCTTGTAACGGTATTTAACAGCGCCCGGCGGGGCGCTTTTTCGCGCAAGTGTGATTATAGCAGAAAAGCCGTGCAGAGTCAACGGTTTTTGGCAAGAATTTTAATTTATTCCGTGCTTGCTCTCAAATGCTTGCAAATGCTCTTGTTTTCTCTTGTTTTCAAAGTTCCTATTTTCAGAATTTTTTACGCAGCGGCGTGATGCGCTCCTTGCCTTCCCCCGCGGGGGAAGCCTTTTTGCACCAACAAAAAGCCGCCCTGCGGCTGCAGGGCGGTTGGTTTGCTTTTACTGCTTGATCGCATTGACAACGCGATTCAGGTCATGCTCGTCCTCGCAGACGATCTTGACGGGGTGGCTGTAATCCAGGCTCATCATGCCCAGAATGCTCTTTGCATCGGCAATGCTGCCCTTCATGTCATGCACGCCGACATCGTTATAGCACTTGGCGGCAGCAGACACGATTCCCTTGACCTCAGTAAAATTGGAAACCTTGACTTGTTTCACCATAATAAATGACCTCCGAATTATTCCCACACAATAGGCTGCATCTTCAGCACCGGTGTCCGGGGCGGAACCGGGCGTGCAGCCCTGCGGTAAGGAGGTGAGCCACCATGCTCTATCCGCTCCTTACATTGTGCATTATAGCACAATTATGTGCCTCTGCTTTGTTCATAATGCACAAAGCAAATTTTTTCCATTTCCTGCACAAAAGAGAAAATCCTTCATTTTTGGCTTTTGGTCAGAATGACAGCTTTTGGCTGTACCGGGGGTCTTTTGTTCACATTGTTTATGTTTTTGAAGTTATTTTTTTATGTTTTCTGAAAGTATTTGTCGTTTTCCGATACCAATGTATGACATATCCCGCTATAATTCAGACACCGTATAAATTCGCGTGCAACAATTGTATATGTTTACGCCGGTTTAGTATCAGTTTTGCTGCGGCACACCCTTCATGGTCAGGGCAATGCGCTTTTTGCCGGTATCCACGCTCAGCACTTTGACGCGCACGATGTCGCCCACCTTGAGCAGCTCGCGCGGGTGCTTGATGAATTTATCGCTGATCTGGGACACATGGACGAGGCCGTCCTGATGCACGCCGAGATCAACAAAGGCACCGAAGTCGATGACATTGCGCACGGTGCCGGTCAGCTCCATGCCGGGCTTGAGGTCGTCCAGCCCCATGACATCGCTGCGCAGCAGCGGCTTGGGCAGGCTGTCGCGGACATCGCGGCCCGGCTTGCAGAGCTCGGCCACAATATCGTTCAGGGTCGGCTCGCCCACGCCCAGCAGCGCGCAGAGGGTCCCGGCGCCCTTGGCCCTGACGGCGCCGGGCAGCCCCGCCAGACGGTCGGTGCCGATCTCCGCAGCCGTGTAGCCGCAGGCATCCAGCAGCGCCTTGGCGGCCGCGTAGCTTTCGGGGTGGACGGCGGTCGCATCCAGACGGTTCTTGGCCTCGGGCAGCCGCAGGAAGCCCGCGCACTGCTCATACGCCTTGGGGCCGAGGCCCTTGACCTTTTTCAGCTGGGCGCGGGAGGTGAACGCCCCCTCCTCCTCGCGCCATGCCACGATGTTTTTGGCCGTGGCCGCGCTGACACCCGCCACGCGGCGCAGCAGCGGCGCAGAGGCGGTGTTCAGGTCCACGCCGACACTGTTCACGCAGTCCTCGACCACGCCGTCCAGCGTCTCGTTCAGCCGCTTCTGGGGCATGTCGTGCTGGTACTGGCCGACGCCGACCGCCTTGGGGTCGATCTTGACCAGCTCGGCCAGCGGGTCCTGCAGGCGGCGGGCGATCGACACGGCGCTGCGCAGGTTGACATCATACTGCGGGAACTCCTCCGCGGCCAGCTTGGACGCCGAATAGACCGAGGCACCGGCCTCGCTGACGACCATATACTGCAGGTGCAGGTTCTTTTCCTCAGCCAGCTCGCGGATGACCTCGGCGGCAAACTCCTCGGTCTCATGGCCGGCCGTGCCGTTGCCGATGGCCATGACCTCAACACCGTTCTTCAGTACCATCGCCTTGATGGTCTTTTTGGCCTGATCCACCCGCTTGAACTCGGGCACAGGGTAGACGACATTCGTGTCCAGCACCTTGCCGGTCGGGTCCACGACCGCCACCTTGCAGCCCATGCGGTAGCCGGGGTCCAGCCCCATGACCGTTTTGCCGCGGATGGGCGGCTGCAGCAGCAGCTGGCGCAGGTTATCGCCAAAGACCTTGATCGCACCCTCGGCGGCAGCGGCCGACAGCTCGCTGCGCAGCTCGTTTTCAAGGCTGGGGTGGATCAGGCGGCTGTAGGCATCGCGGGCAGCGGCATCCACAACCGCCGCGCTGGCACCGCCGGTCTTTTTGCGGGCAAACATCCAGCTGACGATGCCCGCTGCGCGCTCGGCATCGACCTGAATGCCGACCTTCAAAAAGCCCTCGCGCTCGCCGCGGTCCAGCGCCAGCACACGGTGGCCGGGAATCTTGTTCAGCGGCTCGGCAAAGTCGTAATACTGGGCGTAGACGCTGTCCTCATCCTTGGCCTTGGCGCTGGCGATGCGGCCAAACGCGCGGTAGTAGCGGCGCAGCTCGGCGCGGCAGGCGGCATCGTCGGAGACAGCCTCGGCAATGATGTCCTGCGCACCGGCCAGCGCGGCGGCGGCATCGGGCACCTCATCATTCAGGTACGCAGCGGCGGCCTTTTCAGGGTCGAACGCGGCGTCCTGCTTGAAAATCGCATCGGCCAGCGGCTGCAGGCCGCGCGCCCTGGCAATGCTGGCGCGGGTCTTGCGCTTGGGCTTGTAGGGGCGGTAAAGGTCCTCAACCTCGGCCAGCGTTTTGGCCTTGGTCAGGGCAGCGGTCAGCTCGGGCGTCATGGCACCCTGCTCGGTGATGGAGGAGGTGACCTCCGCCTTGCGCTTATCGAGGCCGCGCAGATATTCCAGACGGTCGCCCAGATCGCGCAGCACCTGATCGTCCATCGAGCCGGTGGCCTCCTTGCGGTAGCGGGCGATGAACGGAATGGTATTGCCCTGATCGATCAGTTCGATCGCGCCCTGCACATTTTTGACGCTCAGGTTCAGTTCTTGTGCTAATTGTTCAGCATGGTTTGGCATGGGTGGGTTCCTCTCTTGTCAGGTTTAAAATATATCTGTTATCACGCTTTTATTTTGCTCTGTAGGGAGGGGTCTTGACCCCTCCGTTGAAACTTGGCGGCTACCGCAGCACTGCCCGGAGCGGTCAAGACCGCTCCCTACAAATCGCACCGGAAGGTTCAGTACTATGAAAAAGCGGCAAAGTCCCTCTGGCAGCTTACGCCTACTGCCGCTTTGCCCTCTTTCTCAAAATCAGCAGGTATATTCCATACGCCGCCAACCCCGCCACACTCACAATGGCCGAAATCTTCAGCCCCGGCGTATGGTAGGTGAACTCCACCTCATTCTCCCCGGCGGGCACATACACGGCCATCATGCCGTTATCGACCTTTTCGATGGCGGCAGGCTCGCCGTTGACAGCGGCGGTGAAGCCATCGTCATAGGGCACGCTGAAAAACACCAGCGCATCGGTATCATAGGCGGTTTTGGCGGTAAAGCCGGTGCTTGTGGCGGTAAACTCCGCCACGGCGGCCGCGCGGCGGTCGGCACAGTCGGCGGCGTAGGCTTCCTCGCTGCGGCGGGTCAGCTCCTCATCGGGCAGGGGGCACAGCAGGCTGCCGAAGGCCGAGATCTGGTCCTCATCCAGCAGCAGGGCGCGGCAAAGGATCTGGGCGCGCTCCTCCTCCCCCACCCGCTCCAGCTGGTCGGCGGTCACATAGTAGTCATAGGTAAAGCCCATCGGCACCCAGTTTTCATTCTCATAAATCAGATAGGCATCGGTCTCGGCGTATTTTGTCCAGCCGGGCAGGGCCTGTTTCTCCCAGTCGCTCACCTTGTCCCGGGCGGTCAGCGTGTAGCGCACGCTCAGCAGGCCGCGCAGCGCGTAGTTGGCAGCATCCGGCTTGGAATTGACATCGCGCTTGACGCCCACAGCGGGGTAAAACTCCATGATGCTCGGGGCTACGGTCGAGTTGAAGAACTGCAGGCAGCTGCGGTCGAACCACAGCCCCAGATTGTTGTGCGCGCCGTAGGCATCGATCCGGTAGAAGGCATCGTCCGGCAGGGCGGCCGCGACCGCATCGGCGGAGTCATATGTCTCGGCAATAAGGTTGCCGTCCACATCCCACTGAGCGTATTTCGTCAGGGAGAGATGCAGCGAGCCGTACACAAGGCTGAAGCCCAGCACACCGGCCAGCAGGACCTGGCTCCACTGCCGCTTGCGGCGGCAGAAATGCCAGAGCAGCCCAAAAAGGACGATGCCCAGCACCGTCACGCCGAACAGTGCCCAAAACCGGGCAGGCTCCTCCAGCACGCCAAGGCAGAAGCTGCCGTCACTGTCCTTGTTGGGCAGCACGGCAAAGACCGCCGCCGTCAGCGTGATGAAGGTCGTCAGCCCAAAGGCGCGCGGCAGGCTGCGCTCGGCCAGAGCCGGGCGGGAGAGCAGGCAGCAGGTGGCGCCGCACAGCACAAGGATTGGCATATAGTACCATCGCGCGTAAAAGCTGGAGTTGAGGGCGTAGAACGCGCTGTTCAGCACCGGCACAAAGGCGCAGACCACGCAGACCTTCAAAATGCGGGTGAAGGGGTGGCGGTCCTGCGTGCGGCAGAAGGCCAGCCCGCCCGCAGCGCCCACCAGCGGCAGATAGGCCGTCAGGCTTGTATGCTTGAGGATGCCCTCCTGAAACATATCCTTGAAATAGGGCGCGTCCGGCATCAGAAAGGGGCTGTAAAAAATAGCCCCGTACTGCTGGGATTTGCCGTAGAACAGGTAGCCGTACCCGGTAAACGGGTCGATGGTGCGCGGGTTCTGCAAAAGCGAAAGCCCGGCGGGCAGCAGCAGCAGACAGCCGCACGCGCAGCCGAGCGCTGTCTCCCACGCAAGGGCGGCAAAGCGGCGCAGGCCGATCCTGTACCGCCGCCCTGCGACCATACAGAAGAAATAGATGATGAGGAACACCGCCTGCCCGGCAAAGAAGAAATAGTTGTTGAGCAGGTTGAGCGCGACCCAGAATGGGAAGCGCCCCTTTTTGCCGTCGATAGCGGCGTCATCCAGCGCAGCCAGCAAATAGGGAAAGAGCGCCACAACATCCAGAAAGTGGTTGAAGAAGATGTTGTAGATGCTGAACCCTGAAAACGCATACAGACAGCCGGCCAGCATCGACCAGCCTTCCTCCCGCACCCAGCGGCGCGCCCAGAGGTAGGCACCGCCGCCGGCCACCGCCATTTTCAGGCAGAGCAGCGGCACCATCGCCCACGGCATAAGCCGCGCAGGCACCGCCAGCGACAGCCAGAAAAACGGGCTGCCCAAAAGATAGAACGAGTAGGAGTTTACAAACCCGCTGCCCAAATCGGTAGCCCAGCTGAAGGTGCCGCCCTGCTTGACAAAGGCGTTGGCGTACTGGTAAAAGTTGATCTGCTGGTCGTTAAAGTCCCCTGCATAGTGGAAGTATCCGCCGCCCGCCGCCGCATCTATGATGCAGTGCGGCAAAAACAGCAGCACCGCCGTTAAAAAGCAGAGCGCGAACACCCGCCAGTAATTCGATTTTGTATCAGATTTTTTCATAGTACCCTTTATGGGGCCTCACATTTCAAAAAGTTGTGGTATACTGAAAGCAACCCCAGTATACCACAAACCGGAGGTCAAGTGAAGATGAAAACCTATCCGTTCAGTGCGCTGTTCAGCCGCATGAAATACATTACACGGTGGAGCCTGATGCGCAGCACCCGGGCCGAATCGCTGAGCGAGCATACCGCCGACACGGCGATGCTGGCGCACACGCTCTGCCTGATCGGCAAAAGTTGCACCGGCACCGGCGCAGCCCTGCGGCCCGAGGTTGTGGCCACAGCCGCCCTCTACCACGATGCACCGGAGATCCTGACCGGCGACATGCCCACGCCCGTCAAGTACAAAAACGATGCCCTGCGCACCGCCTACAAGGCAGTGGAGCATGAGAGCGCCCGCGTTATGGCCAGCCTGCAGCCCGCCGAGCTGCAGGCCGAGACGCAGGCCTGGCTGACAGGCAGCGTGCTGAACGATGCCGAGCGCAAGATTTTAAAGGCGGCAGACCGGCTGTCGGCCATCATCAAGTGCATTGAGGAGGACCGCGGCGGCAACCGCGAGTTTGAGGCCGCCCGCACCCAGCAGATGGACGCCCTGCACGCCATGAACTGCCCCGAGGCAGAATATTTTATCGCGCACATGCTGCCCTGCTATGAGCAGAATCTGGACGAATTGACAAGAGGACGGTTCTGACTGCCTGAGGGGCGTCAGGCACGCCGCCCCCTACAAGATGGTTTGTAGGGGAGGCATTCATGCCTCCCGGGCCGTTTGCGGCAGCGGGAACACGCACGGGAGGGCTGAATCCCTCCCCTACTGTAATTTATACACCGCATCGATCAATGTGTCCACATCGGTAAAATGCTCCAGCATCGAGCAGTAGCGCCGCAGGGCGGCGGCCCCGCGCAGCCCCTTCATATAGTGCATGGCCTGGCTGCGGGCCTGCGGCATGGCGGCCCACTCGCCCTTTTCCTCGCACATTTCATAGATCTGCGCGCGCAGGGTGCTCATGCGCTGGTTCAGCGTCGGCTCGGGCGGGCGCTCCTCGCCCAGAATCGCCGCGCGGACCTGCTCAAACAGCCATGGGTCGCCCAGCGCGCCGCGGCCGATCATAACGCCGTCACAGCCGGTAGCCTTTAACAATGCAACCGCGCCATCGGCATCGGTCACATCACCGTTGGCCAGCACCGGAACGGACACCGCCTGTTTAATGGCCGCGATCGCCGCCGTGTCGATGGGTGGGATATACATCTGCTCCCGCGTGCGGCCGTGTACGGCGATGAGATCCGCGCCGTTGGCCTCGACCTGCTTTGCAACCTCTGCGCCGGTCAGGTGGTCGGCGTCCCAGCCGATGCGCATCTTGACGGTCAGCGGGGTATCCGCGCCCAGCGCCCGGCGGGCGGCGGCAACCATCTGTCCGCAGAGCGGCGGGTCCAGCAGCAGCCTGCTGCCCGCGCCGCTGCCGGTGATCTTGGGTGCCGGGCAGCCCATATTGATGTCGAGCATATCAAACCGGACGCCCTTTTCCCGGACAAAGAGTATCGCCTTTTCCAGTGTTTCCGGCTCTGCGCCGAAAAGCTGGATCGCATACAGGCCGTGGGGGTGCTTGTCCTGCAAAAGCTCCAGAGATTTGCGGTCACCGAAGGTCAGCGCCTTGGCGCTCGCCATCTCGCTGACGGTCCAGGCCGCGCCGTGATCCGCCATCAGGTGGCGGCACACCGCATCGGTCAACCCCGCCATCGGCGCAAAAACCGCGCCTGCGGGGATTTGTAGGTTGCGTAGCTGCATAAAAATATGCCCTTTCTATAAAAATCGCGTTGTAGGGGCGGGGCTCTGCTCCGCCCGTGCAGAGTTGCGGCAAGGCTAAGTCTTCGGGCGCATATGGAATGCGCCCCTACGGGTGTAGGGGGCGGCGTCCTCGACGCCCCGCTGACGTTCCCACCGCAACCCGTTCACGGGTTATCACAGCAAGTTCGCCCCTCATCCGGCGCTTTGCGCCACCTTCCCCCTTGGGGGAAGGCTTTTTTATTTTGTAATCTATTCTACCATATTTTCCGCAAATGTGGTATACTGAAATATAGATTGTCTGTAAGGAGAATAGCTTTATGAAACTCATGGTTCTGGACGGCAACAGCCTTGTCAACCGCGCCTTCTTCGGCATCAAGCTGCTGACAACCAAGGATGGCCGCTACACCAACGCCATCTACGGCTTCCAGAATATTCTGCTGAATCTGCTGGCGGCCCACAAGCCCGATGCCGTGGCCATCGCATGGGATGAACGCGCCCCCACCTTCCGCCACAATGCCTACGATGGCTACAAGGCCACCCGCCACGGCATGCCGGAGGAGCTGGCCCAGCAGATGCCGGTCCTGAAGGAGCTGCTGACTGACCTCGGCTTTGTGCAGGTCAGCAAGGCCGGCTGGGAGGCTGACGATATTTTAGGCACGCTGGCCGCCGCCTGTGAGGCCGCCGGCGGCACCACGCTGCTGGCAACCGGCGACCGGGACAGCCTGCAGCTGGTGGACGATGCCACGACCGTTCTGCTGGCAACCAACAAGGAGACCATCCCCATGGACCCCGCCGCCATCCGGGAGAAATACGGCATTGAGCCGCCCCAGCTCATTGATGTAAAAAGCCTGATGGGTGACTCGTCGGACAACATTCCCGGCGTGCCGGGCATCGGCGAAAAAACCGCACTGGCGCTGATCTCGAAATTCGGCAGCCTGCAGGGCGTGTACGACAACATCGAGGACAAGGCCGTCAAGCCCGGCCAGCGCGCCAAGCTGACCGCCAACCGTGACAAGGCTGACCTGTCCTATATGCTGGGCACCATCCGCAGGGATGCCCCCATTGAGACCGACCCCAACGCCTATATCCGCCGCCCCGGCGACCCAGCTGCCGCCGCGCAGCTGCTGGCCGCGCTGGAGATGCATAAGCTGGTTGACCGCTGGGGGCTGGAAAGCGGCGCCGCCCCCGCTGCGGCCGCTGACGCCGACCCGGTACAGACGGTGGAGCCTTCTCCCCTGCCGCTGCTGCTGGAGGGCCGCTTTTACGCCGCGCAGAATGTCACCAAGACCGGGGACGGCAGCTGGTATCTCGTGCAGGGCAGCGAGGTCTACCTGCCCGACACCGACCGGCTGGCCGCCCTGCTGGACGGCGATGCCGAGATCTGGGCCTTTGACGCCAAGCCCCTCTACCGGCTGGCGCTTGCACACGGCGGCATCGGCAGGGCGCTGCGCTTTGACGGCAAGCTGGCCGCCTACCTGCTGAATCCGTCCGCCAGCGGCTATGAGGTCAAGTCTCTGGCCGCCGAGTACGGCGTACACGCCGCCTTCCACTGTGAGGACGCCCCCGATGCGGGCGTGCTGGCCGGCCTTTGCGACACCCTTGCCGCCGCACTGGACGAGAGCGGCCAGCGCAAGCTGCTGGACGAGATGGAGCTGCCGCTGGCCCGGGTGCTGGCGGACATGGAGCGCATCGGCTTTGCGATCGACGCCGCCGGTATCCGCGCCTTCGGGGACAGCCTGCGGGGCGAGCTGGACGGGATCTTAAACAATATTTATACAGCCGTCGGTTATCCGTTCAACGTAAACAGCCCCAAGCAGCTGGGCGAGGCTCTGTTTGACAAGCTGGGCCTGCCGCCGCGCAAAAAGACGGCGCGCGGCTACTCCACCGATGCCGAAACGCTGGAGAGCCTGCGCCCCTACAGCCCGGTCATTGACGAGATCTTAAAATACCGCACCTACTCGAAGCTGCTCTCCACCTATGTGGACGGACTGCTGAACGCCGAGGCCGCCGACGGCCGGGTACACTCGACCTTTATCCAGACCGAGGCCCGCACCGGGCGCATCTCCTCGACCGAGCCGAACCTGCAGAACATCCCCATCCGCACCGAGCTGGGCAGCCGGCTGCGCGGCTACTTTGTGGCGGGCGAGGGTGAAACGCTGGTGGACGCCGACTATTCTCAGATCGAGCTGCGCATCCTTGCCCACATCACCGGCGATGAGCACATGCAGCAGGCGTTTTTGAACGGTGCGGACATCCACCGCTCGACCGCCGCCAAGATCTACCATATCCCGGAGAGCGAGGTCACGCCGCAGCTGCGCAGCGCCAGCAAGGCGATCAACTTCGGCATCATGTACGGCAAGGGCGCGTACTCGCTAAGCAAGGATCTGGGTATTTCGGTCAAAGAGGCGGACAGCTTCTTAAAGACCTACCTTGACACCTTCCCGAAGGTGGACGGCTATATGAAGGACTGCATAGCCCACGCCAAGGACAAGGGCTATGTGGAAACGCTGTTCGGCCGCCGCCGCGCCCTGCCGGAGCTTGCCAGCTCCAACTTTCAGGTGCGCGCCAGTGGGGGGCGGATGGCCCGCAACACGCCGATTCAGGGCACAGCCGCCGACATCATCAAGCTGGCGATGGTCCATGTCTGGCAGCGCCTGCGCGCGGAAAAGCTGCAGGCCCGCCTGCTTTTGCAGGTCCACGATGAACTGATCGTCGAGGCACCCGAGGCAGAGTGCGATGCGGTAAAGCGCATCCTGAAAGAGGAAATGGAAAATGTAGTACACTACAGCGTCCCCCTGACGACCGAGGTAGGCACCGGCAAGACATGGCTTGCCGCCCATTAAAACAGCAGCACGACCGCAGGGGCCGGGCCTGACCGGCCCGCAGCCTGACGGCTGCTGCACTTTTCCGGGAAAATAGCAATCGAGAAAACGCTGCGGGGCGGGCATGCCCGCCCCCTGCATAGAGGTTTATGGTATGTATGTTTTAGGAATCGAGTCCACCTGCGATGAGACGGCGGCGGCGATTGTGGAGGATGGCAGAAAGGTCATCTCCAATGTGATCTCCACCAGCGTCAGGGAGCAGGCCCTCTACGGCGGTGTCGTGCCGGAGATCGCCAGCCGCCGCCATGCGGAATATATCAGCGCCACCGTGGACAAGGCGCTTTCCGATGCGGGCATGACGATCCGCGATGTGGACGCTGTGGCCGTGACCTTTGCGCCGGGATTGATCGGTGCGGTGCTGGTCGGCGTCAACTTTGCCAAGGGGCTGGCCTATGCGGCAGGCAAGCCGCTGGTGCCGGTGCATCATCTGCGGGGGCATATCGCCGCGAACTATCTGACCCACCCCGAGCTGAAGCCGCCGTTTTTGTGCCTTGTCGCCAGCGGCGGCCACAGCCACATCGTACTGGTCGAGGACTGGTGCCGCTATAAAATTTTGGGCCGCACCGTCGATGATGCTGCGGGCGAGGCCTATGACAAGGTAGCCCGCACGCTGGGCCTGCCCTACCCCGGCGGCCCCAGCGTGGCCAACGCCGCCAAGACCGGCGACCCCAAGGCCTACCGCCTGCCGGTGCCCCATGTGGAGGGCAA
>OGJH01002454.1_pt1 | contig 11855 bp, 8 predicted proteins | sample 1572021 | NCBI WGS metagenome assembly OGJH01 (sample SAMEA2582098, study PRJEB24529) | metagenome | biome: Human gut stool | place: China | collected 2011
AACCCTGGACACCCTGATTAAGAGTCAGGTGCTCTGCCAGCTGAGCTAGTGGCGCTTATTTTGTATCTCGTGTTCTGTATCACCCGAGCACGAAAATTATTATATAACAGAAATTTTAGAAATGCAACATTTTTTTTAAAAAACTTCAAATTTTTTTTCAATTGTGTTATTTTATAGATAGAATGGCATAGATCAAGGAGGTTTCTTATGCAAGTTGAACAGCGATTATTGAAATATGTGTCCTATTGGACGACATCGGATGAGAATAACATGACAGACGGCAAGATACAGATTCCGTCTACCGGGCGTCAGTTTGATCTCGGAAAGGTACTAGAGCAGGAATTACGGGATCTCGGCCTTAAAAATGTGGTTCTGACCGACCACTGCTATGTATACGGTCTGCTTCCGGCGACTGCCGGCTGTGAGGGACGCAAGGCCGTCGGTTTTATCTCACATATGGATACCGCACCGGACTACTCCGGCAAGGACGTCAAACCACAGATCATTCCGGATTATGACGGCGGTGACATCCGTTTAAACGGTACTGGGGCAATGTTAAAGATTTCTGATTTTCCAACGCTGAAGGATTTGAAGGGAAGAACCCTGATTACCACCGACGGCACGACACTGCTCGGCGCGGATGACAAGGCCGGTGTGGCAGAAATCGTCACAGCGCTCGAAGAGATCATTTCTTCCGGAATGCCTCACGGAGATATCTGGGTGGGATTTACCCCGGACGAAGAAATCGGCTGCGGTGCAGATTTATTTGACCTGGATTATTTTAAGGCTGCTTTCGCCTATACGGTAGACGGCGATTACGAGGGCGAGGTCGCCTATGAAAATTTCAACGCCGCGAGCGCAAAATTTTCCATTAAAGGCGTCAATGTGCATCCGGGCGAGGCAAAGGATATTATGGTAAATGCCGCTCTTGTGGCGTGCGATATCCAGTCGCAGCTTCCGCCGGAGGAGACACCAGCGCACACCGAGGGCAGACAGGGCTTCTATCATCTGACCGACATGAAGGGTGATGTCGCTTTTGCAGAACTTTCCTATATCGTGCGTGACCACGACAGGGCTTCTTTTGAATCACGCCTGAACAGACTCCGCACACTGGAAGTGGAGATCAACCAGAAATACGGCACCGGAACCGTCTCTCTTACCATCACGGATTCCTACTCCAATATGCTTGAGATCATCGAACAGCATCCTTATGTCGTGGACATTGCAAAAAAGGCAATCTCGATGACCGGTCTCACACCGCTCTCACGTCCGGTCCGCGGCGGTACAGACGGCGCCAGATTAAGTTTTATGGGTCTTCCGTGCCCGAATCTTGGCACCGGCGGCTACGGCTTCCACGGTCCGTATGAGCATATCAGCGTGGAGGGCATGCAGACAGCGGTCTCCGTCATCAAGAATATCGTGACGATCGTCGCGGAGTCTGATCTGTAAGATTACGGAAAGAATTGCCGCATAGATTCCCGTAATAGGAAGTTCCGGGATATATAAATAAGTATTATCGTTTCAGATAAAAAATGAGCGTGGAAGAAATTCTCACATTTTACTTCAGAGAATCTTCCACGCTCATTTTTTATTCTGAAACTGCTAATAACTTCATTTCTTATCCCGGAACCTGCTCTTACATTTTTGCAATCAATGCGGCAATTTCTTCCGGAGTCATAAGCTTGTGTGGATCAGAAAAATCCATCGGTGCAGCTTCCGATTCCTTTGTTTCCGGCTCTTTCTGCGGCTTGGCCACCTTCGGCTCGTCCGGTATTTCGTTCTCCGGCGCGGCTACTGGCTCTGGCTCGTCCGGTGCTTCATTCTCCGGCGCGGCTTCCTCTTTCAGATCTGCTCCGAGATCAAGACTATCTGCTCCTAAATCTAAGCTATCCACTCCGAGATCAAGGTTCTCCGTTCCAAGGTCAAGGTTCTCTGCTCCAAGATCGAGACTATCTGCTCCTAAATCAAGGCTGTCTCCTCCGAGGTCTAAGCTGTCTCCTCCGAGGTCAAGTCCTTCTGATCCAAGATCAAGTCCGCCTGCTCCGGCATCTAAGTTATCTGCTCCTAGGTCAAGGTTCTCTGTCCCGAGATCAAGACCGTCCACTCCAAGGTCTAAGCTGTCTCCTCCGAAATCGAGACCATCTGCTCCAAAATCGAAACTGTCTATCGCCGCACTCTCTGCCTCAGCGTCATTCTGATCGTCTGTGGCAGCTGCTGCATCTTCCTCTTCCACAATCGCGTCGGAATCTACGATCGGTTCCTCATACTCTTCCATCACCGGGGTGTCATCCGTCACCGTCTCTGCATCTACAACTGGCAGTTCCTCCTCCGGTGTATCCGGCATGCTAAAATCCGCTTCCGGCTCCATGACCTCTTCCGGCTGTGGTTCCATGACCAGCTCCGGCTCCGCTTCCATATCCGGCTCTGATTCTGTCAGCACTTCCGGCTGCGGCTCCATGACCTCTTCCGGCTGTGGTTCCATGCTCAGTTCCGGCTCCGCTTCCATGACCGGCTCTGATTCTGCCAGCTCCGGCTCCATGTCAGGCTCTGGCTTCTGCGCTGCTGCAGCTGCCGTGCTTTCTGCAATTTTGCTCTCCAACGCCGCATTCTGGCTTACCAGTTCGTCCATCCGGCTCTCAATAGCGGCAAGCGTCTGTGCCTTTTCCTCGGCAACCGTCTCCTTCACTGCCTGAAGTCCCTCAGTAATCTCCTTAAGCCCTGCGGTAATCTCCTTTAATTCCTCAGCAAATTCCTGCTGCTTTAAGACGAGTTCCTTAACGGAATCATCCATCATGTTCTGCTGCTTTCCGGCAAACTGCTCGAATCCCGCATCCATGCTCTCCTTTAACTGTAAGAGATTGTCCACTACGCGGTCGTTGGAATTCATAAGTGCATCTGCATTTTCCTTGCTTCTGGTAATGGTCACCTTGGCGATCGCCTTCTGCGCTGTGATGATCTCTTCGCCCGGCTCCCTGGTATTGCGGTCAACCGCCTCCAGCTGCTCCGAGATTTTCTTCAGCATCAGATACGACGCCTTTTCTCCGCGAAGCATCCTCTCATATTCGTCTTTTGCCTGCTCTCCGCTCTTATGTATCTCCTTTAATAAGGCAGCAATAAATGCATAAGTACAGGCGAGAATTGCTGCTCCCAGAATGATCTGCACCAGATATACCCGGGGCAGGTTGACGATAAAATACATTTCAATCAACAGCAGCACCGTTGCTCCCAGCAAAAAGACCGGCGCAAGCGGCATACCTTTTTTCTCACGTGGCTGATTCTCTTTCTTATCCATAGTGTGTCCTCCGTGGCTTTCCTGTCCATCCCTGGCAACAGGCATTTTATAGTGTTATATTATCACAGAACGCAAAAAACATAAACGGAATTTCTTGTTATTTTATGCTGCAGATTTTATAATATATTTCGGACTTATTTTCACATTTTTTATACCTTTACGACAGATATGGAGATTATAGCATGAACGAAACCTCTTCCAAGAACGAAATCACATCCGGTATCATCTGGAAACAGCTTCTTTTATTTTTCTTTCCTATTTTACTGGGTTCTTTTTTTCAACAGCTTTACAACACGATCGACGCCGTCATTGTGGGACGCTTTGTCGGGAAAAATGCACTTGCCGCGGTCGCCGGCTCCTCCGGAATGGTCATCAACCTGCTGGTCAACTTTTTTACCGGGCTGACTGCCGGTGCTTCCGTCATTGTCTCCCAGTTCTTCGGGTCCGGGGATCGCGAGAAGGTGGACGACAGTATTCATACGATCTATGCCTTCTCCATCATCGGCAGCGTCGTCATGACACTGATCGGCATCACTGCTGCCCCGGCGCTTCTTCGACTGATGAATACGCCGGAAGAACTGATGAGTGATTCCATTCTCTACCTGCGCATCTATTTTGCCGGCATTTTCTTCGTGTTTATTTACAATACCGGAGCCGGACTGCTGCGCGCGCTGGGAGATTCCAGGCGTCCGCTGTACTGTCTGATGATCTGCTGTGTCATCAATATTGTTCTCGACCTGCTCCTGATCGTCGGGCTGGGACTCGGTGTTGCCGGTGCGGCGATCGCCACGCTTCTCTCGCAGGGGATCAGCGCCGTGATCGTTACCGTTTTTCTGATGCGCCAGAAAGATCTCTGCGATTTTTCCTTAAAAGAGATCCGTATCCACCCGAGACTTCTCAAATCAGAGCTGCTTTTGGGACTGCCGGGAGGATTTCAGTATGCCATGTACAGCATTTCCAACATGATTATCCAGTCCGCGCTCAACAAATTCGGAACCGACACGGTTGCCGCATGGGCGGCTTACGGAAAACTGGACGCGATCGTCTGGATGGTCAGCGGTGCTTTCGGTATTGCCATCACAACTTTCGTCGGTCAGAACTACGGCGCCGGAAAGTATGACCGCGTCAGAAAAAGTATCCGCGTGTGTATCGGCATGGACTTTGCTGCCGCCATCCTTCTGATGCTGGTGCTCGTATGCTTCCGCATTCCGCTCTTCCACATTTTTGTGACCGATGAAAATGTCGTGGAGATCGGGCTGAAGATGATGGCGACCATGGCTCCGTTTTACTGGCTGTTCGTCTTTACCGAGGTCTTCTCCGGTGCGCTGCGCGGCATGGGCGATGTCGTCGTTCCAATGCTCATCACAACCGGCGGTATCTGCCTGTTCCGTGTGGTATGGATTTTCGGAGTGGTTGCCCTCTTCCCGACGCTCACCGTAACGCTCCTCAATTATCCGGTGTCCTGGGTTTTGACATCCGTTCTGTTTCTGTTTTACTATCATTTCCGGATGAAGAAGCTGACCACGCACTGATTGCTCCGGCATCTCTTACTTCTCTCTGCTTTTTGCGAAGCTGACCGGGCGGCATGCCGTAGGCTTCCTTAAAGCTGCGCAGAAACACCTTATAGTTGGTAATTCCATTTTTATTCATTAAATAAGTAATACTCTCGTCCGTCTGCAGCAGATCACTGTGAAAATACTGCAGGCGGATTTGATTTACATAAGTCAAAAATGTCTGGCCGGTGTACTTTTTAAACAGACGGCAAAAATATTCCGGCGTAAGCGACAGTTCATCTGCCGTCTCTTTTAATGTAATCGGGTTCGTGTAATTTCTTTTCACATACTGCATGCTCTGCTCGATCCGCTCAAAATCTCTCCTGGAGCGGTGGCGCAGCACATGATCGACCGTGGCCGCATCCTTTGTATACAGCAGATACAGCAGCTTATAAACCGCTGCAAGAAATAGCAGATGCGTACCGTCCGCCGCCTGCTCCTGCAGGCACTTCATTTCTTCCAGCTTCTGTGACATCCGGCAATTCACGGATGCGGTCTCCTCCGAATACGGAACATATTCCCCGAAATGCAGTCCCCGCCAGTCCTCACTGACGCGCTTTAAATGCTCCGGCGGAATCTGCAGCAGATAGTAATGCCCGTCCCCGTGGACATGCGTGTAGTGAATGTCTCTCGGATTGACAACGAGAATATCTCCCTGCTGCAGTTCATACGACGTCTCATTGATGTACGCTGTCATTGCCCCGTGCTGCATACAGATCATTTCCAGATGCTCATGCCAGTGTGCCGGCAGCAATTCATTGGACGCGTCGACCTGCGTAAAATAGAGCTGCATCAGCCCGTCATCGGATATAATCTCATGTTCCCCCTGCTGCACTCCCGCTCCCTCCCTTTCCTGCTCTCCCCGTGTTTTTCACATGCACGGTTTCTCTTTCTACCATCATACCTTCAGAAGGAAAAAATATCAATATCGACCCATATTTCTGCCAAAATTCGATCTATAACAAACGGAATTATCTGCTTATAATACGAACATAGACAATGTTCCATGATGGAAAATATCAAAATAATATCAGGCGTATGCCGGAAAAGAGGTCAAAATGAAGAAATGGACCAGAGTGATGTATCAGCCAAACCGCCCGTTAAAAGAGGGCTGTTACGTGACTGCTTCCAAAGAACACATCGCACTTTCCAGGGAAGCTGCAGCAGAGGGTATGGTTCTCTTAAAGAACGAGCACAATCTGCTGCCGTTAAAAGCAGGCAGCCGGATTGCACTCTTTGGAAAAGGCAGTTTTGATTATGTCAAGGGAGGCGGCGGCAGCGGCGATGTGACCGTATCGTATGTGCACAATCTCTACGATGGCTTTCAGATGCTCCACGATGCCGTCTCCCTCTACGAGCCGCTGTGCGATTTCTACCGCGCCAATGTGAACGAACAGTACGATCTGGGTTCCGTTCCCGGCATGACGACAGAGCCGGCGCTCTCCGCCGAGCTTCTCACCGGCGCCAGTGCCTATACCGATACGGCTGTGATCGTATTGAGCCGTTTTTCCGGAGAGGGCTGGGACCGCTCCAGCATCGAATACAACGGAGAATACAATCCGTGGGAGACAGAGACCAGCATGCCGAAAATCTCCGGAGAGATCTTCCCGGACGGCGACTTCTATCTCACAAAGGAAGAATCCGCCATGATCGCGCAGGTAAAGCAACATTTTTCCAGAATTGCAGTCGTCCTAAATATCGGCGGCATCATCGATACCTCCTGGATCAAAAATGACGATCAGATCTCCTCCGCACTTATCGCATGGCAGGGCGGCATGGAGGGCGGACTTGCCATGGCGGAACTGCTGTGTGGAAAGGTATCCCCGTCCGGCAAGCTTCCGGACACCTTCGCCGCTTCCGTGGACGACTATCCTTCCACCGCGAATTTCCACGAATCGGTTGACTACGTGGACTATACCGAGGATATCTATGTGGGTTACCGCTATTTTGAGACTTTTGGGGATGCGGCAAAACGCGTATGCTATCCGTTCGGATTCGGACTTTCCTACACACAGTTTTCCCTTGCGGTGCAGAGTGTGACCGAAACCGAGCAGGCCATTCGCGCTTTTGTCCTTGTCACAAATACCGGAGATTACAGCGGAAAAGAAGTCGTGCAGATGTATTACAGTGCGCCGCAGGGACTTTTGCAGAAACCAGCGCGCGAACTCTCCGCTTTTTGTAAGACAAGAACGCTCCTCCCGGGCGAAAGCCAGCTTCTGACGCTCGAGACAGCAAAGGATACCATGGCTTCCTACGATGATCTGGGAAAAATTTTCAAATCCTCCTACATACTGGAAAAGGGCGACTATCATTTTTACATCGGAACTTCCGTCCGGGATGTCATTGCGCTGGATTATGTCATGACGCTCGACGCCAACCTGCTGGTAGAACAGCTTTCCTCCAAAGCCGCACCTACAAGCTTGAAGAAGCGTCTGCTCGCAGACGGAAGCTACGAAGAGCTTCCGCAGGGAACTGCCAACGATCCGAATGCCTGTGTTTTTGAAAAAATGGTACCGGGCACCGAGGAGGCTCTCGCCCCGGCAACACGCGGACGCGGCTCCTACCTTCTGCTGAATTCCTATAAGGAAAACGCGCATCCGCTGATCGACGTTTACGAGGGAAAGATTTCCCTGGATGAATTTACCGCCCAGCTGGACGACGATGATCTGATTCATCTGCTCGGCGGCCAGCCGAATACCTCTGTCGCAAATACCTACGGCTACGGCAATCTTCCGGAATACGGCGTTCCAAACATCATGACCGCCGACGGTCCTGCCGGTCTGCGCATCACCCCGCAGTGTGAGGTCTGCACAACGGCATGGCCATGCGCCACACTGCTCGCCTCCACCTGGAATCCTGCCCTGGTTGAGCAGGTCGGAACCGCAGGCGCAGAGGAAGTAAAAGAGAACAACATCGCCGTATGGCTGACACCGGCGGTCAACATTCACCGCAATCCTCTCTGCGGAAGAAATTTTGAATACTATTCGGAAGATCCGCTGCTCACCGGCAAAATGGGCGCAGCCATGGTGCGCGGCATTCAGTCGCAGCACATCGGCGCAGCCGTGAAGCATTTTGCATGCAACAACAAGGAGACCAACCGCAAGCACAGCGACTCCCGCGTCTCCGAGCGCGCACTCCGCGAGATCTACTTAAAAGCATTTGAAATCATCGTGAAGGAAGCCGATCCGTGGGTCATCATGTCCGCTTACAATATGATCAACGGCCACCGCGCTTCGGAAAATCACGATCTGCTCGAAGGCATCCTGCGTGACGAGTGGCATTTTCAAGGAATGGTAACCTCCGACTGGTGGACGAGAGGGGAACATTACAAGGAGATCAAAGCCGGAAATGACGTGAAGATGGCGTGCGGTTTCCCGGAGCGTGTAAAAAAAGCGATGGAACTGGGTGAACTGGATCGAAGTGATCTGGAGCGCTGCGCAAAGCGCGTACTTGATCTGATCTTAAAGATCGATTAGAAAACTCATTCTTCCTGCTGTAGCTAAAAAGACGGAAGCCTCTCACAGAGACTCCCGCCTTTTTGCTTTTCGACTATAGATATTTTCCGATATGGATTCAACCGCAGCAGCTCCTGCTTCCTCCCCGCCTCTCTGGAAGTTTTTGTTGCAGTCAATCCGTGCGGTTCCATTGGCAGCTGCAGCTACTTCTTCGTTTCTGCAGAATCCATACAACCGTTGCAGGATGCAGCGATTCTATCATCCGGCCACGATTTTCTAAGCGCCGCATAGGAAATCAGGAAGTTTGCCAACCAGCCCGCCGGTACGGCAAGCCAGACAAATGCAATACCAAAGCGCGGTGCAAAAATCAAAGCAACCGACAGACGGATCGCAAGGTTTACCATATTAGCTATAAGAAATGGACGCATGATTCCAAGTCCACGCAAAACTCCATCCGTTGCCATCTTAATACCCATGAAAATAAAGAAATAGCCAAGCCATCTCATGTAATCCCCGGATACCTGATATGCGAAAGCAGTTCCGTCTTTTCCCAGAAATAATGAAGAAATCTGGGTGTGTAGTGTTTCAATAATTATAAAAGCCAGAACTGCAAAGCACAGATCTAACACCAGTGCAGCGTGATAACCTTTTTTAATACGCCCGATTTTCTGAGCACCAAGATTCTGGGACACATACGGCGAAACTGCATTGCCAATGGACACAAATATCAGTGCGAAAACATTCTCTACTCTCATTGTTGCCGAATAACCTGCGAGTGCCTGTGTACCAAATGGGTTTACAACTGCCTGCACGATCATCATGCCTATTGATACTGTGGACTGCTGCAGAACTGACGGTATGGCAATCCGGAGCATATAATGTAACTCCTGTCTGTCAAACCAGTGAAATGGACTCTTATATTGGCGCATCCGGTAAAAAAAGATCAGGAATGAAAATACTGCAGAAATGCCCTGTGCAATCAAAGTTGCAAGGGCTGCACCAAATACACCCAATCCAAGTCCTGCCACCATCCAAAGATCCATAATAATATTCAAAACAGAAGAAAATATCAGCAGCCCCAACGGAATCTTTGATTCCCCGATTGAGGTGAACATCGTCGAAAGGATATTGTACATAAATAAAAACGGAAATCCCACAAAATATACCCGCAGATACAGTACAGCTTCCTCCAGTATGTCAGTGGGCGTTTGTAAAAGGCTCATCATCGGATGGGAAAAACGAAAGCCGAATACACCAAGAAGTATGCTTAGGATCAGAAAGCTGATCAAAGATGTCGACACAATCGTTTTCATTTTGCCGTAATCTCTGGCACCAAAATAGCGGCTTACCAGTACGCCTGCACCGACACCGGCACCAAGTGCCACACAAATAAATACATTCGTAAGTGCCGCGCATGCACCGACAGCCGCAAGTGCAGACGAACCAACGTACTGACCGACAATAATGGAATCCGCCATATTATAAACCTGTTGAAAAAAGCTGCCCAGAATCATAGGCATTGCAAAAACAGTCAGCGCTTTGAGTGGGGCATCTGTGATCAGATATTCATCTTTTGACATTATTTTATTTCTCCTAAATTCCTGCTTTTATCTGGGATTTCTGCCACGATTTATTCCAGCGTCAATACATCGGCCGGCATCAGGTATTCTAAAATGGCATGGAATATCGATGCTTACTGTTCCACCAGCTCCTCATAAAACCGGTAATTGTTCTTGCCGTTCTGTTTGACATAATACAATGCCTTGTCCGCTCTTATATAGTATTCTTCAAAGCTTTCTCCCTGTCTGCACATGCACAGACCACCGCATTCTCCATGCACTCTGTGAGCATTGCTCCTACCAGCCTGAGAGCATAATCCCCCGCCTTATGTCCATAGACATCATTGATCTTCTTGAGATTATCCATATCCACAAATCCCAGACAGCCATCATGCTCCTGCATTTTTTCAATAATCAGTGTCTCACCTTTATGACGCATGGGAAGTCCTGTCAGGTAATCCAAGGTTTCCCGGGCCTCTTTCTGTCGTGCCAGCTCCAGCTCGCGGATGCGGTCCATCGTCTGGATCAGAGTAACGACCAGCAGAGCCACCAGCCCGATTGCGATAAAGATTCCGGACAGAGACACAACACGATACACCGCTGTCATCTCCAGCATGACTGCGATCATGGCAGCTACCAGTCCGATCAGCGGAAGCTTGTAATGTTTCGCTGTTCCCTTGATGAGATCCCGGCAGATGGTGATAAATATCGTCAGAAACGTTCCTGCGATCACTATGTGGGACAAGAACATTGTCGAAATAAAATCTGCGATATTCAGTACCTGTAAGACCGTGCATATCACAAAATTCACACAAATGATACACTCTGCCACATGATAGACCTTCCGGTATCTTCCCTGCTGCACACTATCAATATAGAACATGATCGGAATCGGGCAGATCATCACAACAAGGAAGCACATATTCGACAGAATGGAAGCATTGGGAACAAACAGCTGACGCAGCTTCGATTCTCCCAGCATCCACACTGCTCCCAGGATCATGCACCAGCCCAGATACTCCAGATCAAATCTTGTCTTGTATACAATATCGAGCACCAGACTGATGATCAGCACGACCAGTCCGGAAAACAACATAGTGCAGGCGATCAGAGTTACTATAAAATAACAGTGAAACATATAGGTCCAGATATCTGATTTATCCCCGCAATATACCGTGTTGACGACACCGGAATACTTTTCAGTAAAAGACTGCAGTTCGATCCGCACTTCCTGCCCCGCATCCTCACCTGATGTCTCGCAGAACACATACCCGCTGGCAAAATTTTTCCCGAAGGGTCTGGTATTCTTCGTATCATACACCGTCCTCAGTTCCCCTCCGATATAAATGCGCACATTCTCCAGAGAGGATCTGATGGCGATCGTATTTTCATTATAGTCCTGTGGGAGCACTGACCGGATGACCAAAAGCTCACCGGCAGGCACATCATACCGGTCCGGAACCCGGATCTCCTCTTCTGTTCCGTCTGGCAGCTCCCGGTAAAAGGTTCCGGTATAAGTAATGCTTTCCTCCGTGACCGTTTCCCTCTCACTGGGGTAAATGCTCTGCCCTAAAAAAAATGCTGCAAGCAGCACAAGTATCACCACATAAAATAAAATTCTTTTATACTTATGGATCGTATATTTCTCTTCTGTCATTTTTATTACCTAATATTAAATAATTCCGGGGCATTTCCCCTGCTTTTATGACGATATTGGGGTGCAGTCCAAAAATCTTTCCCCCGCTCATGAACAAGTTTATCACAGGAGGCAGGAAAAGTAACTATCTATTTTACTCTGTAGACGGAGATATTTCGCCCTGCTTATTCTTGTAGCAGCCAATCGGCTATATCATGAATTTCAATTCCTTCATAGCTATATTGGGGATGTCTGGTTCTGGCAATAATCATTTTGGGATAAGCATCCCGAATCTGAAGCAGAGAAGAGCATTCTCTCTCAAATGTTTCCTGCCCGGAAATGTTGTCGCTGACCTGAATA
>OGJH01002469.1_pt1 | contig 11802 bp, 10 predicted proteins | sample 1572021 | NCBI WGS metagenome assembly OGJH01 (sample SAMEA2582098, study PRJEB24529) | metagenome | biome: Human gut stool | place: China | collected 2011
TACCTGGCGGAGGTGGGGGACGTGACCTTTGTACGGGAAGAGCCGCCAAGGCCGGATTATCCTTCCACCCGGCGACATTTCTACATTACGCCGGAAGGGGTGGGCACGGTGAAGAAGCTGGTGCATCACCTGGGCTGGGGGGAGATCAACCGGTTCCGCATCGTGAAGGAGAACGATTCTTCCCAACTTTACAAATTCTCTTGATAACGGCATGGCCCAGCGAGGATTAACGGAAAAACAGCGTGCGTTCGCCAGGTATTGCTTCAGCGGCATGAGCCAGCGGGAAGCCTACCGCAAGGCTTTTCCCAACAAGAAGTTGAAGGATGCCTCCTGCGACGTGCAGGCAAGCAGGCTGTTAAAAAATGTTAAGGTGCAGGAGTACCTGGAAGAATTGCGCCAGCAGGCGCAGAGCGACGCCGTGCTGACCAAGCGCGCCCGGATGGAATGGTTGAGCCGGGTGGTGACGACGGCTCCCAATGCGGTGGACGGGGAATCCGACCTGTGCCAGGAGATGACGACGAGCGAGTTCGGCGTAAAATGCCGGATGCCCGACAAGCTCCGAGCCGTGCAGGAACTTAACAAAATGGACGGGGCGTACACTCCGGAAGAGGTGAAGGTGACGACGGAATGGAGTTTCAGCAGTTTGCTCAAGGAGCTGAAGAGCAGTGAGCTGGTGAGATGGAAGAAGGAGAGTGGAGCATAAGGCCAGCCGGGAAGAAATTGGATGTGCAGGGCGGACGTGAAGCGGCTCTGTTGTTTGACGGGGCATGCAGGAACGGGTGGACAAGGGGGCTTCGACTTGTCAAGCTTGCCTGCGGCGGTTATTATTCTCTCTAGATGGCTTTTATTGTTTATAAGCGTGACGGGCTGGCAATAGCTTTGCTCGAAGGTCTGGCGGAAGATGAATTCCCCCAAGTGAGAATTAACCAGGTTGATGAGTTTTCTGACTGGGAGCTTGATGATTCGCAGTGTGAAGGGGAAAACTGGAAGGTATGGCCCGAAGAAGTGGTTTTTTACGAACTTCTGCCTTTGATGAGGGAGGTGGTGGAAAGGGTATCAATGTATAATTCATACGAGGAGTCCATTATAGGAAATAGTACAGGTGTGATGCTGATGAAAAAGGCTGTGGATGTTTGGGAAAAGAGAATGAGGGAAAAACGGGGGGTGCCAGGCTGCCTCCTTAAATGTTTTTCCGTTGAATCCGCCAAGGCTACCCTGAATTCCAGAAGAATCAGATTTTCCCATCCGGATGCCTACAATGATTTGATGGAAGGCCAGTGCGTATGGCAAAGAAACCCTGACGTTAAAGATGAACAGAAGGAACTGGACCGCGTTGTTGAGGAACATAAGAAATATTTGAACAGAGCCCGTATTTGCTGTTTTTCCGAAGGGGGAGCAGGGAGCATGCTGCCGCAATGGGCATATTATGCAAACGATGCAAAAGGCGTCATGCTGGCGTTTAATGTAGATGCCGTCCTAAAAAGGTTTGCTCCCGGTGAGGGGAAGAAAGAGGCCATCGCCAAGAGGAGGGTATGGTATGTGAATAATGTGCAAAAGGAACAATGCTTTCAAGACAACCTTCTTGATTTGTATTATGTTAAGCATGCTTCTTGGAGGCATGAACGGGAATGGAGGGTCGTGCTGGATGCAGAGGAGGATGTAAAAAGGCTTAGGCTGGATGTGAAGGCTGGGAATAATGAAGCTGGTTTTCCCGTAGGTGTGAAACATTGTTCAGGGATGTATGCTAGGGAACCGGCGGTGATAGATACGGCTCGCACTGAATTATTCAACTGCATAAGTTCCTGGGAGGTCGAAACAGACAAGTGCAGAAAAGAATAGCTTGAGTTACGATTGCAAATTGACTGTCTGGAAAGGGATTTAGATGCTCAAAATAAGGAGCGTTTAAAATTTATGAGAATATGGTACTTGGTAAAATCAACACTATAGAATACAGTGATTTAAAATCCGTACTGTCTGATCTAAGATCTGAACTGTTGAAAAAAGACAACTGTTTGAACAGATGGAGACTGAAGTGAAGGTACGGAAACAATTTTGCGAGGTGGTAACTGGAGAAAATAATCTTAAAGAAGTAATTGTTCGCTATCCTTCGACTGTCAAGGTATATGATGACAAGCAGATTGTAGTGAAATTCTTCATTTAATATATTTTTTTTGATATACTTGTTGAAAATGGCAAGACTTTTAGTATAATATAGAAAGTTGACAGAGAGTGAAAATGGAAAAGTAAATAGAGTTTTTGGTATTGTAGATAAAATATTCTACATGGCTATTATCGCACTCGCTAATAAAAATCCTATATAGCAAAATTTTTTTAGATATGGAGATATGATATGAGACTTTTGAAACTTAAACTACGTAACTATCGATGTTTTGGCAACAACGAACAAATCATTCCGATTGACAACATTACATCGTTTATTGGCAACAATAGTTCAGGAAAAACTGCAGCATTGTTAGCGTTGAATTGCCTGTTTTCGAATAATAGCAGTGACCGTATCTTGAAACGAAGTGACTTCCATCTTCCGAAGGATACGAAACCGGAAAACTTAGAAACTCAAGAACTGTATATTGAAACGGTATTCACTTTTGATGAATTAGAAAATGGAGAAGACGGTACTTCTTCCGTTCTGACCTTTTTTAAGAGTCTTGTTGTAGATAGCCCTGATGGAACACCATATTTGCGTGTGCGTTTAGAAGCAACTTGGGAAAAAAGCAGTAATGTGGAAGGTGCAATTGAAAGTAGGATTTATTATATAACCTGTCCAGAGGGTGAGGAAATTACTGAAGAATTCAAAAGCTCCGCAAATCGAAAAGATTTGGATCGCATTCGAGTAATATATATACCTGCGGTTAGAGACCCTTCCAAGCAATTAAAAAATGCTTCGGGTACAATGATGCATCAGATTATGAACAGCATTAATTGGAGTGCAACTACACAGGAAAAAATCAAAACAAAAATTCAAGAGTTAAACGAACAATTTTTAGAAGAAAAAGGTGTGTCAATTCTTGGTACATCCATACATACACAGTGGGAATCATATGATTCGGATACAAGATATTCAAACGCTCAATTACGTTTCAATAGCACTGATATTGATTCTTCTATTAAAAAATCAGAGGTTGTATTTCTGCCCACAGTAACAGGAAAAGAATGTACGATTGATGATATGAGTGATGGCTTGCGTTCTCTGTTTTATATTTCCTTAGTTGATAGTATTCTTGATGTTGAGTCAAAAATTCAGCAGGAAATAGACACCGATCCCAAACATATTTCGTTTAATCATAAGCCTCCTATTTTAACGATTATTGCGTTAGAAGAGCCGGAAAATCACATTGCGCCCCATTTAATCGGACAGTTAACGACAAATTTGAAAAAAATAGCGTCAAAAAGCAACGCTCAGACTGTCTTTACTTCTCATTCTACTGCAATTATCAAACGATTTGACCCGGAGAAGTTAAGATATTTCCGCCTTAATGTGGATGATTGCACAACTAGCGTTCGTTCAATTACGTTGCCCGATAAAGAAAATTTGGCAGATCAATACAAGTTTATCAAGGAGGCAGTTAAAGCCTATCCTGAATTATATTTCGCTAAACTTGTTGTTTTAGGTGAAGGTGATAGTGAAGAAATCATATTACCAAAAGTCTGGAATGCTAAAAATGACGATGTGGATACAAGCGGCATATCAATTGTCCCTCTGGGCGGCAGGCATGTAAACCATTTTTGGAGGCTTCTCAATGATTTGAATATCCCATACATTACGCTGCTTGACTTAGATAAAGAACGAGAAGGCGGTGGATGGGGTCGAATTAAATATGTGCTTGAACAGTTAATAGAAAATGGTTATGACAAGGACAAACTATTAGGAGAAAATATAGATAGTTTATCTGACGAAGACTTTGGTAAGATGCACGATTGGGATGTTAATAATTCAGAAATTTTGCAAAGCTGGATTAATTATTTGGAAAAATATAACGTTTTCTTTTCGACACCTTTGGATATCGACTTTTTGATGTTAGAGCATTATGGCAATATTTATAAAAGTCTGTTGGGCGAAAAAGAAGGTCCTAGGCTGATTATTATGGAAAATGATAAGAAATGCCAAAAATATATTAAGGATATCGAAAATACTGGAAAACCTTATTCAGAGTATTGCACGCGTGTTGCAGATGATGTGAGACATACATTAAAAGAATGTGGCGGCGATGGAAAAACATATTCTGAGGAACAAAAGAGATTAATGGTGTGGTACACCTATTTCTTCCTTAACAGGGGAAAGCCATCAACTCATATTGAGGCATTCTCTCAAATTAGCAATGAGATGTTGGTTTCTACTATGCCGCCTGTGTTCAAACGCTTAATTTCTGCTGCAGAAAAAGCATTAAAGGAGAAACCTAATGAAGATTGTTGTACCAGAAAAATGGATACCGTGTGATGGCATTGTTTTAGAAGAAAATGCAGATGCAGCGGTTAGAACAGATAAAAGTGTTCTCGTTGTTGCTGGTCCAGGTGCAGGAAAAACTGAGTTGTTAGCTCAAAAAGCTAGCTATCTTTTTCAGACGAATACTTGCAGTGACCCACAAAAAATATTAGCGATAAGTTTTAAGAATGACGCCGCTGATAATCTTAAGAAAAGAGTCATAAAGAGATGCGGAAAAGAAATTGAAACTAGATTCATATCAATGACTTATGATGCATTTTCTAAAAGCATTTTAGATCATTTTCGTTTTGCTCTTCCAAATGTTTTAAGACCGGATGCCGGCTATTTGGTTAATGATGCAGATACTATTGATGCTGCTTTCAAGAAAGCAGGGTACAACAATCCATTAAATTTGTTAGCCTATAAGCTAAAGTCATACTATGAACGTGTTCTTGACTCAATAGAATTACCTTTTTCTCAGAATAATTTAGGAGAAACTGTATGGAAATTACTTCTGAAAGGATTTGATGATTATAAGCCAGTTTTATCCTTTAAGATGATATCTATCCTTGCAGAGTTTATTATCAAAACAAACCCCAAAATAAAGAGAGGTTTGCAACTCACCTATAAATTTGTCTTTTTGGATGAGTTTCAGGATACAACAGATTTGCAATACAAACTTGTAAAACAGTGTTTTTTGAATTCGGACTCAATAATGACAGCAGTTGGTGACAACAAACAACGTATTATGGTATGGGCTGGTGCACGAAAAACTGTTTTCGATGATTTTTCGTTAGAATTTAAGTCAGAGACTCAAAAACTGATCATGAATCATCGATCAGCTCCAAGACTTGTCGATTTGCAGAAGAAAATGTATGCTTCGCTAAATGAAAATGATTGCACTATATGTGTTTCTGACAAATGGAATCCAGATGATGGTACGATAACATTGCTCATTGCTGGAAATGAAGATATCGAAGCAAAAATAGTAGCAGAACGCATATTTGAAAAGGTTTCGTCAGGAATTGAGCCAAATAAGTTGTGCATTCTCTGTAAGCAAAAGCCTCAAGACTATGCTTCTAAAATCATTGATGAACTTAGAAATCACCAGATTTGTGCTCGTATCGAAAACGACTATCAGGACTTAATCAAAGAACCTATTGTGGAAATGCTAATTGCATTGCTGCGTTTAGCTGTTGATAGAAAACATCCTCATGATTGGGAATTCATTGTATCTATGGTGGTCAATCTCTGGAGCTTAGATTCGCTACAGTCAAATGATGATTATGTCAATATGCAAAATGATCTTGACGAAGAAATCAAGCAATTAAATATTATGATGGAAAGTATTACGGATGAAAAAGATTTTCGTGCTTTGCTAAAACATGCAATACAATTTTTGGGAGAGAAACGCATAAAATCCATGTTTCAGGCATATGGCCAGGGAACATATTTAAATGACCAATTAAATAAGTTTGAGAATTATATGTGGATGGAACTTGAAACGGCACAGATGGACTGGATACTTGCTATAGAAAACTTTGAGGGCTTACATTCCGTTCCGATTATGACAATCCACAAGAGTAAAGGATTAGAGTATGATGTCGTATATTTTGTAGGGCTTGAAGATTCTGCATTTTGGAATTTTAAAAATCAGCCTGATGAGGATAGGTGTACATTCTTTGTAGCGTTGTCTCGTGCTAAGAAAGAAATATTGTTTACTTTTTGCAAGTATCGCTATACAAGCAGATTTCGTTGGCAATCACATGATCAAATCAATGAATTTTTTGAATTGCTGAAGGTGCCAGGAATTGCAACCATAATAGAAGGGTAAATTCTTAAATGCGTTTATAGTATTTTGTTTTAAATACGTAATTTTATTAAACAGAAATTCCAGACTATCATGCTTAATTTTAGTTTGGGCTTTCAGCTTTTGCAGAAAATTTATTTTTTGTCATAGATTTGACATAAAGGTAGCGGAAATTCATACGCCCGATTGCCGGTTACGAAGGATGTTTTATCCAGTTCGACCTTGAGGAGAAGAGGATCGCTGCCATTTTGCCGGACCATGCCGCCTTCAAGAATGAACTTCCCCGGACTGCACCGATGCGCTGGGAGTTGAAGCTGTGGGATCTCTATTGCGTAGCCACGGTACGGCTGGAGAGCTGCGAGCCGGAAAGGAAGACGCGTGCCGGGGCGACGGTTCTTTTCGGCTGGGAAGAACTGGTGTTGGAAGGCTCCTTTCAGGAAATGAAGGAACAGCTTGACCGGAGGATGCGGGAGAAGGCGGAAGTCTTCGGGGAAGGGGCAGCCTATGAGGGATGCCGGGAAGGTGAAGAGGGAGGACTGGATTTCATGTTTATCCAGGGAGCCAGCTTCCACATTTTCCATGTGGACGTGAACAATTAACGGAGGATGAACCATGCAGGATATTGTTTTGGAAAAACCGTGCGGGGATGGTGAGCGGAAGACTCCGGATTCTCCGTACCTTGACGACATCAGCCAGGAGGAGGCGCGTTCCGCGTTCGTCCGCAACAGTTCCAACCCCGAACGGTTCGGGGAAGGGCTGAGGAGGGCGTATGTGGAGGATCTGGAATTCTTCCTGGCCTCCATCAAGAAATGGATGGTAGGGAAGAACGCCTCCCGGATTCAGTACGAGCTGGAGGTTTTCCGGCAGGGATTGAAAAAGAGGCATCTTGATTACATCCATGCGAATGCCAGGTGCGGGAATTTTGTGATTTCCGACTCACCGGATCACGAGAAGGAAAGCCGCAAGCTGCGGATTGCGGAAGCAAAACGCAGGGAGATTCTGGATTACATGGAGCGAAAGCACGACGAGGTTTTCAACAAGTACCATAACAGGCCTTATGCGTGGCTGGAGCCTTACGGAGGGGAAGAGAGGAGGGAGCTGGAGTACAAGCTTGCCGTACTCAAGCGGATGCACCATTATATGCTCGACGTCAACGCCGCGCTGAACAGGGCGAAGGGCGACTGGAGAAAGCGGGAAGAGGAATTGAGAGCCATGGGGCTTTCCGAAGCGGAAATGGAGCCGCTGCTGCTTCCGGACGTACGGGGGCGTGTGGGCTTTTCCCCGGAAGGGCTTGCCAGAAGCAGGCGTTATATCCGGAAGACGGAGAAGTTGCTGATGGGTTTGATTGCTTCTGAGGAGAGCACGGGGGCTTCCGTCCATGGAAAGGAGGGCGCATGAGCAGCAGGAAAAAGAACCTCCCCTCCCCTGGCGAACGGAAAGGAGAGGCTTTCTGGCGGGAGTTGAACTCAGCGGACTGGGACGGGAAGTCCTGCTCCCAGGTGTTCGAGGAGTTTGTGGACGTTATGTTCTGTACTCTGAGTGCTGGGAAGGTGGAGTACAAGGGGCGCGCGATGTTCCAGAAAGACCGTGACCGGAAGATTGGAGTCTTCCAGCGCGCCATGCTCCTGCTGGGGGAGGAGATGGAACGGGAGCCGTACCGGGATTTGCTGGGCAGGGTGTACCAGGATGTTGCCGGAACGGCGGGGAAAAGAGCTCTTTCCGCAGTTTATACGCCCGATGCCATCTGCAAGATGACTGCCGGGATGGGAATGGACATTGAACTTGTCAAGGCCCGTATCAGGCGGGGGGAAACGGTTTCCCTGTACGAACCCGCCTGCGGGGCGGCGCGAATGGTGCTGGCTGTGGCGGAATTGCTGGGAGAGCTCCGCATGGGGCTGCGCGTCACCTGTGAAGAGATTGATTTGGTCGCATGCAAGATCGCTTACGTCAATCTCAGCATGTGGGGCGTGCCTGCGGTGGTTTACCATGCGGATTCCCTGTCGCGGAAGTGTTGGGAAGGGTGGAAGACCGCCGCCCTGGTTTTGATGGAAGCCCGGGAGGAGGAGGTGAGGCGTCTGCGCCGCATGGTAGAGATGATGATGTCGCTGAAATGAAACCGATTCCGTAGCTTTGAGGGAGGGCGTGCTCCCGCAGGAGGAACCCGGCAGGGAATGCCTCCTGCGGGAAGACCGGAAAAAACCATTCGCAAAAAGATAAAAACAGCCTATATTGTCCAGAGATTGGATGACTGACATGACTCCTGAAGAATTTCTGGCATGGGCCCGGCACAAGCCCTTTGGCGATCCCTTTCCCAAGACGCAGACGGTCACGTTCCTGGTGCCCCTCCTTGGTGTAAGCCGGACGAATATTTTTACATGGATCTCCGGAAAAGTGAATCCCAGCAAGACGAGTCTTTTACTCATGGAAGCCCTGAAACGGGAAAACCGCATCCGCCTGGTGGAACGGGCGGAGGATTTTGCCCGGCACAAGCACGAGGGACAAACGAGAAAGTACACCAACGACCCCTACGCGAACCATCCGGAGGCGGTCGTTGGCCTTTTATCAGAGTACACGGATGACGAACGCTTGCTGGCCGCCGCATGGCTGCACGATACGATGGAGGATTGCGGCGTGAGTTATGGGGAACTTTCCGCCGAGTTTGGCCCGTATGTGGCGACTCTCGTGTATTTGCTGACCAATGACGAGGAGGATAAGTCTTTCTATGATAAGCTGAAGGAACAGGAGAGGCTGGGCAAGGCCCGCTACATGAGCAAAAAACTTGCGGCCCTTCCACCGGACGCCCTGACGATCAAACTGTGCGACATGCTCAATAACATGAACGGTACGCGTTCCCGAAGGCAGGCGGAAACATATGTGGAAATTTTAAGGAGGGTGCGGGAAAAGAAACCCTCCGTCTGGAACGGGACGCATGAGGCCTTGGCGGAGAGGATCATGGAAACCTACCGGCAAAAGATTTTCTAAAGAGTAGTTAGTTTCCCGTTGTTTTCCCATGCCCGGCAGAGCTTGCACCTGCCGGGTTTTTTGATGCCCCGGTTCTTCCTCCCCCCTCATTCCATGAGCACTCCATGGGCGGAGTTCTTCCTGTTACCTTGCTGCCGATGGGAGGGCAGCGGCCCCCTCCGTGCGGAGACCGGGAAGAACCAGCCGCCGTCCCGTCACCAAAACATATATACATTAAATAACATTATGGCTATATCAACCAAACCGTTCCACCCGTTGGACGCAGAAAACAACCGCCGTTACAAGGTCAAGAAAAAAGACGCTCCCAAAATTGACTGGCATAAGACGGAGGAAACCGGGGCACACGACTGGGAAGGCTATATCCGCATTCCGGAAGATGGAACCTACAATTTCACGATTCAGATTGACGACAACGGCTATCTGGAGATCAACAGTGAAAAGGTAGTGGAACTGACTGGAAGCAATTCTTCCAAGAAAGCAACTGGAAGCAAGGAACTTAAAAAGGGCTTTCACTATGCGAAACTGCATCATGAAAACCTGGAAGTCCCGGAGGCTATTGCTCCTTATCCCAATGCGGAGGAATTTGTTCCTCAAATGGACGGAAAAGACCTGGAACTCTGGGAAATTGACGCACCCAAAAATCTGATGAAGGCTGCGGATGCCCAGAAGCTGCTTGGTTACTACAATGTCGTGGACTTTGCTACTATGAGCCAAGATCAAGTGTGGAATCATATTGGCGGGTGGTTCAATGAACAGCATCTGGCCGGTGTTGGAATTTACCAGGACAGTTGTGCTCTTCGTCTGAGTATTGCTTTCTGCTGCAAGGGTATTTCCCTATCTGGCGTGAAAGATTCCAGTGGTAAAACGGCTGCCAACAATATTACCCTGGTCACTCCCCCCGGCAATCTCTCAGCCCTCAATCCGGGAATGACGGGACAGGAAGATCCTTCTACACTCCAAAAGCACGTCGTTTTCAGCGCCGCCGCCATGAGCTTGTTCCTGCATAACACCTATGGGGAATCTGACTATGCGGACAAGGACGCGAAGACGGGGTACTGTACTCCCCAGGAGGGAGATATTGTTATCTTTGGACAAACCGGTCACGTCGGCATGGCTCCGGGAAATAATATGGAGAAGATCGGCAATTATGGAGGTCAGCCGATTTGGTTGCTCTATCGTTCGACTTTGGATGATTAAAACTCTTCCTTAGCATTCTTATGATTCACAAGGCGGATATGATTATATCCGCCTTGTTTTTTTGGAAGAATAGGATATAAAAGGGAACATGAACAAGCATGGGGTTTTTGAACGAAACATTTTCTTCATCCTGGTATTCCTGATTGCAGCGGGCACATGGGGCGCCATGGCGGACAGTCCGGATGCTCCGCTCATGGACAGCGAGCAAATCAAAGCTTGCCAGCAGGGGCATATGGAAGTCCTTTCATCCTATCTGGGTTCCGGGAATACGGTGGTCATGGCCTGCTCGTACAAGGCGGAATGGGAGCCGCCCGCTTCCCTAACCGGCAAGGGTATTCTGACTACGTATGCCGTCATTGTCAGGTCGGAACATCAGGATTTTCCTGTGGGAACCAAAGTGAAATGGGTAAATTATATCGAATCCCCCGGTTCCGTTGCCCAGGAAATCATCGACCGCTGGAAGTCACCGGACGGCGAGCTTGTTTATATCATTAACCCCATAAAAGGAAGTGATGGGGAAGGAGAGGACATCGCCAAGGTAAAAAATGACATTCCGGAACTCCTCGACTGTATTAGGTTTTCCATTGCAAATAAGAGTTTTTATAATAATTTACGAGCCATGCTTGATATTCCGGTTCGGAGGGAGCAATGATTCCCATTTCCCTTTCTCCTGGGGGCATTCTTCGTGTGCTTCGCTGAAGGTGCGCAGGGCGTCGGCGGTGTGGGAGCAGACATCATGGAGGGGTTCCGTTTTTTTGAACATGATGGACAAATGGATTATCTATTATTTCTATGGTAAAAATATCTCTCCTTTGTTGTTTTCTATCCGGTCTGCTAGCCGTGGCACTGCATGCTCAAGAGCCTTCCTCCTCCTCTTCTTCTTCTCACTGTGTAGCCACGCAAGAGGAGATTGACAATGACCATGATAACTTCCTTCGCGGAACGGCCCGGAAATTACGTCAGAACGACGTTGTTCTGGCGGTTATTCCCTATAAAACCGTAAAAACTGACCAGGGAACGGTGCATTATGCCCGTGTCGTCCAGTCATTGAGGGGAGATATTCCGGTGGAAGCCCTGGTCAAATGGCTCAATCTCTATAGTAAACTGCCTGCGGGCGGTAAACCGGAAACCAAATTGTTGTCCGGCAGTTCGTTCATGTATGTACTGGCCCCTTCAAAGAACGTCAAAGAACTGGGGAAAGATCCGGAAGACTTCACCCCTGCATCCACCGTATATTCCTCACAGGTTCTGCTGGGGGCTTACGACCTGGGTGATCATGTTGACTATTTTCCGATGACGGAGAGTGACCCTGGCCGAGCCATGAAAAAGCTCCTGCATATCGAGCCTGCAAAAATCACCGCCGAATCGGAAG
>OGJH01002475.1_pt1 | contig 11761 bp, 10 predicted proteins | sample 1572021 | NCBI WGS metagenome assembly OGJH01 (sample SAMEA2582098, study PRJEB24529) | metagenome | biome: Human gut stool | place: China | collected 2011
AGACCGGCGTTGTCGATGGCGCTGAGCAGCCCATCGCAAACTACAAGTCCAACGCCTTCCCCGAGGTCGCTAACAACCTGATCCTCGACGGCCATACTCTGGGCGCTGTGCAGGCTGTCATCACCGACAACGCCTGGAACAAGCTGACCGAGAACCAGCAGGCTGCCGTCATGGAGGCTGCTGCGGATACGCAGGCCTTCAACGCTGACCTGTCCGAGACCGCTGAGAACAAGGTCCTCGACGAGCTGAAGTCTTCCGGCTGCAACGTCGTCGATGTCCCCGATAAGGCTCCCTGGCAGGAGGCTTGCGCTAAGGTCATCAGCGAGAACACCTCGGATCAGGCTGAGCTGTATCAGCAGCTGCTGGATATGAAGGCCTGATAAAAGCGCCTTTATCCTGAAGTAGTACATAGCCCGGCGGGGGACTACGGGATACGCCCGCAGACCCGCCGGGCTTTTTATAAGAGTATGGAGGAGATCCTATGCCGAAAATCTTTACCACTCTGGATAAGATCAAGCCGGCGTACGACGTCACCTACAAAGTGGTCCTGTTTATCTGCAAGCTGCTGCTGATCGCAGATATTCTCATCACCACCATGTCGGTCATTGGTCGTTACGTCCCGTTCATCCCGGACCCCGCATGGTCTGAAGAAGTCGTTCTGACCTGCATGAGCTACATGGCCGTGCTGAGTGCTGCTCTGGCCATCCGCCGCGGCGCACACATCCGGATGACCGCATTTGACGTCTATCTGCCCAAGATCGCCGTCAAGGTGCTGGACATCCTCGCCGATCTGGCGGTCTGCATCCTCGGCCTCATCATGCTGGTTGTGGGCTGGAACTACGCCACCACCCTGGGCGGCCGCGGCTTCTATGTCTCGATGCCCTGGCTGAGCCGTTTCTGGATGTACTTCCCCGTGCCTCTGGCCGGTGTCGCCATGATCATCTTCGAGATCGAGGCACTGTACAACCACATCAAGAGCTTTTTTGTAAAGGAGGAGAACTAATATGACAGTCCAGACACTGGCAATCGTTGTCCTTCTTGTCAGCTTCTTCGTCATGATCTTCCTGCGTTTCCCCATCGCATACGCCGTTGGCCTGTCCAGCGTGCTGTGCCTGATGGTGCAGGGTCAGGCGCTGACCGATGTCTGCCGTCTGATGGTCAAGGGCATCTCGTCCTTCAGCCTGATGGCCGTCCCCTTCTTCATCACCATGGGCGTCCTCATGGGCAGCGGCGGCATCTCCGAAAAGCTGATCGCTCTGGCTGACGCCTGCGTCGGCTGGATGCGCGGCGGCATGGCAATGGTCAACATCGTTGCTTCCTACTTCTTCGGCGGCATTTCCGGTTCTGCTTCCGCCGATACCGCTTCCATCGGCTCTATCATGATCCCCATGATGGTGGATCAGGGCTACGGTGCAGACTTCTCCACCGCTGTTACCATCACCTCCTCCTGCGAGGGTCTGCTGGTTCCCCCCAGCCATAACATGGTCATCTACGCTACCACCGCCGGTGGTATCTCCGTGGGCAGCCTGTTCCTGGCAGGTTACCTGCCCGGCGCACTGCTGGCCGTCGTGCTGATGATCGGCTCCTACATCATCTCTGTAAAGCGCAACTACCCCAAGGGTGATCCCTTCAGCATCAAGCGCTTTATCAAGCAGCTGGGCACCTCCATCTGGGCTCTGGCCGCTGTTATCATCGTGGTGTTCGGCGTGGTCGGCGGCGTGTTCACCGCCACCGAGTCCGCTGCTATCGCCGTTATCTACTCCCTGTTCGTGTCCGTGTTCATCTACAAGGGCCTGGACTGGAAGGGCGTGTGGCACGCCCTGGACGAGTGCGTCAACACCCTGTCCATCGTGCTGATCCTCATCGCCACCTCTGCTGTGTTCGGCAACTGCCTGACCATCCTGCACGTGCCCGATCTGGCTGCTAACGCCATCACCGACCTCACCGACAACCCCTACATCATCGCACTGCTCATCGACCTGATCCTGCTGGTTCTGGGCATGATCATGGATATGGCTCCCATCATCCTGATCGCCACCCCCATCCTGCTGCCCATCGCCACCTCCATCGGCATCGACCCCATCCAGTTCGGTATCATCGTGGTGCTGAACTGCGGCATCGGCCTGCTGACTCCTCCCGTCGGCTCCGTTCTGTTCATCGGCTCTGCCGTGGCAAAGCGTCCCATGGAAAAGGTGGTCAAGGCTACCCTGCCGTTCTACCTGTGCATGTTCGTTGCACTGCTGCTGCTGACCTACGTCCCCGACATCAGCCTTGCCATCCCCAAGCTGCTGGGCGGTTACGTCAGCCCCATCGCAAACCCGCTGGGCCCTGTGTTCATCCACTAAGCATTCTCTCCTAAGAAATATCATCTGAAGCAAAACCCCGCCCCGTGCATTGCATCGCGCAGTGTATGGGGCGGGGTTTTTGCGTGCGGAATTTTTGTTGAACGGGCCGTCTTTGCGTTGCTCCGGCCGCTGCCGGGCAGTGCGGTCGAGCATGGGGCAAGGCAGGCCCGGAGACGGCGGTCACAAAGATTTTCCATCCCTCTGCGGAATAGCCCCCGCGCTGCCCTCGGCGGGCTGCCTGGGACTTGCCGGGGAGCCAAGCGGAGACCTCTGTGAGCAGGTTTTCCGGTAGTCACGCTCATCCGGCAGCGCACCAAACGGTTCGCGGAACAAGCGGAGACCGCATTCCCGGCATTCGGGCATTCGGCTATCCGCTCGGTGCCAAATGTCTCTCCCGCCGCTCAATACCACAAAACACATTCCAGAAGAAAGTGCTGCGGGAGAAACGATCAAAAGACTACGCAAAGCTTCCGCTTCCCCGAAAAGAATCGCACGCCGTATCTGCTATCCCCTGCGAGTGCGCGCAGAAAAAATCCCCCCGTTGCAAAAATGACCGCCCCGATCGGGACGGCCATTTTTGCAGAATGGAGAATGCAAGTTTATAAAGAAGGAGAAGAAAATAGCTTGAAAAAGGGCTTTCAGCGGTTCTGCACGTCGTGGATCTTTGCTTCCAGGTGCAGACTTTTCTCGATGGGTGCATACACGGCCATCATGGCCAGCAGATTGGGCACCCACAGCCCGGTCAGCAAAAACACAAAGGCGCAGCGCGGGATAACGGCCGCCATCAACAGCCAGTAGCCCAGCTGAAACACGGCCGAAAGCACGGTCTGGGGCAGAAAGCCGAGCAGCATCCGCACGCAGTTGGAAAGCTTCCTGCTGACACAGCTCTCAAACAGTGCGCTCTGCATCCAGAAGTAACTGCCCAGCGTCAGCAAAAGCACGGCGTCCAATAACAGGATCCATACAAAGCTGGTGGACACATCGGCCATCAGCGGCAGGGCAAAGGCCGCATAACTCACCAGCGCCCACAGCACGGTGAAGATCATGCCGGGGAGAAAGCTGCTTTTGAAGCTCTGCTTCCACACCCGCTTGTAGGTGTGCCACCAGAAGCCCGGCTCATCCCGCAGGGCCCGGAGGATGGTGTCGTAAAGGCCGGTCAGCGCCGGGCCGACCAGCCAGCCGGTACAGCAGGCGGCCAGCAGGCACAGCGGCAGGCTGCCCATCCAGAGGGCAATGCCCACCAGAGCCGCCGCCGGGGCACAGGCCAGCAGGGCCAGCGAACCGGACAGAAAAATGCCGTCCAGGTCGCGGCTCATGATCTCGACCAATCGGGCAAGGCCCTTTTTGCGGGGCGTGTCCGGGCTGACGCCCGCGCCCTCCGGGATGAATTCGGACCGACCAAACAGCATTCTGCATTCACCTCTCTACGGCTCTATTGTAACATAGCAAAATAAAAAGCGGCTGCAAAAAAGCGACCGCTTTTCTGAAGAATCCCGACATCTGAATCCGGGTCATTCCGGTTGGCTGCCAGACCTCACAGTGACATTTTCAAAGCTGACGTTCTGGCAGTGCTGCATCTGGATGTTCTGGGCAGGGCCGTGGTTGTCTTCCAACACCACATCCCTGAACCGGATGTTCTTCACTTCGTACCCCGGCTCGTCAAAGCCGCACAGCTCAATGGCCGGGCAGAAATGCCACACATGGTCGTGGTCGATGTACCGGCCCAGCAGGGTCACGCGCTCATACTTGAAGTTTTCCAGAATGGGCGGCACATCGGAGCCAATGCCATCATCGTTGTAGCCTACCGAATGTACCATCACATGAGAAAGCGTGCAGTCCCGCACCTCCACGTTCCGGACGTAGCCGCCGCGCTTTTGGGTGGCTTTGATCTCCAGCCCGGAGGTGGACACCGCCATATCACAGTCCCAGATCTTCACATCCTCCACGCCGCCACTCATCTCGCTGCCAATGCAGATGCCGTGGCCGAAACCGCTGTGGCAGTCGAACACCCGGATGTGCTTCGTCGGGCGATTGATGATGTTGCCCTCCGGGTTCTTGCCGGACTTGATGGCCACCGCATCGTCGCCGGTGCAGAACTCGCAGGCGAAGATCGTGCAGTTGGTGGAGGAATCCGGATCCCAGCCATCGCCGTTCCATACGCCATCCGATTTGATAACACAGTGGTCGGTGACGATCTGGTCGGAGTAGACCATGTGCAGGTTCCAGCTGGCACCGTTGGCAAAGGTCAGCCCCTGCATCCAGATGTTCCGGCAATTGCTCATGTTGACAAGGCGCGGCCGGACGCGGCCCGGAATGGTGTCGGCGTTCTCGCAGGTGGACACGAGGTCTGCGTTCTGCGCAAGGTATTCTTTCAGGCGTGCCCGCTCATTTTCAATGATGCGGCTTGCCAGCAGCCTGCCGCCGGAGGCAATGGTGCCCTTGCCCCGCAGGATGATGTTTTCGCAGTTCGGCCCAGCGGTATGGTCGAGCGTGCCGAGATTCAGCAGGCTGCTGTAGCACTCCATCTCGGTACCCTCAAATCGGCTGGGGATGCGGGGCAGGTAATCTTCCGGCTCGGCAGTGCCCTGCAGGACGGCTCCTTCGTCCAGATACAGCTCCATATTGCTGTGCAGCCGCAAAGCACCGGTCATGTAGATGCCCGCCGGAAAGTAGACGCACTCGTTTTCCTTGCAGTCGTCCATAGCTTTTTGCAGGGCGGCGGTGTTCAGGGTTTTGCCGTCACCTACGGCAAAATAGGGCGCGGCGGTCACATTCAAACGGTGTTTGACGGGTGTGGTGCGGACCGTCAGCTCGCCGATGCCGCCGCCCCGCCACTGGACGAACAGCACATACTCCGTCTCCGGGTGGAGATGTTCCAGCGCGAAATACGTTTTGACAGTCGTGCCCACTGCGGCATCGTTCCGCAAAACTGTATAGGTCTCCACGGCCCCGGCGGCTGCGGGCTTATCCCAGAACAGAGTGATGGTGGTATCGGTACAGCAGACGGTCAGGCCGTTCTGCGAAAAATAATGTTCAGCCATACAACGCTCCTTTGCGTTTTTACCCAGTATAGTCAAAACCACCGGCTGAGCCGGTGGCTTGAGTAAGCCCTAGAAGGGCATAATACTAGCAAAGCCCCTTAAGGGGCCACGAATGGGTCTGCCAACTGCATTCCGGTCTCGTGGCAGGCCCCTCAAGGGGCCCTTTTATTTACGCCTTAGTTTCCTTGCTACCCGTAAACGGGTCCACGAACTCCTTAAGGCTCAACTGATCGGCAATCTGGTCCTATTGCAGTTGATTTTTAATGTACTCTTGGATTTTCTTTTTGTTTTTTCCTGCCGTATCCACGAAGTATCCCCTGGCCCAGAAATGCCGATTGCCGTACTTGTACTTCAGATTTGCATGTCTGTCGAAAATCATAAGACTGCTTTTTCCTTTGAGATATCCCATGACGTAGGAAATGCTGTACTTCGGTGGAAAACTTATCAGCATATGGATATGGTCAGGGCAGGCCTCCGCTTCAATGATTTCAATACCTTTTTGTTCGCACAACTGGCGCAGTATCTGACCTATATCCTTTTTGATCTGACCGTAAATTACCATTCTCCGATATTTCGGTGCAAACACCACATGGTATTGACATCTCCACGTGGTATGGCTTAAACTATCTACGTCTTTGTTATCTTTCATTTCAAAGATAAACCTCCCTGTTCCTAGAATGTGGTTGGCAAACCCACACTCTATTCTACGGGGAGGTTTCTCTTTGTCTAGGGCTAAAGCCGTTTTTATTCCACCAGCGGAGCTGGTGGTTGTCGCTCGCTCAAGCTACCCAAGAGAAACAGAGCGTCCCCGACGGGGAACTCCCTGCTGTACATATCGTTATCGTATGTGGATTTTGGCAGGGTGCGTCCTATTCAGGGGCGCACCCTGTTTTTTGCTATGCTTCATCATTTTCCACGCGCAGCATCCGGTATCCTACGCCAACATGGGTCTGGATCAGATGCGGCGTGTTCGGGCATCGTTCCAGTTTTTTGCGCAGAGATGCCATATAAACTCGCAAGGAAGCAACATCATTTTCCTGTGTACTGCCCCATATTTGCTGTGTGATGGATGTGTGCGTCAGAACTTTGCCCACATTACGAGCCAGTACACACAGCAGCTTATACTCAATCGGAGTCAGGTGCAGCTCATTTTCACCCAGCCATGCACAGCCTGCCGAAAAATCAATTTTCAAAAAGCCATTGATAAAAACCGGACTGTTCGCTCCGCCAGAAGCCAGTAGATTCAATCTGCGTTGTGTCACTCGCAGTCTTGCCAAAAGTTCATCCACGGAAAATGGCTTCGTCAGATAATCATCTGCGCCGTTGTCCAGTGCTTCGATCTTATCAGAATCTTCACTCCGGGCACTCAGGACGATGATGGGCAGGTTCGACCATGTGCGGACGCTGCGAATGACCTCGATGCCGTCCATATCGGGCAGCCCAAGATCCAGCAGCATAATGTCCGGGTTGTGACTGGTTGCCATCATGATCGCTGTTTCCCCATTGGAAGCGGTCAGATATTTATAGCCGTGGGTCTTCAGGGTCGTTGTGATCAGACACCGTACCGGAACATCATCCTCTACGACCAGAATGGACGGCTTATTCATGAATATTCACCTCACTTTGCGGCAATACAAAAGAAAAGACACTGCCATTGGGAATGTTATCGCGCAGGGTCAATGTCCCGCCGTGCGCCGTCAGGATCGCACGGCAGAGGGGCAATCCCAATCCAAGGCTGCGGTGGCTGTCTGCTATGCGGCTTTGCCCGGTATAAAACATCTCGAACACCTGTGCTTTTGCACGCTCCGGAATGCCGGGACCGTTATCTGCAACCTCCACTACGACCTGATGGTCTTTTCTGTAAGCCAAAATCTGAATAACTGAACCCGCAGGGGTGTATTTGATGGCGTTGTCCACAAGATTGACAATGACCTGCATGATCAGCCGTGCATCCACATTGACCAAAAGGATCTCGTCCTCATACTGTGTTGTAATGATGTGCTCACAGCTTTTCCGGTTGACATGATGCAGTGCTTCTTCGATCATCTCGTCCATCAGCTGCGGTGAGATCTGCAGATTCATTTGCCCATCTTCAATGCGGGTAATGGAAAGCAGATTCTCCACCAGACCGATCAGCCATTGTGCATCATCAAAAATATCGGTGCAGATCTTGTTCCGGGTCTCTGTATCCAGTGTTTCTCCGTTGGAAAGCAGATTGCTGGCATTGCCGGAAATGGAGGTCAGCGGGGTGCGCAGGTCATGCGAGATCGTGCGCAGCAAGTTTGCACGCAGTTCTTCATTCTTTGCCTGTAATGTTGCCTGCTCTTTTTCCAGCGCATTTCTGCGGTTTTCGATCGCCAGTGCACCTTCGCCAAGAATGGAAAGCAGCACGCTGTTTTCAAAGGCATCCAGCGGTTTTTCGGACAGATCGATTCCAATTACTCCAAACACTCCGCCTCCGGTCCGAAGTGCAAGATAAAGCCCCTTTGCATCCGGACAGTTCTCTGTGCTTGCACCGGAGCGCTTTTTGTTTGCAAATGTCCAGTTTGCTGCAGCACGTTCCTCCGGTACGGAAAAGATATTTTGCGCCGATCCCCCATCATCCGAAAAAAGCTGTTCTGAGCCAAGACCTCCGTTTTGTTCCGGGTAGACGATCAGGCTCCGGTTCAGCAGCTTCATCAGCTGGGAAGCCGTCAGCGAAAATATTTCTTCCTCACTTTTGGCTTTCTGCAAAAGCTGGTTTGTGTCAAACAGTATTTTTGTACGGAACGCCGCCTGTGCAGACATTTTGGCGTGATCCTTCAGCCGCGTTGTTAAAGTACAGGTACTGATCGCACAGGTCAACATCAGCGCAAACGTGACCTGATAGCCGGGATCATACGCATGGAATGTCAAGCGCGGCTCTGTCAAGAAGAAATTATATAATGCCACACTGGCAATAGATCCCAGTATGCCGCAGGTGTAACCGCTGGTAAACAGTGCCGTAAATAACACGCCCAACATATAGAACATAATAATGTTGTACCGTGCAAAGTCCAGCTGCAGAAATAGAAAGCCGATGACCGTGATGCAGGCCAAAATGCCGACTGTGATCAGCAGGTCACGGACAGAAGGCAGAAGAGAACGGATAAATAGCTTCCGGCCAGAGCCGTAGCCGTTCTCTGCAGAAGCATCCGGAATGATATAAATATCCAAATTCGGGGCAGTCAGCGTCAATTTTTCGGTCAGTGACGGCCCGCTCCAGAAATGGCGCCGATGTATGCTGGAGCGCCCCAGCACGATTTTTGTAACGCCGGAGATTCGGGCGAACTCTGCGATCTGCTGCGGGATATCATCTCCGTAAATCGTAGAAATATCTGCTCCCGCCTGCTCTGCCATACGGATATGCTGTTGCAGCCGCTGCCGGTCTTCTTTTCCCATCTGGTTCGCATCCGGTGTGCGGACATAAAGTGCCGTAAACGTTCCGCCAAACGCCTTTGCCATCGTTGCCGCCGTCCGCACGATCTTTGCATTGGAGGGCGAAGACGACAAACAGGCAAGGATGTGTTCTGTGGGCTGTTTAGTCTGATTCATAAAGATCACCTGCCTTTCCCACAGTATAGCACATTTCGAGCGTTACGACCACCAGCCGCGTCTTCTTCCTTCTTGCTGAATGATTTTTCTTCGTATGTGATCCAACACATCCGCCACACGAAAGCCACTCAGCATGACTCCAAGAACCATCAATAACAAAGCAACATCCATACGATTTGTCCTATCTTTTTAGAGCCGGAAACATTTCTGAATTGAGCCGTATTTCCCCAACACCAGCATACTTTCATCCTGACACAGCTGCGTATCCGGCGTAATGCTCATATCAAGCTTTCCATCTTTTTTCAGCGCAAGAATATTGATGTTATACTTTTTTCGGATATTGATCTCGCCGATCGTGCGATCCATCCATTCCGGCGGAATGGTCACTTCCATGATGGCGTGGTCGTCCTGCAGCTCGATATAATCCAGAATGTGTTCGGAGCTGTATCGGATCGCTGCCCACTTTGCCAGCTGCTTTTCCGGGTAGACCACTTCATCCGCACCGTTGCGTAGCAGAAACTTGGCTTGTACATCCCGCTCTGCACGCGAGACCACAAGCTTTGCTCCCAATTCTTTGAGCAGCGATGTTGTTTCCAACGAACTCTGAAAATTGCCGCCGATCGTTACGATGCACACATCAAAATTGCCGACACCAAGGGAGCGCAGAAAGTATTCGCTGGTGCTGTCACCGATCTGTGCATTCGTCACATAGGAAAGCACGGCATTCACACGGTCTTCGTTGCAGTCGATTGCCATGACCTGATGACCCAGCTCATTCAGTTCCTGCGCAATATGGCGGCCAAAACGGCCAAGCCCAATCAAAAGAATCGATTTCATACTTGTCTCCTTTATCCGATCGCGATTTTCTCCTGCGGCAGACGAGAGTGGGCAGGGCTGCTGCCAAATGCCGCATAAATCAACGTCAATCCGCCAACACGTCCCAAAAACATCAGTGCGATCAGCACCCCCTGCGAAAGGATGCCCAACTGCGGCGTGATGCCCAATGTCAGACCTACCGTTGCCACAGCCGAAGCAGTCTCATACAAACAGACTGACATCGGCAGCTGCTCTGTCGCAGCAATGACAAAGGCTCCGAGGAAGAACAGCGTCAAATACATCCCTGCAATCGTGGCAGCATTCTTGACCGCAGAACCATCTATGCGCCGCCCGAAAAATTCCGCATCTTCTCTGCGGCGGAAGGTTGCCCACATATTGGCCAGCAGAACGGCAAATGTTGTGGTTTTCATGCCGCCTGCCGTAGAGCCGGGCGATCCGCCCAACAGCATCAGAACCACCATCAATGCCTGTGAAGCGCTGCCCATCGCAGCAAGATCAGCGGTGTTAAAGCCGGCAGTACGGGGGGTAACGGATTGGAACATCGACAATAAAATGCGCTGCCGGGCAGAGCCTGCCGTGAACTCGAAGCAATAAAAGTACAGCGACGGCAGCACCAGAAGAAACGCCGTTGTGACAAGGATCACCTTGCTCTGCATCCGGTAACGGTGAAAGTCAAGGCGGTATGTACAAATGTCCTCCCATGTCAGAAAGCCAAGGCCGCCAAAGACGATCAGGGCCGCGATTACTGTGGTAAGCAATGGGTCACCTGCATACCGTGTCAGCGAAACAAATTTTGCACCCTCTGTTCCCAGCAGGTCAAAACCTGCATTGCAGAACGCCGAAATGGAATGAAACAGTGCATACCAAATCCCGCGCAAGCCATAATCGGCGCAAAATGTCGGCAGCAACAGTGCAGCACCGGCCAGTTCAAACAGAGCGGTGATCCGCAGAATAAAGCCTGTCAGCCGCACGATGCCGCCCATCTGTGGGGCAGCGGTGGCTTCCTGCATCGTGCTGCGCTGCTTGAGGGAGATCTTTCGCCCGGAAAGCAGCGCAAAGGCAGCGCCCACTGTAATGACGCCCAATCCTCCGATCTGGATCAGAAGAAGGATCACACTTTGCCCAAAAACCGACCAGTAGCTGCCGGTATCCTGTACCACAAGGCCGGTCACGCAAAGGGCAGAAGTGGAGGTAAACAGTGCCTCATGGAACGGTGTGATGCACCGCTGCTGTGCAGCGATCGGGAGCATCAGAAGCAATGCGCCCACCAGATCAACTGCCGCAAACCCTGCAATAATGACCTGAAAAGAAGAAAAACGGTGCTGCCTGTAACGAGGATATTGAATCATAAAAGCTCCTTTACCTATCCGTGTGCATAAAGATTAGCATGGAATAGATAAAGGAGCCGTAAAGAAAACTGTGGAAGTATAAAGATTCCATTAAAATTGATTACCCAAAACAAAAAAGCCGGACATCACCAGCGCAAAAAACGGTAATGTCCAGCATTCATTTAGATTTCTAACCCATAACTCCCGGTTGCATTTTTCAGGTATTCCTCCGGGTTGCCATTCAGAATCAAATCGGCATAGCCCAGTGGGGCATTGTAGATGAGATAATCCAACTCCGATCTTTGCGCCATGGTCACATCCAGCGCATCCTCGACCCCAGTGCTGTCAATGGAGATTTTTCTGCCATCTTGGAGCAGCAGTTCTACACATCCAGGGTCCATGTTGAAATGGCAAGCTCTTGCATCGTACTTCATGTTTGTGTCCTTTCCGCCTTACGGCACCTTTACAGTTGTGACTTTTGTGATACGTCTTTTTTGATAAGGTTTTGGACACACAGCCGTTTGAAATGAGCCGGAATTGTCATTTCCGAAGAAAACGAAAAATCCGAACCCCTCTCCTATCGGAAAAAAGTTCGGATTTTGTTGTTGTGGTGCACCTCCAGGGACTCGAACCCTGG
>OGJH01002483.1_pt1 | contig 11723 bp, 9 predicted proteins | sample 1572021 | NCBI WGS metagenome assembly OGJH01 (sample SAMEA2582098, study PRJEB24529) | metagenome | biome: Human gut stool | place: China | collected 2011
CTTTGTATCAAACTTTTTCAGATATGGGATATCTCTTTTACAGAACAGATCAATCCCCGGATTCTGCAATCCGATGGCATTCATCATTCCACCGTAAACTTCTGCCACACGCGGTGTCGGATTTCCCGGCCATGGCACATTTGCCACACCTTTGGTCGTTACAGCTCCCAGGCGGTTCAGATCAACAAATTCAGAAAACTCTTCTCCTGAGCCAAATGTTCCTGATGCAACTGTCACCGGATTCTTCCACTCTACTCCGGCTATCTTTACACTCATATCCATCAGATCTCCACCTCCGTTGCCAGGAATACCGGACCGTCTTTACAGATCCGCTTATTATTCACATTACTGTGGGCATCCTTTTCTTTTGACCTGCATACGCACGCAAGACAGGCACCGATTCCACACGCCATTCTTTCTTCCAGGGAAATGTAACATTCGATTCCCTGCTCTTCTGCGTACTGCTTAATGGCACGCAGCATCGGCGTTGGTCCGCACGCATAAATCATGTCTGCTTTCAGTCCATTCTCGCGGATCGCATCCATAACATTTCCCTTTGTTCCGACACTTCCGTCTTCCGTGGAAATATACAGTTCTCCGTTTGCCTCAAACTCCTCTTTCAAAAAGGTCTGTGCATCCCGGTATCCTGCAAGGATCTGCTTCTTTTCACACTTCATCTGCTTCGCCAGCTCCAGAATCGGTGGTACACCGATTCCTCCTCCCATCAGGAAGACTTTCTTTCCTTCTGCTTTTTCGTACGGGAATCCATTCCCAAGCGGTCCGATCACCGGGATCGTATCCCCTGATTTCAGCTTTGAAAACTGCTCCGTTCCTGTATTTTCTCCTGTCACACGATAAACCACCCGAAGCATTCCCCGCGTACGGTCGATCTCACAAATGCTGATCGGGCGTGGCAGTAACTTGCTTCCATCTGTCGTATACATGGAAATGAACTGCCCCGGCTTTGCCGTGTCTGCTGCCTGCGTCTGAATCCACATGCTGTAGATTCCGTCTGCCAGCTGCTCCTGAGATGCTACCACCGCATTCTCTTTCTGCTTTGCCATACTGTACTCCTTTTACCTGAACTTCACTTATTTTGCTGCAAGTGCCCCGCTGATATCTGCAATCATCGCTTCTACTGCTGCTCTGGATGCATCGCCAAAATTCTCTGCTCCGAATTTTGCATAAGCTTCCTGCTTATAAGCTGCGATAATTCCACGGGAAGAATTTACGATCGCACCCAGTCCGTCTTCATTAAAGAAATGAACCAGGTCTTTTCCTTTTCCGCCCTGTGCTCCATATCCCGGTACTAAAATATAAGACTTCGGCATGATCTTTCTGAGTACTTTTCCCATCTCAGGATAGGTTGCTCCTACAACAGCTCCGATATAGCTGTACTCATCACCCATACACTCAGCTCCCCACTCGGCAACTTTCTCTCCAACCAGCTCATATAGCGGTCTTCCGTCGATCAGTCTGTCCTGAAATTCTCCGCTGGACGGATTGGAAGTTTTAACAAGAATGAAAAGTCCTTTCTTTTCTTCCTTACATACATCAATAAACGGATTCACACCATCGGACCCCAGATATGGATTGACTGTTGCGAAATCTTCTCCAAACGGAACATACTCTTTACTTCCTACTTTTATCTTTCCAAGATGTCCGGTCGCATATGCTGCGGAAGTTGACCCGATATCTCCTCTTTTTACATCTCCGATAATAACCAGATCTTTTGACTTGCAGTAATCCACTGTCTTCTTAAATGCCTCCAGTCCTGGAATACCCAACTGCTCATACATCGCGATCTGAGGTTTGACAGCAGGAATCAGATCATAAGTCTTGTCTACAATTTCCTTATTAAACTGCCAGACAGCTTCAGCCGCCCCTTCCAGAGTCTCTCCGTATTCTGCATATGCCTTATCTAAAATATGCTGTGGAATATAACTCAGCATCGGGTCAAGTCCGACTACGATCGGTGCTCCGGTTTTCTTGATCTTTTCTACCAGTTTGTTAATCATTGTTCATTCCTCCATCTTTCTTTCAGCCAGACGATCCGCCTTTTGAGTATCGTCATTTACATTCAACCTATATAATACCATACTCCCCTGCATTTTCACAACCGACATCTTAGGATTTCTTTTTCAGATCACAGGATTTCTTTGCTGAATTTTCTTAAAGCTTTTTTAAGGGCAAAAAAAGTACTCCGAATTGCTTCAAAGTACTTTTTATCTTTCTCATTCAATTTTACATAAGAACTTCTGCCAGTCCTCCCGGCACTAACAGCCTGAACGGATAAAATGGAAGATTCCTGATCACTCCGAAAATCAGAAGAAAAACTAAAATCCCTATAAGTATTTTAGGATTGATCTTTTTATCCACATGATTCTTTCCTGTCAATGCCCAGTCTGCTGCAACCGTCACAAAATAAATTCCGAGAAACGGCAGCAGAAAAACCATGACCGGATTGTAGCAGAAAGCAGTCAGGAAATTTCCATGCAGGATATTGTAGCTCGCTCTCCCTGCTCCACATCCCGGACAGTACAATCCCGTGATCACGTGAAAAAGGCATGGCAGCGGATATTTTAACGGATTGTGGAAATACAGATAGCCTGCTCCAATCCCTGCCATACACCCGATCACTGCCAGAAATAAAATCCGGTTTTTCCGGCTTTGTGCAAACCAGTTTCTTAATTTTATCACCCTTTGCATTTCGACCTCTTAATAATAATTATCAATTCCTACTATTATTCCAAACATAAAGTATAAAATTCCTACAACCAGTCCGACTACAAAAGATACAATCGTCCATATTTTTGCCATCTTTGCATTCTGAGCTGCTTCTTCATAATTACCGGCATTCAATGCACTGTTGATCTTCACTGAAAATACAATACCTACGATACCGAACGGAAGACAGCAGCATACTGTGGAAATAATGGAAAGTACCAGATATGGTACATAATTAATTTCCGGTTTCTGCCCGTTATTCTGATAACCGGTCACGTTCTGATAACCACTGTTGTTCTGATAACCTGCTGCATCCTGATAGCCGCTATTATTCTGATAACCTACTGCATCCTGATAGCCGCCGTTGTTCTGATAACCTGATACATCCTGATAACCGCTGTTGTTCTGATAACCTGCTGCATCCTGATAGCCGCTGTTGTTCTGATAACCTGCTGCATCCTGGTAACCCGTTGCATTTTCAGTTGTCTTTGCTGCCCCCGTTGCCTGTACCGGATCATTCTTCACTGCATTTTCCTGTTCTGCATTGGGCTGTACTTCATTCTGCTTCGCACCGCAATGTGGACAGAACTTACTTCCATCAGGAATTTCCTGATAACAATTCTTACAATTCATATTTGCACCTCTCTCATTTTTCTTTTATCATATCACTAAATCGACAAAATATATAGTTTTTTCTATTATTTTTTCATCTGTCCATATCATTGCGTACAGTGAACCTTTTCTCCCCGTCTGAAAGAACAACAGCTGCCAGCCAGTATCCCAAGCATACCAAGACTGATTCCTGCCAGCCATCCTGCCGGATATTGAAATCTGAAATATACAGCCTGCTTTTCCATATAAAGTCTGACAAGCCACAGGATGCCTGTTCCGACAGTCAGTACAAGCACTTCCATCAAGAGAAAATACCAGTTTCCTTCCCAGAAAAACATCTTCCTTTTTTGCTTTTTTGTCATTCCGATACTCTCCATCACAGCCAGTTCCTGCTTTCTTGAATATCTTCCCATAATCATTACATTGAAATAATTGGTCAGTCCTGCAAATAGCAGCATCATTCCGATACTCCCGAGGATCATCTGATTTCCATGAATCCGGTCGGACATTCTTTTCAGCAGATCCGATCTGCAAAGAAGCAGAATCCCATTTTCTCCCTGATCCGTCCTTCTTTGATTTTCTTCTGTGAGAATGGCTCTGATCGCTGATTTTACTTTCTGCTCCTGCCCCACCTTCACATTCACTTCCATATAAATGATCTCTTTTTCTATTCCCAGTCGTTCAAATCCTTTTTCACTTACAAGAAAGAACAACATATTTTCTCCATGCCACCCCAGCTTCAGTTCTGGAAAATCTTTTGCTCTCCCGTCTAAATACCCATTTAAAGTAAAAATTTCCGCGGACTCTTTTTCATACTCCGAACCGGAACTGCAAAAGCTCACCGGTTCTCCTTTTACTTCTTCTGTCATTTTTTTCTGCTCCGGTGTGAAGCCATATTCCTGATAGATCAACACTCCACTCCCATCTTCTACTGAAGCCATATCCACTGACAGATTTTTTTCTTCTGCATACTCTTTCAGACTGTCCATCTCTTTTTCACTCAAAATATGCACTGTCTCCGGGAAACCGGAACGTTCCATTTCTGTATCTGATCTCTCTGCATCGGTCTTCGTTTCTCCTTCATTTGAGCTTTCTGCACTGACCCGGAAATATTCATCAGAAAAAGGACTCCACCCTTTTTCCGAAATCGCTGCATTCATATAAGCTCCCTCTGCACACTCTGTTCTGTCCTGATCCACACCTTTCAGAGCCAGGATCTTTTTTCTCACTGATTCAGAAATAGGAGCAAAATCAGGAGCAAAGTCATCCGTTTTATTATTCCACAGCAAATCTGCTGTATTTGCATCCGTCACCAGTGGGTCCAGTGCCTCTTCATCCGGTTCACTTATGATCCCTTCTTTTGCCTCCTCGCAAAAATCCCCCGCAAGGATAAAATCCGGTTTCTGCATATAGATATTCGTTGCATCACTTCCACCCGTAACCACAACTGTACAAAGCAGTGTTTCCACTCCTAAAAACAATGACAGCACCGTCAGCACAAATTCTGCCCTCTCTCTTGTCACATTTCTCCATGCCAGCAATGGAAGTTCTGCTGATATCTTTCGTCTGTTCCTTTCGTTTTGCCTTTGTGTACTTCGTCTTTTTCGACTGCGGTTCTGCTTTCCTGTATAATGCATGCTTTCTATACAGGAAAGTCGGATCATCCGATTCATATTTTTTTGAATGGCAGCTTCAATGATCAGCAGGGTAAACCCAACTGCTGCAATCAGGATTTCAGGTCGAAATACGGAAAATTCTTTTGTGCCGCCATATTCCCGCAGATATTCCTGCCCCAGCAGACCGGGAATACCAAAGAATAAAAGAAGCACTGAAAACACCACTCCGAGTCCACTTCCCACAAGCATACAGCCTGCCATCTGCCTGTGGCAGATTTTCCGCAACTGCTTTTTCGTTGTTCCGATCGTATAAAGCAATCCAAACTGACGGATATCCCCGATCATGGAAATCTCGAGAATATTATGGATAAGAAACCAGACTCCGCCCAGGATCAAAATCACTCCGAGAACTGCCATTTCATAACTTCCGGTCAGTTGATCTACCGCTGTCAGAAATGCAGGATCTGTCACGGTAATTCTTTGTCCTGTATCCGTCCGTTTTACATCTTTATATAATTGTTCTTCTGCCTCTTCACGGCTCATCCGGTCTGATGGACAGATCAGTATCTCCGAATTTTTCTCCGATATGATTCCCCACTCTGCCGCCTTTTTTTCAGAAATATATCCCTGCTGAGCTTTAGAACCCGAATCTGTATATGAGGTATACCACCCGCTCAGGTAAAATAGTTCTTCTTTTTTCTCCTGCCATCCGGTCACTACCGTCAGTTGGATTTTCATTCCTGCCGTCGGCTCAGTGATTCCCAGATCCTCCAGCATTTTTACAGAGACCATGATCTCCTGCTTTTCTTTTGGGTAATGCCCCTGAAGATCTGTATAAGCAGGACGGATGATTTTTTCCCATGCAGATTGATCTAACAGACTGATCTCACCGAGCTTCTTTTCCCCGCTCTCTGCTCTTCCGGCTCTCACTCTTTTCCCTGCATTCTTTATATAACTCAGGGAGCAGATCTGCCGGTACTGGTCTTCTGTCGCATTTTCCAGTACTGCTGATGCTGTTGAACCTGCCCGGCGTACCGCTTTCGTATACTCTGCCTGGATCTTTCCGGCAGAAGTTCCGAAAATCAGTGTCAGTGTAACAATTCCGACCGCCACCGCACAGAGCAATACCATATTACGCCCACGGTTCTTTTTCCTTAATTTCTCTGCCAGCATGGACAGAACCTCCTGATTATTGTTCGGAATCATTCTGCGATCCTCCCGTCCTCGATCCTTATGATCCGGTCCGCCATCTGTGCAACTTCTTCCTGATGTGTCACAAGGATCACAGTCTGATGATATTTCTTTGCACAATTTTTCAAAAGTCCCACAACTTCCATACTGGTCACAGAATCCAGATTGCCCGTCGGTTCATCTCCGAGGACAATCGCCGGCTTTGTCATTAAGGCTCTTGCTATCGCTGCTCTCTGCTGCTGACCGCCTGACAGCGTTTCCGGCAGTTGCCCGAGTTTTTCCTTCAGTCCCAGTGTTCCCGTCAGTTCTTCAAAAAACTCCTGATCGATCTCTGCACCGTCAAGGCGGAGGGGCAGCACGATATTTTCATAGACGCTGATCATCGGGATCAGATTATATTGTTGAAAAATAAACCCGATATTCCTTCGTCTGAAAATGGTCCGTTCCTCGCTTTCCATATCTTTCAGACTGCTTCCTCTGATCCATACTCCGCCCTCGTCCGGCACATCCAGGCCTCCCAGAAGATTAAGAAGTGAAGTTTTTCCACTCCCTGATGTTCCGACAACAGCCACAAATTCTCCTTCTTCTATCTCCAGTGTGACACCGTCCACTGCATGTACTTCGTAATTCTCTGTAACAAAATATTTTTTCAGATTCACCGCTTTTACGATTTTCATTGTCCTTCCTCTCCTCTGATCTGTTCTTTTTCTCCTGCCATTATTTTAAAGAACAAATCTAACAAATTTCTAACAATGCAAAATCTTTTATTGCCGTGGCAAAGACAGTTTCATTTCTACTCCCGGTTCACACCGCTTTACCGTTAAAAGTCCTTCATGTAAAAATAGGATTTCTCTTGCAAGATACAGACCTATTCCAAAGCCTTCCTCATCCGTCACCCGCTTTCCGCGGTAAAATCTCTGAAAGATCAGATTCTTTTCCTCCGGTTCGATTCCGATTCCGTAATCTCTGATACTGAAAGTTGTGAACATTTCATTTTCCTGCAGGCTAATCTTTATTTTTCCGTTTTGCGGACTGTATTTCACCGCATTATCCAACAGATTAAAAAGTGCTTCTCCCAGCCAGTTTGCATCATGCATCACATGCATTTTCTCAGGAAGTTCAAACTCGAACCGGATCTCTTTTTTCTCTGCCTGATCCAAAATCTGACCAAGTGCATTCCGCAGAGTCTTAAGAAGATCCCGCTCTTCTTTTCTGATCTGAATCAGACCATGCTCTAATCTTGAAATACGGATAAAATGCTCTGTCAGAAAATAAATTTTTTCTTCACTGCTCTGAATGGCTTTCAGATAAGACAGTTCCGGTTCTGTCCCTTTCTTTTCGATTTCTTCTGATAAAAAGTCAAGATAATTTTTCAGATTTGTCAATGGTGTCCGCATCTGATGTGCGATTTCCGAAATCAGTTCCTGGAGTTCTTTCCGTTCTTTCTGTGCATCTTGTTTCTGACTGACTAAAATTTCCTGCAGCCGCAGCAGTTGATGCCGGATTTTGGAATCCATTGTCTCTTCGCAGTCAGAAAAATCGGGGAGTTCTTTTCCGCTGGTCATTCGCTGCACAGTATCTGATATCTTCTTTAATTCCCGGCTTCGTTCTTTTCTCTGACCCCGGTACATTCCGGCCGCCCCGGCAAGAATCCCCAAAAGAAACATCCCAGCACTCCACCACAAAATTTCTGTCAGATCCATTACTCTTCCTCCATCCGGTATCCCAGTCCAAATACGTTCTGAATATACGGCTGTTCTCCCACAGCTTCAATCTTTTTCCGCAGACGGCCGACCAGCACGCTGACACTGTTATCAACTACATATTGACCATCAATTCCCCATACATGCTCCAAAATATTTTCTTTGGTCAGAACCTGCCCCTGATTTTTCATCAGATATTCCAGGAGCTGATACTCTTTTGCCGTAAGAGATATCTCCTTCTCCCCTGACACTGCCTTTTTTCGCTGTGGATACAGAGTGAGATCTCTGCATTTCAGAATCTGTTCACCGGCATCTTCTCCCCGGTTTCGTCTGAAAGCTACTTCAATCCTTTTTAATAACACTTTCATGGAAAATGGTTTCACAACATAATCTTCTGCTCCCAGGTCAAATGCTTTCAGCATTTCCTGCTCTTCATCCCTTGCCGTCAGAAAAATTGCGGGAATCTTTCTGTTCCATTTTTTCATCAGGGTGTGATACAGTTCCATACCATTTCCGTCCGGGAGACCAATATCAACCAGTAAAAGCTCCTCTGTTCCCTGCAGAATCTGCCCTGCATCTTTCTTTGTATAAACCTGCAAAGTCCGATAACCTTCCTTCTCAAGCACGACTTTCAAAGACCGGCTTAACAGGCGGTCATCTTCAATAATCCCGATTGTCATTTTTTATCCCGTCCATTCTTTCCTGCTTTCCCCAGTCGGACTTTTTCCATCTCCTCTGCAGTTTCTTCATCCAGATAATCAAAAAGATAATTTCCGACACTGCCCTTCTTTCCAAGATGCTCACCTCTGACTTCTGCCAGCGTCCTCTCAATTTCCTCTTTCAGTCCCGGAGCAGACATCCGGTTCGCACCCTGTCCTAAGATGATCACCTGCTCCAGTCCGTCTGAAGTTGCCACAGTTACAGCAGCATCCTTTGCGATCCGTCTTACAGTCTTTTCGATATACTGGTCTGCCGTCTCCGCCTCTTTGGTATAGACAATATAAATATTATGATATTTCATCACTTCACCCGGATTGCCTTCAACTTTATATGCATCATACACAAGGATCAGCGTACATTTTCTGTATCCCTGATAGTTGCTTAAGATATCCGCAAGTTTCCCGCGTGCCGCACCAATATCCTTTTCGGACAGCTCTCTTAGTTCCTCCCATGAGAAAATGATATTGTATCCATCCACCAGAAGATATTCCTGTCGGCCTTCCTTTTCCCGTCTGCGTCTTTCCCATTTCGGATCTGTATAGGCACTGCCCGGTTCTCTGTCCTTTTCCTTTGCACAGACTGTCACCGGACCATGATTCTGCTTCACCGGATCAGGAGTTCTTACATAAATTGCATCCAGTTCCTCCTGTGTCAGTTCAATACTGGAATGCCGCCGCTTCGGAAGTGTGACTTCCGCAAGTCCTTCTTCTCCTGTCTGATCCAGTGTGCGTTCCATGTGCATATATTCTTCGACTTCATCCCAGTCTACAACAAATCCTGCACCATGGGCACAAAAGACCGAACCGGTAGGATTCGCAAGATCCAGCTCTGAATCATACCCTCTCGCCGCTACAACTTCTTCCTGATTATGGCAGAGATCATACCCCTTCAGGGTCAGAGAAATTCTTCCTCTTCCACCTGTATATGCAATGACATCTTTCTGATAACCGCTTAAAGTCGATACCGGTGCAATTCCCGTCAGCACAGTCATTTCTCCCAACGTTTCCGGTGCCTCAAATTTTCCGAAACGGTTCTGTATATCCGTCATGGCACGTCCCACATTTTCAGAAGGTAATTCGATCCTGAACTCATAATACGGTTCAAGCAGTACGCTTTCTGCTTTTTTCAGTCCCTGCCGCACAGCCCGGTAAGTTGCCTGTCGGAAATCCCCGCCCTCCGTATGCTTCAGATGGGCTTTTCCTGAAGTCAGTGTGATCTTCATATCTGTAATAACCGATCCCGTCAGAACTCCTTTATGTTCCTTTTCCTCCAGATGGGTCAGCACCAGCCGCTGCCAGTTCCGATCCAACACATCCTCACTGCATTCTGAATCAAACTGTATTCCTGATCCGCGTTCTCCCGGTTCTAACCGCAGATGTACCTCTGCATAATGGCGTAACGGTTCAAAATGCCCGACACCTTCCACCGGTGCTGCGATCGTCTCTTTATAGACAATGCTGCCTTCCCCGAACTCAACCAGTACTCCAAAGCGTTCTTTTATGATTCTCTGAAGGATTTCAATCTGCACATCGCCCATCAGTTGCACATGGATCTCCTGACTCTTTTCGATCCATACGACATGCAGTTCCGGCTCTTCTTCCTCCAAAAGCTTCAAATCTCTTAACATCGTATGAACATTACAGTCATCCGGCAAAATGATCCTGTACGTCAGCACTGGCTCAAGGATCGGCAGCTCAGAATCTTTTTCTGCTCCAAGTCCCTGCCCCGGATATGTTTCCGCCAAACCGGTCACTGCACAGACTTTTCCCGCATCTGCCTCCGAAAGAAGCTCATACTTTTCACCGGAATATACACGGATCTGATTTACCTTATCACCATTTTCACCGATCACATCCTTCACCTTCAGCGTGCCACCGGTCACTTTCAGGTAAGTCAGCCTGTTTCCCTGACCGTCTCTCGCAATCTTATAAACCTTCGCTCCGAATACTGCCGGATATTCTTTCTGCATCTGATATGTGCAGATCCCGTTCATCAGTTCTTCCACACCCTGCAAATGTAACGCCGAACCAAAATAGCATGGAAAAATCTTTCTTTCTGCGACCAGCCGGCGGATCGAGGCAGCGGCGACACTGCCTTTCTCAAGATATTCTTCCATCGTCTGTTCATCACACACTGCAATCTCTTCGATCACTTCTTCTGCTCCGGTTTCCACTCTGCCGAAATCAATACATCCTTCTGAAAACCGGGATTTCAGTTCTGCAAGAAGTTTTCCACAGTCCGTCCCTTCCTGATCCATTTTATTCACAAAAAGGAACACCGGTATTCCGTATCTTGTTAAAAGTTTCCACAAAGTCTCCGTATGTCCCTGCACACCGTCTGCCCCGCTGATCACCAGCACCGCACAGTCCAGCACCTGCAGTACCCGCTCCATCTCCGCTGAAAAATCAACGTGTCCCGGTGTATCCAGCAATGTGATCTCCGTATCTTTCCAGGTAAGCACCGCCTGCTTGGAAAAGATCGTAATTCCACGTTCCCGTTCCATTTCATCTGTATCCAGAAAAGCATCCTGATGATCGACCCTGCCTAAATTTCGTATTGCACCACTTTGATAAAGAATACTTTCCGAAAGGGTCGTCTTTCCTGCATCTACATGAGCCAGCAGGCCAACATTGAGTACTCTTTTTCCTGTTTTTCTTTCCTGTCCGCTCATAAATCTTCTCTTTCTCCTTCTCCTTAATTATTCACCTGATGATGCACAACCAGGCTTTCTCTGTCGATTGCTTTAAAAGAATAGCCAAGATTTTTATAATACTCCAGAACGGTCGGCAATGCCTCGATCGTTGTCTCTTTTGTTGCTGCATCATGAAACAGCAGCATTACCTGATGATACTTGTCTGTCTCCGACTGTGCAATGATTTCCTCTGTCGTAGCTGTTCCTCCATCCCCGCTGCTGACATTCCAGTCATAATACTGATATCCCAGCTCAAGTACTTTCGGCACAAGTACACTCATGATTCCCTCCATATAATTCCTTGAAACCGTATTGGACGAGCCACCCGGAAAACGGATAAAACACGGGACGAATCCGATCTGCTCCTTTGCGATCTCTCCCACTTCTTCCAGATCTTTCAGGTACGCTTCTTCTGAAGAATATACGATTTCGGAACGTCGTTCGTCACCGTATTTAGCTCTT
>OGJH01002486.1_pt1 | contig 11699 bp, 13 predicted proteins | sample 1572021 | NCBI WGS metagenome assembly OGJH01 (sample SAMEA2582098, study PRJEB24529) | metagenome | biome: Human gut stool | place: China | collected 2011
ATGAAATGTCTCGCAGGATCTTCTGCATTAATCCTGCATTCCATGGCATGTCCGCGAATTTCTATGTCTTTCTGCCTGATACTTAATGGTTCTCCTGCTGCAATACGGATTTGTTCTTTAATTAGATCCACGCCTGATACAAATTCTGTCACTGGATGTTCTACCTGGATTCTGGTATTCATTTCCATAAAATAGAATTCACCATTTTTATCAAGAAGAAATTCTATCGTTCCTGCATTCTCATAATGTGCAGCCTTTGCAGCTTTTACAGCCACATCACCCATTTTTTTCCTCAGCTTGTCATCAATCGCCATGGATGGTGATTCTTCAATGACTTTCTGATGGTTTCTCTGGATGGAACAGTCACGTTCTCCCAGATGGACAACATTTCCATATTTATCTGCAAGAATCTGGAATTCAATATGGCGCGGACTCTGAATATACTTTTCCAGATACATCGTATTATCTCCAAATGCTGCAACAGATTCTCTCTGGGCTGTTTCAAAATTAATCAGAAAATCTTCATGACTTTCTGCAACCCTCATTCCTTTTCCACCGCCGCCTGAAGATGCTTTGATAATCACGGGATATCCCATATTATCTGCCAGTTCCATTGCTTTTTCAGCTTCAAACACAGGCTCTTTCGTTCCGGGTGTTACCGGAACTCCTGCTTCCATCATGGTTTTTCTTCGGATTTATTACCCATTCTCTCTATGATATCTGCACCCGGCCCGATAAAAATAATATTACATTTTTCGCACATATCCGCAAATTTACTGTTTTCAGACAAAAATCCGAATCCGGGGTGAATTGCCTCAGCTCCCGAAGCAACTGTCGCACTGAGTATCCTTTCCATGTTAAGGTAACTGTCAAGAGCCTGTGCCTTTCCTATGCAGACACTTTCATCCGCCAGCTGTGTATGCAGTGCATCTTTATCTGCTTCAGAATAAACTGCCACTGTTCTTATTCCCATTTCCCTGCATGCACGGATTATTCTTACTGCAATTTCGCCTCTGTTTGCAATTAAAACCTTACTAAACATAATATATCTCCATTTTTGTAAATTCTGTAAAACAACAACACAATGCTGCAGGCTTTTACGGAAATTCTGCACATCACTTATTGAATCATAAATGTAAGTTCAGCTGTAAGTGCTGTTTCCCCATCAACTGTTGCAACTGCCTTTCCTATACCGAGAGGTCCTTTCTGTTTTATGATTTCACATTCCATGCGAAGACGGTCTCCCGGAACTACCTTTCTTTTAAATCTTGCATTGTTTATTGCACCAAAATATGCTGTCTTTCCTTTATTTTCTTCTAAGGAAAGTATGGCAACTGCCCCTACCTGCGCTAACGCTTCTACAGTAAGAACACCTGGCATAACTGGGTATTGTGGGAAATGCCCATTAAAGAAAGGCTCATTGATCGTAACATTTTTAATAGCTATAATTTCGTCTTCTGAAACTTCTAAAACACGGTCAACCAAAAGCATTGGGTAACGGTGTGGTAAAGCTTCACGAATTTGTTTAATATCAATCATTTAATACGTACCAATCCTTGTCCAAATTCAACAACGTCTTCGTTATTTACCATCACTTCTGTCACGATACCGTCTTTTGGAGCTGGAATTTCATTCATGACCTTCATAGCTTCAATGATTAACAATGTTTGACCTTTTTTAACAGCATCACCAACTGATACAAAGGCTGGTTTATCTGGAGTTGGTGCAAGGTAAGCTACCCCAACAAGCGGGCTTGGTACTTCTTCACCTTCAGCAAAAATATCAGTATCAGCTGCTACTTCAGCCTCAGCAGGTGCTGCTTGCGGTGCTTGTGCCGCAGCCACTTCAACAGGAGCTGAAACAGGTGCAGCTGTAGTAACTGGTGCTACAGGCGCAGTGTATTCATTTTTACTAAATGTTAATTCAGACTCATCTGTTTTAAATGAGAATTCACGTAAGCTTGACTGGTCAAATTGAGCCATCAAGTCTTTTACTTCAGAAATATTCACGCTTAAGCCTCCCAACGTTTAAATGCTAGAACAGCATTGTGTCCGCCAAATCCGAATGTATTTGAAATGGCATATTCTAATTCTGCTTCTTGACCTTGTCCGTAAACTACATTTGCTTCGATATCTTCTGACAATTCACGAGTACCAGCAGTCATTGGAATGTAGTTGTGGCGAATTGCTTCGATAGTTGCGACAGCTTCAACAGCACCAGCAGCACCAAGAAGGTGTCCAGTGAATGATTTTGTTGAAGATACTGGAACATCTTTACCAAGGACAGTTACGATAGCTTTACTTTCACCTTTTTCATTAGCTTGAGTTGATGTACCATGTGCGTTGACATAGTCCACATCTTCTGGTGAAATACCAGCTTCTTTGATTGCCAATTCAATAGCTTTTGCTGCACCTGAGCCATCAGGAGTTGGTGTTGTTTGGTGGTAAGCATCACAGTTGCTACCATAACCAACAACTTCAGCAAGGATTGTTGCACCACGTTTTTGAGCGTGTTCAAGACTTTCAAGGACAAGCACAGCCGCACCTTCCCCCATAACAAAACCATTACGATCTTTATCAAATGGAATAGCAGAGCGAGCTGGGTCTTCTGTTGTAGCAAGGGCAGTCAAAGCATTGAAACCACCGATACCAATTTCATTAATAGTAGATTCAGCACCACCAGCAAGAATTACATCATGGTAGCCGAATTTGATTTCACGGAAAGCTTCACCGATAGCATCGTTAGATGAGGCACAAGCAGTTGTGATTGATTTACATACACCACGCGCACCAATACGAAGAGCAATGTTACCAGCAGCCATGTTTGACAAAGCTTTAGGGATAAACATTGGTTGAATACGTTTGATACCTTTTTCGTGCATACGAATGATTTGTTCTTGCATTTCTTGCAAACCACCAATACCTGATGATACGATGACACCAGTACGGTCACGATCAACTGTATCCATATCAAGTTTTGCATTTTCAAGAGCTTCTAAAGTCGCATAAATCGCATAAAGTGAGTATTGATCCATGCGATTTTTATCTTTACGAACAAAATATTTATCAAAAGGAAAATCATGGATTTCCCCAGCATTATGAACTGGGATTTCAGAATTATCAAATTTAGTAATTGGTCCGATACCAATTTTACCATCATGAAGATTGTTCCAGAATTCTTCTGGTGTATTTCCGATAGGGGATGTTAAACCGTAACCTGTTACGACAACTCTATTTAATGTCATTTTTGTCTCCTTTTAAGAGAAATTATACTTCTAATTTTAAACTATTACAGCAAAGCAAACAATAGTTTACATTGCCATACCACCATCAATTGCAATGACTTGTCCAGTCAAGTATTCTTGCTCAGCTAAGAAGCTTGCTACTGTTGCCACTTCTTCAGCTTTACCGATACGTTTCATCGGAATACCTGCTAAAATAGCTTCTTGCATTTTTTCGGGAATCACATCTGTCATATCTGACTCGATAAATCCAGGAGCAATAGCATTGACTCGAACACCACGTGCGGCAACTTCACGCGCAACTGATTTTGTAAAACCAATCAAACCAGCTTTTGAAGCTGCATAGTTTGCTTGACCTACATTTCCTGTCAAACCCACAACGCTAGATAAATTAATAATAGCACCCTGACGCGCTCTCGTCATCGGTTTCAAGACTGATTGTGTCATGTTGAAAGCACCTGTCAAATTCACTTTAAGCACTGATTCGAAATCAGCTTCAGTCATTTTCAACATCAGTTTATCATGTGTGATACCAGCATTGTTAACCAAAATATCAACAGAACCAAGTTTCGCGATTGCTTCATCAACCATGCGTTTAGCATCATCAAATTGTGACACATCACCAGAAATGGCAGCAACTTTCACTTGATAATCTTTAAAGCTATCAAGCAATTCTACTGAAATTTCTGAACGACCGTTAAGCACTACATTAGCCCCAAGGCTTGCAAAACGGTGGGCAATAGCTAAACCAATTCCGCGGCTTGACCCAGTTACAAAAACATTCTTATTTTTGATATCCATGACTATCTCCTATTTTTTAGCAAAACACTTAAGCTTGCTTCGTCTTCAACACTTGCTGTTGGAATACTTCTATCAATTTTACGAAGGAAGCCACTCAAAACTTTACTTGGACCAATTTCAATAACTTCTGTCATGCCAAGCTTACGCATGGTCTCGATAGAATCATAAAAACGAACTGGTTCTTTCACTTGTCTAGCAAGCAAAGCTTTGATATCGTCGTACTGCATGACTTTAGCCTCTGTATTTCCAATCAAAGGAATTTCAAAATCCGAAAAAGTCACTTTATCAAGTACTTCTGATAAGCGTTTGCTAGCAGGTGCCAATAAAGCAGTGTGGAAAGGTCCTGAAACTTTCAAAGGAATCAAGCGTTTCACACCGGCTTGCTTAAGCAATTCTACAGCATAGTTCACAGCTTCAGTCTCACCACCAATCACAATCTGTGCTGGTGTGTTATAGTTAGCTGGTGTCACAACACCTTTAATTGAAGCTTTTTGACAAATCTCTTCAATAAGAGATGCTTCCGTATTCATGACAGCAACCATTTTCCCAGTTCCTGCTGGAGCTGCAGTCTCCATAAATTCACCACGTTTAGCTACCAAAGCAACAGCATCCTCAAAGCTCAACGTCCTTGATGCTACTAAAGCTGAATACTCCCCTAATGAAAGTCCAGCAACCATGTCAGCTTTAAATCCTTTTTCCTGAAGCAATCGATAAATTGCAACTGAAGTTGTCAAAATAGCTGGTTGTGTATAACGTGTTTGATTTAATTTATCTTCTTCCTTATCAATTAAATCACGAAGATTATAGCCAAGAATAGAACTAGCTTGATCAAAGGTCTCCCTTACTATAGGATATTTTTCGTATAAATCACTTGCCATTCCAAGTTTTTGAGCCCCTTGGCCAGCAAATAAAAAGGCAGTTTTCGTCATTAAATCCTCCCAAACGGAATTTGATTTTTTATTTAAATAGAAATATTAATCTTTCTCAATATCAGCCCAACGTTTAGCTTCTTCTAAGATAACTTCTTGAGCTCCATAGTAGAGATCTTTCAAGATTTCTTCACATGTTTCTTCTTTACGAATCAAACCTGCAATTTGACCTGCCATGACTGAACCAGTCACAACATCACCATCGACAACAGCATTACGCAAAGCACCTGCTCCCAATACTTCGATGTCTTCTTTTGTCTTACGACCTGCCAAGAAATCTTTCTCTGCGTGAGTATATGATGTTGTCAATTTATTTTTAACGGCACGTACTGGATGTCCAACGACAGACGCAGAAATAACCGTATCAATATCTTTTGCTTTTAAGATTTTATCTTTGAAGTTTTGGTGAGCATTAGATTCTTTGGCAACAGCAAAGCGAGTTCCCACTTGAACAGCTTCAGCACCAAGCATAAAGACAGCTGCTGCACCACGTCCATCACCGACACCACCAGCACCAATAACTGGAATATTAACCGCATCAACAACTTGACGAACAAGTGTCATTGTAGTCAATTTACCGATGTGACCACCAGCTTCCATACCTTCAGCGATAACCGCATCTGCTCCAAGTTTTTCCATACGTTTTGCAAGCGCAACACTAGGAACAACTGGAATAACAGTAATACCAGCTTCGTGGAAACGTTCCATGTATTTACCAGGGTTACCAGCACCAGTTGTAACAACTTTAACCCCTTCTTCAATCACAAGATCAACAATTTCATCAACAAATGGTGACAAAAGCATAATATTAACACCAAAAGGTTTATCAGTAATTTGTTTAACCTTATCAATATTTGCTTTAACAACTTCTTTAGGGGCATTACCACCACCGATAATACCTAAACCACCAGCGTTTGAAACGGCACCAGCCAAGTCACCATCGGCAACCCAAGCCATACCACCTTGAAAAATTGGATATTTGATATTTAATAATTCTGTAATACGTGTTTTCATGTTAAACCTTCTTAGTCTTTACCAAACAATAATTTGATAGTCAAACTATCATAATAAGAAGAGAGGGAGTAAGATAAGTTTTCGCTTACTAGCAACCTATCCCACAGCCCTTTCTACTAAATATATAGTGGAGTTAGTTTTTAATCCCAACTCCAGCCATGTCATTATTTTGTTTTTTCTTCAACGTAAGCAACCAAGTCACCTACAGTGTTAAGACCTTCTTCAGTTTCGATTTGGATATCAAATGCATCTTCGATTTCAGAAACTACTTGGAAAACATCAAGTGAGTCAGCATCAAGTTCATCGAAAGTAGTTTCCAATTTCACTTCTTCTGCTTCTTTACCAAGTTCTTCAACGATAATTTCTTGTACTTTTTCAAATACTGCCATGATTAATTTCTCCTTAATAAATATATATAATACCTCATGCTATAATGCACAAGTTTGTAACTAGATTTTAACAATTAGGCTTCCCCATGTCAAACCTCCACCAAATCCTGATAGAAGAATTGTTTGAGAACCGTCTAATTTGATAAGTCCCTTACCCACTGATTCTGATAAGAGAATTGGAATACTTGCCGCACTAGTATTACCATATTCCATTATATTTGCTAAAAATTTATCTCGGTCAATAGACATTTTTCGCGCCACTTTATCCAAGATACGAATATTAGCTTGATGCAAAAGCAAGTAATCAAGATCTTCAGCTGAAACTTCAGAAGTTTCAATAAGTGCCTTGATACTCTTAGCCACATCTCTGATTGCAAAATCAAAGATAGCCCTACCATCCATTTTCAAGAACTTATCATCCTCTTCTTTTTCAGAAAATGGTGAAGACAAGCCAACTTTGGCGGATGTCAAGCTAAGACCACGACTTCCATCAGTATTTAAAGACTCTGCTAGGAAATGTTTTGTTTCTGTTGCTTCAAGCAAAACACCACCAGCACCATCGCCAAATAAAACAGAAGTACTTCTGTCTGACCAGTCTAGTGTTTTTGACAATGTTTCAGCACCAATGACAATACCGCGCTTATAGATACCCGATTGAATAAATTTATCCGCAGTCGAAAGAGCAAACACAAAGCCACTACATGCTGCTGTCACATCCATGGCAAAAGCATTTACAGCACCGATATTTCCTTGAATACGAGCTGCTGTTGACGGCATCAGACTATCAGGGGTAATTGTTGCAACAATGATGAAATCAATATCTACAGCTGATAAACCAGCTTTTGAAAGTAGTTGCTTGACAACTTGCGTCCCTAAATCACTAGTTGTTTCATCTCGAGTGATATGTCGTCTTCTAATTCCCGTACGTGATGAAATCCATTCATCGCTGGTGTCCATGATTTCAGACAAATCATCGTTTGTAATCACTTGTTCAGGGGCATAGGCTGCTGCCTGAGCAATTCTTGCAAATACCATTATTACATTAACTCCTCAAGAAACTTGTGAAGATTTTTAAGCCCTCTCAAAAGTGCTTCAAGTTCTTCTTCATTCATATCTTCCGCAATATGAGAAACCATATTTTTGTGGAATTTATGATGAAGCCTATCTAATAATCTTCCTTTTTTTGTCAAAGTTAAATGAACCACACGACGGTCCAATTTCGAACGTCGTCTTTCAATATAACCTTTTGCCTCAAGCTTATTTAAACTAGTGGTTATTGTACCGAGGGTCAACATCAACTCACGTGCAATATCACTTGGAGTCACATTAGAATTCTTACCAATAATCTCAATGGTATGCATTTCCTTTAATGAAACATCGTTGAATTGACTTGTTCGCAAACTAGTCTCTTCAATAACCTGAACACGATTAAAAATATCAACCAAATATTCATTAATTCTATTATAATCCAAGATTTCACCTCCTAAATAAACTTTGACAATCAAAGTATATCAAACATCAAAATATTTTGCAAGGTATTTTGGGTCAAACTGGAAAAAAAGTTGAAAACCAAACTATTATTTACATTACTTTCCTGAAAATTTCGGACGTCGTTTTTCAGCAAAAGCACGAACACCTTCTTTGAAATCTTCCTTAAAAGCTAATTCTTTTTGAAGTTGCAATTCAAGTTTTGTATAGTCTTCCCAGCCTTCATATTGGGCTTTCCACGACATTTCTTTGATGGCACGGTATGAATTAATTGAACCGCGAAGCAGACGTTTCGTTAACTGATTTGTCGTTCTTTCTAGTTTTTCAGATTCACAAAGACGATAAACAATGCCATATTCAAAGGCTTTTTCTGCATTTACCCCTTCACCAGTCATAGCTAACTGAACCGCACGTGTTGTTCCGATAGCGCGACTCATCAAGAAAATTCCTCCAGCATCTGGAGCAAGACCAACACCAACAAAGGCTTGAATAAATTTGGCTTTTTCACTTGCGACCACAAAATCCGCCGCAACAGCCATATTTGCTGCTGCACCAGCAACCGCACCATCTACGCTCATAATCACTGGTTTTGGTAATTTTTTCATGGCAAAGGAAATTTTATTAACTAAACTTGCAATTTCAACTAGCGATTCGACATTATCTGATTCAACTGCACGTTGCATCTCAGCCAAATCCCCACCAATTGAAAAGATTTTACCAACTGCTTGAATGACCAAAATTTTCACAGAATCATCTGCTTTCACTAAGTCTAAAACCTCAAGAATTTCTTGACAAGTTGGAATATTAAAACCATTCGAAATATCTGGGCGATTCAAGGTCAAAGTTGCAACTTCTCCCTTTTCATAAATCACATTATCGAAAGACATCTATCTACCTCCATCAGATGTGATAAAAATAGTTTGGTTATTAAACTATTTAGCACCAGCTATTCTAGCATACTATTCCTCGATAAATCAAGAAAAAAATCACATTTTGATTAATTTAGTTTGATTTTTTAATATTTAAACTATCAAACTATTGTTTAAAAAAAGTAGAATTACACCTACTTTCATCATATTATTTGCTTAATTCTTCAATAACTTGTGTTAGATTATTCACCAGACGACTTGCCTTACTTTGGTTCATATCAAATAACTGATCTTCAATTGCCCAAACCTCTAAATCGGCAGAAACACCAGCCTGAATACCTTTTTCGCTGTCTTCAATAACTAGCGTTTCGTCACTGTTAAAGCCAAGTTGTTTTCGTGCTTCTTGATAAATCGCAGGATGTGGTTTTCCTTTTTCAAATTCCTCACCTGATAAAATCACTGAAAAATACGCTAACAACTGAGTTTCTTCAAGAGCTTTCAAAATATCATGTTTAGTTGAACTAGAAGCAAGCCCTAAACGGTACCCCTTTTCAAAAAGTCCTTTGACCACTTTAAAAGTATCTTCAAAAATCAAGTTTTTGTAAGGAAGCGGATACGTTTTTTTGTAAATAGAATACTCTTTTTGTAGCTGATCAGTATCCCATTTGTCCAAATTGTCACGCAAAATGTCTGGCCAAATTTGTTTCATATTGCCACCAATAAAAAAACTAGGCGGTAAGTGCTTTATACTGATCCCTTTGTCAGCCAAAAACTTCTCACGACGGCGATAATAAAACGTTTCAGTATCGAATAAGACACCATCCATATCAAAAATAATTGCTTTAAATTTTTCCATTCCTCTATTATACTATCTTTTTATTTGAAAAACTACTGACAAATTTTCAGAATTTTGTTATAATTGTATACAAATTTTAGAAAAGTGGAGAAGGTCATGAAAGTAATCAAATTTGGTGGTAGTTCACTGGCTTCGGCTGACCAACTAAAAAAAGTTTTGAATATTGTGAAATCTGATAACGAACGACGTTTTGTTGTTGTATCAGCACCCGGAAAGCGTAACTCAGAAGATACTAAGGTAACCGATGCTCTTATTAAGTATTACAAGGACTACACCTCAGGTGATGATGTCACTGCTGCACAAGAATGGATTATCAACCGTTACCAAGCCATTGCAGATGAGCTTGGACTCAGTTCATCAATTATGAGCAAAATTGCAGGTACGATTACAAATCTTGCGACACTCCCAATTGAATGTAACGAATTCCTTTATGACACATTTCTTGCAGCAGGTGAAGATAATAATGCTAAGCTTGTGGCAGAATTTTTCCGTAAAAACGGACTCAATGCACGCTATGTTCACCCTAAAGAAGCAGGTATCATTGTTTCAAGTGAACCAGGAAATGCACGCATTCTTCCATCAAGCTATGATAAGCTTGAAGAATTGCGTGACTCAGAAGAAATCCTTGTTATCCCAGGCTTCTTTGGAGTTACAGTTGATGGCCAAATCTGTACTTTCTCACGTGGTGGTTCAGATATTTCAGGTTCTATCGTTGCTGCAGGTGTCAAAGCAGACTTGTATGAAAACTTTACCGATGTTGATGGTATCTTCGCAGCTCACCCTGGAGTGGTTCACAAACCTCACACAATCCAAGAATTAACATACCGTGAAATGCGTGAACTTGCTTATGCTGGATTTTCAGTGCTCCACGATGAAGCACTTATTCCTGCTTACCGAGGTAAAATTCCTCTCGTCATCAAAAATACAAACAACCCCAAACACCCAGGAACACGTATTACATTAAAACACAGTGGGCCTACAGTTCCTGTTATTGGTATCGCTGCTGATGACGAATTTGCAAGTATCAACTTGTCTAAATACCTTATGAACCGTGAAGTCGGTTTTGGTCGCAAAGTCCTTCAAATTCTTGAAGACTTAAACATCCGTTGGGAACACATTCCAACAGGTATCGATGATATGTCTGTCATTGTTCGCGAACGTGAACTTACACCAATCAAAGAACAAGAAATCACATCATACTTAACTCGTGAACTTGGCGTTGATGAAGTTGATATCGAACACAACCTTTCAATCATCATGATTGTGGGTGAAGATATGAAAAACCATACTGGTGTAACCGCAACAGCAACCAAAGCACTTTCAGATAAACACATTAACTTGGAAATGATTTCACAAGGATCAAGTGAAGTATCTGTTATGTTCGTTACTCAAACAGAACACGAAAAAGAGGCAGTTCGTGCCCTATACAAATCCTTCTTCCGATCAGAAGAGTAAGAAAAGGCCAGAATCCTCTGGTCTTTTCTTATGGTCTAAAATCTGAGAAATACGGTTCAATGCTTTTTAAGAAGTCTTTCTTCCCTTCAAAACGTTCCCCACGAATCACTTTTTCCAACTTCAGTCTATCTTCTCCTCCCAATGTTCTTCGTAAACGTGCTAAGCTATCCTGATAAGCCACGTAATCTGCGACTTGAAAGAAAGATACCTGGGGTACACAGTGACTAATATCACCAATTTCTTCATAAGGCATACGATTAAATTTTCGTTTAAAGGATTCCTGATGGCGGATAATATCTTTAACATGGTTAGAAAATTTTGTTTTAAAGTAGCTATAACGTTTGCCTTCATTAATTAAGAGATCAGGATGTTCCTCTACAAGTTCAAAGAAAATAATACGTCCCTCTTGAATCCAATCCTCATAATCCCAGAGTTTGACAAAATAATAACGGCGTAATTTTAAAATAATTGGTTTAACCGTTTGAAAATAGCGTTCAAAATCCACTGTTTCTATCTCCTTTTTCCCTTTTATTTTTAAAGTAATCTTATTATAAAAAGATTTAGGAAAAAGGAACATGACAAAAATGTCCAAATGAGAGCAGAAAAAAAGCAACTCAATGAGTTGCTCTCCGTCTACCGCTTTTAAACTCCGCCAGT
>OGJH01002487.1_pt1 | contig 11687 bp, 9 predicted proteins | sample 1572021 | NCBI WGS metagenome assembly OGJH01 (sample SAMEA2582098, study PRJEB24529) | metagenome | biome: Human gut stool | place: China | collected 2011
CCAGCACCACATTGCGACCCTTGGGGCCGAGGGTGATCTTGACGGTGTTAGCCAAGGTATCAATACCAGCGCACAGTGCCTTGCGGGCGTCCTCGCCCTGCTTGATCTGCTTTGCCATAATAAATCGCTCCTTTATAATGCAAACTCAATTGAAAAGGGAAAGCTTAGTCTTCCACAACAGCCAGAATATCGCTCTGGCGCACGATGGTGCACTCTTCGCCGTCCACCTTGACCTCAGTGCCGGAGTACTTGCTGGTGAGGACCTTGTCGCCGACCTTAACGGTCATCTTGACTTCCTTGCCGTCCACGACACCGCCGGGGCCGACAGCCACTACCTGTGCCACCTGCGGCTTCTCTTTTGCGCTGCCGGTCAGGATCAGGCCGCCCTTGGTGGTCTCCTCGACTTCAACAGTCTTAATGACAACACGGTCTGCAAGAGGAATGATCTTCATAATTCTTGCCCTCCAATTATATTGAATTTATTTGAAACTTTGTTACGTCCTGCGGGGGCTTCGTATGTGCTCCGCAGCGGTTTAGCACTCCTTTTCTCTGAGTGCTAATTGTATTGTACTCATCTTGCTCTGAAAAATCAAGGGGTTTTGCAATTTTTCTTTGTTAAGAATTTATGACGTTCAAAAATCGCACCCTACTACGCAAAAAAGCGGTGTGTTCTTGACAGGACGCGCCGTCTTTTTTATACTTATAGCGCATTACAAAAACACAGCTGACGCGCTTTGCGGCAGAACGGAGGATACTTTGACAGACAAAAAGCTGATCTCATCTTTGCAGGGGCTGCGGGCAGTCGCATTTCTGAGCGTGGTGCTCTCCCATTGCGGGGCACCGTGGCTGGGGCCGTGGGCGATCACGGTATTCGTGGCGCTGTCCGGTTTTCTGATGACCTGCAACTATTACGACCGTCCCCGCACAGCACCGGGACTGCGGTCTGCCATAGCTTTCTCTCTTAAAAAAATACGAAAGCTGTACCCGCTGCACCTTATAATGATGGCTGCCGCGTTGTTATTTGTGCTGAAGGGGCTTCTGGCGCAGCCCTCTGCCCGCGGGGTGCTCTCCTGTGCAGCGCAGCTTGTTGCAAGCATTTTTCTGCTGCAAACATGGATTCCCTCCAGCCGTTTCTGGTTCTGCCTGAACGGAGTGGCGTGGTATCTTTCGGTACAGGCTTTTCTGTATGCCATCTTTCCCCCGCTTCTCGCCGTACTGAAAAAGGCGGATGCCCGCAGGCTGCGCTGCATTGCCGCCGTGATCTTCTGCGTGCAGTGTCTTGCGTCCTTTGTTTTCTGGAAAGCCGGGCTCAGCGGAAAGGCGGCCTTTTACCTGACCTATCTGTGCCCGCTGTTCCGGGCTGGAGATTTTACCATCAGCTGCTGTATGGGGTGCCTTTACCACAGCCGCAAACAGGAGCGTTCTCTGCCGGGCGGTGCTTTCTCCCTGCTGGAGCTTGCTGCTGTGCTGCTTGCGGGCGGCTGCCTGTTTATCGCCGCCAAGCAGGTGGGGGTTCTGGGCGCGGTGGCCTTTCGGTACAATGTGCTGTTTACCCCCTCTGCGGTGCTGCTTGTCTGGCTGCTTGCCGTGGGCAAGGGGGTCATTTCCCGGCTGCTTTCCACAAAGCCGTTTTTGTGGCTGGCGGGGCTGTCCCCTTACGGTTTTCTGATCCATCAGGTGCTGATCCGGTATATGGAGTGGACTGCGGACAAGCTTAACCTCACAGTACATCCTGTGGTCTGGACCCTGACTGTATATCTGCTCACGCTCTGCCTGAGCAGCTTTTACAAGGCGCTGGAACGCCGGGTGCGGCAGCGCCATACCCAAACCGGCGCACAACAGTAAAACACAAGGCCGCTGCACGGAACAATGTGCAGCGGCCTTGTTTGGGTCTGATGGTTTATTTCTTTACTTCACAGCCGCTTTTTTTGGCGGTAAAGCGCTGGTAGGCGGGCAGCGGCAGCAGCACGCGGCCTGCCAGCGGCTGCACCTGTACCGACACCTGCTTGCAAGGGGCGCACTCGCCATCCACGGTGGCAATGATGGGCCCACGGTCATCTGCTGCCCGCAGACTGACCGATTTTGCACGGCGGTAGATAAAGTAGGGCTTTGCGGCCTCGGTGAGCTGGCCATTTTTAAAGTGCTGGCCGTTTTTGTACAGCATCAGCAGCTTTGCAATGACCCGGCGGCTGACCTTGCGCACGATGAACACATCCAGCCAGCCGTCATCCGGCTGTGCCTCCGGCCCGGCCATAAAACCGCCGCCGTAGGCGCGGCCATTGCACACTGCGCACATCAGACAGTCCACGGTCAGCACCTCGCCGTCAATGACGTACTCCACCCTGCGGCCGATATGCCCGCACAGCTGCTGGACAATGGACAGCGCATAGGCTGCTTCGCCGCCGCACAGCGGGATGCGCCGGAACTTGGGGATGCCGTAGGCCACCTGTGCGTCCAGACCGGCGGCGCAGATGGTGGCAGAAAGCCCCAGACTGGTGCGCATCAGGTCGATGGGCACTGTCCCGCCGGCCAACTGGGCGTCCAGATCCAGAAACTCTTCCTTTGTACCGTAGGTGCGCAGAAAGTCGTTGCCGCTGCCATAGGGCAGACAGCCCACGGCGGTCTTATCAAAGCCGTGGGCACCGGTGAGTGCCTCATTGAAGGTGCCGTCACCACCAGCGGTAAAAATGCGCAGCTCTACCCCGGCCTTTTGGGCGGCAGCGGCGGCTGCGCGGGACAGCTCCCGGGCGTGGCCTGCGTGGGTGGTGACGCGGATGGTGTAGTCCTCCGGGGCAAGCCCGGCACCGGCAGCTGCTGCCGCGATCTGCTGCGGCAGGGTGCGGGTACAGTCGGCCTTTCCGGCTGCGGGGTTGAGAAGAAACAGCGTGTGCATCGGGGTCCTCCCTGTTGTAACTCTATTTCCTCTATAATAGTCGAAAACCGCACCGGTTGCAAGCAAAAAACGGTATTTTGCTGTTTTATTACAGGGTAACCGTTTCATCCTCCCGCAAAACGATGCTGCCATCGGCGGCGCAGTCTGCTGTCCAGTGCTGCCCCACACAGGCCGTCCCGGCGGCAATGCGGTTCGCAAGTGCCTGCTCCACCGCCCTGTCCACCTGACGGCGCAGTTCCCGCGCACCGTAGGCCGATTGCGCCCGGGCAGCCAGTGCCGCCCCCACCTGCGGGGTGTGGCGCAGCCGGTAGCCGCTGCGGGCGGCGCGCTGCTCCAGCTGACAGAGCATTTTTTCTGCAATGGCGCAGAGGTTTTCTTCCGCCAGCGGGCGGAATACGATCACCTCGTCCAGCCGCCCGAGCAGTTCCGGCCGGAACCACTTTTTGGCCTCCTCCACGGCCTGCGCGGACTGCTTTTCAAACACCGCTTCTGCCCCGGCGGCAAAGCCCAGCGGCGCGTTCTGCCCCGCTAAGAATCGTGCGCCCAAGTTGGAGGTAAGCAGCACGATGGTATTGCGAAAATCTGCCTTGCGCCCCATGGCATCGGTCAGCTGACCGTCCTCCAAGATCTGCAACAGGATATTCTGGATGTCCGGGTGTGCCTTTTCGATCTCGTCAAACAGCACCACACTGTACGGGCGGCGGCGCACCTTCTCGGTCAGCTGACCGGCTTCCTCGTAGCCCACATAGCCCGGAGGCGAACCGATCATGCGGGACACTGCGTATTTTTCCATATACTCGCTCATGTCCAGCCGGATGAGCGGGTCGGGGCCGTCGAACAGCTGGTTTGCCAGCTGCTTGACCAGCTCGGTCTTGCCCACGCCGGTGGGGCCCACAAAGATGAAGCTTGCGGGACGGCGGCGTCCGGAAAGGTCGGCGCGGCTGCGCTTGATGGCCTGCGCCACCAGATGCACGGCTTCGTCCTGCCCGATGATCTTCTTTTTCAGCTCACCTTCCAGATTTGCCAGCTTTGCGAACTCGGTCTCCCGAATCTTCACCGCCGGGATGCCGGTCCACAGCTCGATGACCTTGGCCACATCGTCCATGGTCACCTGAATCTCGCTGGCAGCGGCCTGCTTGGCGGGCAGGTCGGCTTCCAGCTTGGCGATGCGGGTCTTGCGCTCGGCCACGCGCTCGTAGTCGATGGGCTCGTTGACGTCCGCATTCTCCATGTCGGCTTCTTCCTGCCTGAGAGCGTCCAGTTCCTTCTGCATCCCGAGGTACTCGGAAATGACCGGGTGGGCCAGGTTGCAGCAGGCGCAGGCCTCGTCCAGCAGGTCGATGGCCTTATCCGGCAGGTAGCGGTCGGTGATATAGCGCTCGCTCAGGGTGACGGTGGCGCTGAGCACATCGGCAGGCACCTGCACATGGTGGTGCTGCTCGTAATAGCGCTTGATGCCGTTCATCACAGCGATGGTATCGGCCACACTGGGTTCCTCCACCCGCACGGGCTGGAAGCGGCGCTCCAATGCCTGATCCTTCTCGATGTACTTGCGGTACTCGTTGAAGGTGGTGGCACCGATGACCTGAATCTCCCCACGGGAGAGGGCGGGCTTCAGGATGTTGCCCGCGTTCATGGCACCTTCGCTCTCACCGGCCGAGGTGATGGTGTGGATTTCATCAATGAACAGGATGACGTTGCCCGCGGCCTTCACCTCGTTCAGCAGGCCCTTGACCCGCTGCTCGAACTGGCCGCGAAACTGGGTGCCCGCCACAAGGCTGGTGAGGTCCAGCAGATAAATTTCCTTATCTTTCAAACCGATGGGCACCTCACCCTTGGCAATGCGCTCGGCAATGCCCTCGGCGATGGCCGTCTTGCCCACGCCTGCCTCGCCGATCAGGCAGGGGTTATTCTTCTGTCGGCGGCTCAAAATCTGGATGGTGCGGTAAATTTCGCGGTCGCGGCCAATGATGTCGTCCAGCTTGCCTTCCCGGGCCTTGCGGGTCAGGTTCTCGCAATAGGTGTCCAGGAATTTGCGCTTGGGCGGCTTTTTGCCGTTCTTGCGGTCGGCTTTTTTGTCGCCGTCCTTTTTCTCGCTGCTGGTGAACCCCAGCGGGAAGGTGGCATTGCTGCCGGGAACAAGATCTTCGTCCATGCCGTCCGGGTCGGCGTCCTCGCCGCCATTTGCCATGTTCATCATCATGGAGAGCGGGTTTGCGTCACCCAGTTCTTCCATCATGCTTTCCATGCGGTTCTCCATGTTGTCAAGATCCTGATCCGACATGCCGAATTGCTTCATCAGATCATCCACCGGCTTGATGTGCAGCTCCCGGGCACAGTGCAGACAGTACCCCTCCTGCTTCATCTGACCATTGTCCATCCGCTGGATGAAAATGATCGCCGGCCGTTTCTGGCATCGAATACAGACCATAGTCCCTCCTTACTGCTCTGCCCGCCGTCTTACAGGAACGGGTTGAACAGATTAAACACTTTATAGTAAAGGCTGGTGCTCATCACCGTGTCGTTGAGCACATTCAGGTTGCCGCCGGTGACGACGATGATGCCCCACAGCACGCACAGCACCAGATAGATGTCCAGCAGCGCCGTGCCGCCGCCCACGATCCAGCCCAGGGCGCGGTTCACCGTGCCGATGACCGGCAGCTTGTTCACAAGGCCCAGCACCGTGACCAGCATGCTCACCAGCAGCCGCAGCAGCGCGTAGAACAAAAAGAACAGCACCAGCGTGATCACCGGGGTGAGCAGCGGTTGCAGCACGTTTTCCACGATGGTATCGGCCAGCACCACGGCGTTGTCCGCCAGCACCGCGCCGATGGAGCGCTCACAGGCCGCCACGATGGACGCCCGGAAGCTTGCAGGCAGGAAGCCTGCATACTTTTCCGCGATGCCGGTCAGGTCCACGACCCCTCCGGCAGAAAGGCTGGTCGCGATCTGGGTGCGGAACCCTCCGGCCAGCATGTGCTCGAACACCCAGCCCGCGCAGGCTGTGGACAGCTGCCGGGCACCCAGCAGACTGATCAGATTGCCCACCAGCTGCACCATGGACGAAAGAAAGCCCTTGTGCGCATAGCGGATCATCAGGATGATCCAGGCTGCCGTACATATGATATCAAAAAGAAATGACGGATTCTTGAACATACCTTGTTTTCCCTGTAATTTTTATCATTCTCGCCGCAGGAGTGCTAAAACGTGCGCGATTTCCCCCTCAAAAAGCAGCTCACTGGCTGCTGGAAGCTTCCTCCGGCGGGGTGACCACCTGCACCGTGTTGCCGGTGAACACCAGGATCTGCTTGCCCTCGATCAGCGCCTGTGGCCGGGCCGGAAGGGTCTGGCTCCACTGGAACTGCCCCGCATGGTCGAACCGCTCCACCGTGCTGTCGGTCAGCAGGTAGAAGCCGTCGTTCTGCGCAAGGACGATGTGGTTGGCGGCAGGCACGCTGCCGCTGTACCCCACCTGAAGCTCCCCGTCCAGCAGCACGGCGGTGCAGGTCTGGCCGCTGCTCAGCAGCAGGGCCGCACCGCTGTTCCCGGCAGACACGCTCACAAGGGTAGCACCGCCAAAGTCATAGCTGGCGCGCTCGCCGATACTGCCGCCGGTCGTGTTGTAGAGCACAGCACGGTTCTCATAGAGCACCAGCAGAAAGCCGTTGGACATCCAGCCCATCCACTGGGGCACGCTGGCTTCGGTGCCCAATTGCACCGGGTCCCCCTGGGAAAGGGGCAGCGCATAGAGGTTCGTGGCCAGCTGGCCGCCGGTGGCCGTCACGGCCGCCACGGCAAGGCGGCGGCTGTCCGGCGAAAAGGCCATGCGCAGCGGCGTGCCCTGTTCGCTGGTCAGGTTCCAGCTCAGCGCCTGCTCCATGGCGGAGTTGTACACCGTCAGCTTCGCGGCGCTGTCCGTGCTGTCGGTGACCACGGCCACCTGCCCGGCGTTCGCCACGGCGCACAGCGCGATGGTGCTGTCCATGGTTTTGGTGTAGAGGTTCTGGGTGCGGCTCTCCACCCGCAGCTCGTTGCCGGAGCGGTTGTACAGCACAAAGCGGTTTTTGCCCACGGCGATGGCCGGGCGGGCGTAGCCGCTCTGGATGCTGTTCAGGCGGGTGCCGCTCAGGCTGTAGACCGCACAGCTGTCGCCGCCCTTTTCCACAAAACTGCCGGACATGGGCACCACGGTGTCCGGGTCGGTGATGCCGGTCTGCTGCGGCCAGCCGGAAGCCGGGGTCAGTGCGATGTGCACCGAATCCACCAGGTCCTTGGCCCGGGCGATGGAAGACCCCACCACGCCGGTGGCGAACAGGATGACGATGGTCAGCGCCGCCACGATGATGACCGTGCGGCGGATGTGCTTTGCCCGGGCGCGGGCACGGGCGGCTTCGAGGTATTCGACCCGCCCGGCCGAAAGCGGCTCGCCCTCGGCCGAGCGGCCGCCGCGATGAATCTTGCTCATAGGTTTTTTTCTCCTTTGTGCCGGTCTGGCCGGCACTTCCGGTCAGGTTCTTGGCTCTCCCTCTGGGGGAGCTGCCGCCGAAGGCGGCTGAGAGGGCGCGGCCCCGTATTCCACACACTTCAAAAACAGGCCCTTTGCAGGCAGAGTGGGCCCGGCGCGGCTGCGGTCGCGGCTGGCGAGGATGGCGGGGATTTCCGCCGGGTCCAGCCTGCCGACACCTGCTTCGCACAAGGTGCCCGCGAGGATGCGCACCATGTTGTACAGGTAGCCGTCGGCGGTCACCTCAATGTCCACTTCGTCCCCTCTGCGGGTCACGTGACAGTCGGTGATGGTGCGCACCGTGTCGCCGTGGGCCGCGGCCGAAGACCCCGCCGCGCACAGGGCCAGGAAATCGTGCCTGCCCACGAACTGCTGCGCTGCCCGCTGCATCTTTGCTTCGTCCAGCCGCTTCGGCACACGGGTGTAGTAGGCCGCATCAAAGGGCGAATCAATGGGGTGGTTGTGGATGCGGTATAAATAGGTTTTGGTGTGGGCCGCATACCGGGCGTGGAAGTCCTCCGGCACCACCTGCGCATCCAGCACCCGGATATCCGGCGGCAGATGCTGGTTCAGCGCCAGCGGCAGCTTTTGGGACGGGATGCGGGTGTCGGCGTGGAAGTTGAGCCGGAAGCCCAGCGCATGCACGCCCGCATCGGTGCGGCTGCAGCCCTTGATGTCAGGCCGGGTGCCCAGCACCGCTTCCAGCCCGTCCTGAAAGGTCTCGGCCACACTGCGCCCGTTGGGCTGCACCTGAAAGCCGCAGTAGTTCGTGCCGTCGTAGGCTAACGTAAGTAAAAAGTTCATCGAAGAAATTACAACTTTCCCGTTTCGTCTTGTTCAAAATCGGAAAACCACAAAAAGCGTTAAAGCGATAGCGCCGACTGGCGCAGCGCTAGCTTTTTGTGGTTTGACTTCTGCTTTGGGATTGTTAAGGGCGTGCAGCCCTTAACTCGTCAGGGGTAAGTGGAGTCCAGAGGATGAGAGGGGCGCGTCGAAACGCCCCTCTTGTCCTCTGGCCCAGCGGAGCGTCCCCCCGTTCCTTAAAAATTCGGGAACACCAGCCGGGAGGACAAAATCACCGCAAAGCAGGCGATGCACACAGCCAGGTCAATATAATCCTGCTTCGTGCAGCGCAAAACTTTCAACCGGGTGCGGCCGTCGCCGCCGCGGTAGCAGCGGCATTCCATGGCCATGGCCAGCTCGTCCGCACGGCGGAAGGCCGAGATGAACAACGGGATCAGCACCGGCACCAGCGCCTTGACGCGGTCGGTCATCTTGCCGGTGTCCAGCTGGGCACCGCGGGCCTTCTGAGCGTTCATGATCTTGTCCGTCTCCTCAATGAGGGTGGGGATGAAACGCAGGGCAATGCTCATCATCATGGCAAGCTCGTGCACCGGGAAGTGCAGTTTGCCCAGCGGCTTCAGCAGCTGCTCGATGGCGTCCGTCAGCACGATGGGGCTGGTGGTGTAGGTGAGCAGGCTGGTGCCCGCGATCAGCGCCATGACGCGCACTGCCATCAGCACAGCATAGCGCACGCCCTCGGCGTAAATGGTCAGAAACCAGATGTGCACCAGCGGTTCGCCCTCGCCCGACACAAAGAACAGGTTCAGCACCGCTGTAAAGATCACGATGGGCAGGATGGGCTTCAGGCTCTTGCCGATCATCTTGAGCGGAATTTTCGCCACTGTATACATCGCGGCCAGGAACAGGATGGACAGGGTCAGGCCCAGCGGGTTGGACGCTGCGAACAGCAGCACGATATAAACGATGGTCAGCACCAGCTTCAGGCGCGGGTCGAACCGGTGCACCAGACTGTTGCCGGGGAAGTGCTGGCCGATGGTGATATCTCTCAGCATGTGGCAGCGCCCCCTTCCTGCTTTGCTTCGCGCGGCAGCACAAGGCTTTCGCCTGCGTCGCGGCGGCGTTTGGCTTCCACGATCATCTTGACGGCATAGGGGATGGTGTACACATCCGCGGGCACATCCACGCCCATCTCCCGCAGTTTGAGGAAAATCTTCGTCACCTGCGGCACCGAAAGGCCCAGCTCCAGCAGTTCCGGGGCCCGGGCAAACACTTTCTCCACCGTGTCGTACATGGCGATCTTCTTGTTGCTCATGACGAGAACGCGGTTGGCGTACTTGGCAATGTCCTCCATGCTGTGGGAAACCAGCAGCACGGTGGTGCCGGTCTTTTTGTGGTACTCCTTCACTTCGGAAAGGATATCGTCACGGCCCTCCGGGTCAAGACCGGCGGCGGGCTCGTCCAGCACAAGGATGCGGGGCTTCATGGCCATGACACCGGCCACCGCCACCCGGCGCTTCTGGCCGCCGGAAAGCTCAAAGGGGCTACGCTCCAAAAGCGCCGGGTCCAAACCCACAAAGTCTGCAGCTTCGTGGACGCGGCGGTCCACCTCGGCTTCGTCCAAGCCCATGTTCTTGGGGCCAAAGGCGATGTCCTTGTAGCAGGTCTCCTCGAACAGCTGGTACTCCGGGTACTGGAACACCAATCCGGTGAGGAAACGGAAATCACGGATCTTTTCCGGGTCTGCCCACAGATCGCGGCCGTCAATGAAAATTTTGCCGCTGGTGGGCTTGTTCAGGCCGTTCATGTGGGTAATGAGGGTGCTCTTGCCGGAGCCGGTGGCACCGATGATGCCCACAAAGTCGCCTTCTTCCACGGTGAAGCTCACGTCATCCAGCGCGGTGACTGCCGTCGGCAGGCCGGGGTTGTAGACGTAGCTCAGGTGTTCTACCTTGATGATATCTGCCATTTGCGTCCCCTCCCCTCACTGCAGCAGCTCATACAGAGCCTGTGCGCATTCGCCGGTGTCGATGATGCCCTCCGGCATCGGGATGCCAGCCTTCACCAGCTCGTCCCGCAGCTCGGCAGCCTGCGGCACATCGAGGTGCAGAGAGCGCACCTTCTCGGTCTGGCTGAACACTTCTTTCGGGGTGCCCTCCATCACGATGTGGCCCTTGCTCATCACCAGCACACGGTCGGCCTGTGCGGCTTCTTCCATATAGTGGGTGATGGACACCACCGTGATGCCCATGTTCCTGTTCAGGTAGTGGATAGTCTGCATCACCTGCTCGCGGCCGCGCGGGTCCAGCATGGCGGTGGCTTCGTCTAAAATCAGGCAGTCCGGGCGCATGGCAACCACACCGGCGATGGCCACACGCTGCTTCTGACCGCCGGAAAGGTTGTGGGGTGCGCGCTCGCGGTATTCGTAGATGCCGGCCATCTTCATGGAGTCGTCCACCCGGCGGCGCATCTCGTCCTGCGGCACGCCGAGGTTTTCCAGCGCAAAAGCCACGTCCTCTTCCACCACGGTGGCAACGATCTGGTTGTCCGGGTTCTGGAACACCATGCCCACGGTCTGGCGGATATCGTAGAGTTTCTCTTCGTCTGCGGTGTCCATGCCCTCCACATACACCTTGCCGCTCTCCGGCAGCAGAATGGCGTTGAAGTGCTTGGCCAGCGTGGATTTACCACAGCCGTTTGCACCCAGCACCGCCACGAACTCCCCGCGCTTTATCTGCGCAGATACGCCGTCCAGCGCGTAGACCGGCTGCTCGGCATCGTAGCGGAACTTCAAATTTTCAGCAGTTAAAATCGTATCACTCATGCTTTGTTTCTCTTTCTGGTGGTGCGCCCCTCCGAAAGGGGCTGTACCCCATTCTTGAATTTTTTGCTTTTTCAGGATGGCTGCCTTAGGGCGACCCCTCCCGTGAAAATGCGTTTGGAGCACGCCGCAGCGTGCGACAAACGCGAAATTAAAAATCTATTTTCCGCTGAATATGGCCAGAGCAAAGCGGAGGCCATTTCAATCGTTTCGGCGGCCTTATTCTTCCCAAATGGCGGTGGCGCCGCAGGGCACCACGCCGCCGGTGGCAGACACCGGCAGACCGATCTCGTCGCAGCTGGTTTTTCCGCCAAAGCGGGGAACCAGCGTGGTTTTGAGCATATACTCCATGACCGCCGGAGACAGACCGGTGGTGTAGCTGTTGACCGCAAAGAACAGCGGGGTATCGCTGAGCACCTCTTCGCACTGGCTGATGAGGTCGTAGATGCAGTCCTCCAGCTTCCAGATCTCGCCGCCGGGGCCGCGCCCGTAGCTGGGCGGGTCCATGATGATGCCATCGTAGGTATTGCCCCGGCGCTTTTCCCGCGCCACGAACTTGGCGCAGTCGTCCACCAGCCAGCGGATGGGCTTATCGGTCAGGCCGCTTGCCACGGCGTTGTCCTTGCCCCATGCCACGATGCCCTTGGAGGCGTCCACATGGCAGACGG